>VOFH01003114.1_pt1 | contig 62113 bp, 57 predicted proteins | sample 5384091 | NCBI WGS metagenome assembly VOFH01 (sample SAMN12384727, study PRJNA508395) | human gut metagenome | isolation source: healthy gut G | host: Homo sapiens | reverse complement strand
ATGATATAAAGAAGCGTGCTGACAGTAAAGCGATGCTTGTATTGGTGGACAGTACGGTAAAAGTAAATTTTTATGTTAGTGATGTACCTGATAAGAAAAGTTGGTTACAGCGCTTTATCTTATGGCGCGAAAAGAAGATAAAAGAGAAACACTTTATTCTTATATTAAGTTTTCTTGTTGGTATTTTTACGGCATTGGCCGCATGGTTTCTGTTGGTTTTTACTTTGGAAGTCTTGATGATTGATCTGACGATGGCATCATTGATGGTGAAGGATATGATACCATTAATCTTTTGCTGAATGGCGTAACCAATCATGACTGGAATACAGTAATGAATAACTCTATCTTTATGGGTTCGATAATTTGTTACTAGTCTATTTGGCCATGATTGTACTTTTCAAAGTCTTTGCTTCCAGTGCAACGAATGGCGGTGGTGGTTGTGGGGGTATTTTTGCTCCCAGTTTGTTCTTGGGGTGTATCACCGGGTTTATCTTCGGGGAATGGCGGGATTGATGTCGGGAGTAATGCATGCTCCGCTGACTGGTATTTTTCTGATTGCAGAATTGACTGGTGGGTATGATTTGTTCCTTCCGCTGATGATGGTATCTGTCAGTTCTTATCTTACCATTATGATATTCGAGCCACATAGTATTTATTCTATGCGTTTGGCTAAGAAAGGTGAATTGATAAAACATCATAAAGACAAGGCCGTATTGACTTTGATGAATATTGACAGTGTGGTTGAAACTGATTTTGAGAAAGTGCGTCCTGATATGGATTTAGGTGAAATGGTTAAAGTCATTTCGCAGGCTAAACGCAATTTGTTTCCGGTAGTGGATGTCAATGGAGAACTTTTGGGCATTGTGGTATTGGATGATATCCGTAATATTATGTTCCGTCAGGAATTATACCATCGTTTCAAGGTGGAAATTTGATGATACAAAGGCCTGGAACCTGCCTGTGATTAATGAAGAGGGAAAATACAAAGGGTTTGTTTCAAGTCCAAAATATTTAATTCGTACCGGCAGGTGTTGGTTGATTTCTCTGAAGATTAAATAATGTAAGTATATGGAAAAGAAAGATTTGCGGATCGTATATATGGGTACTCCCGATTTTGCGGTGGAGAGCCTGAAAAGATTGGTTGAAGGAGGCTACAATGTAGTAGGTGTGATAACTATGCCCGACAAACCGATGGGACGACATGGCAGTGTGCTACAACCTAGTCCGGTGAAAGAATATGCTGTTTCTCAAGGTCTGAGGGTACTTCAGCCGGAGAAATTGAAGGATGAGGCTTTTGTAGAGGAACTCCGGTCTTTACAAGCCGATTTACAAATTGTAGTTGCTTTCCGTATGCTTCCCGAAATAGTATGGAATATGCCGCGTTTGGGCACATTTAACTTGCATGCATCTTTATTACCTCAATATAGAGGAGCTGCTCCTATTAATTGGGCGGTGATAAACGGAGATACGGAAACTGGTATTACGACTTTCTTCTTGAAACATGAGATAGATACCGGTGAGATTATCCAGCAGGTGCGTGTTCCTATTGCTGATACGGATAATGTGGAAATAGTACATGATAAGCTGATGTATTTGGGGGGAGATTTGGTTTTGGAAACCGTGGATGCTATTTTGGATGGAAGTGTGAAACCTGTTCCTCAGGAAAATTTGATCCGGCAGGAAACGGAATTGCGCCCGGCACCGAAAATATTTAAAGAGACTTGCCGTATAGACTGGAATAAAGGTGTGAAGCAGATTTATGACTTTATTCGCGGGCTGTCTCCTTATCCGGCTGCATGGACCGAACTGTGTGTGGCTGATGGAACACGTCAGGTTTTAAAAATATATGAAACGGAGAAAGTTTTTGCTTCACATGAGATGAATATAGGCGATATCCGTACGGATATGAAGACCTATTTTCAGGTGGCTGTAAAAGATGGTTTTATTAATGTGCTTATTTTGCAGCTGGCAGGAAAGAAACGTATGGATGTGGCTGATTTTTTGAGAGGCTACAGAACTTCGGATAATAATAAGGTGGAATAAATGATAAAGGCTGTATCGAAAGATTTTCGGATACAGCCTTTTCAGTTAATAAGACAAGGAGTTGTTAAGAATCATTTAATTTTTGTGTTGGATATATCTTTCTGTATGAACGGAAAGTTTGTAGATTTACTTTTATTATAACTTACTGTAACGGTTTCTTCGCCATTGTTAATGGTATTCATTTTTATTTTAAATCCTTGTAGCTTACCCTCTTTATATCCGGGAACATCCAATAAAGGGAAGGATACATAACCGGAACTCGGATATTCCTGTCTGTCACCTTCGGCATTGTGGCGTAATTCTACGGCCATATATCCGTTTGCGTCAGGAACGGTTCCTTCTGTGGCTACAAGGCTGATCCGATGTTTGATATTAGAGTTGAAACCTAATATTTGGAACATAAGGGTCAGGTGTGTCTTACCCATAATGGGAGTGATGAGGTTGATTCCATCATGTCCGTAAATATCTTCATCGTTTTCTTTTAGTGTATCCATTGGTTTGGTTAAGATCTTCTGCAAGTAATCTATAGAAATAAAAGGTCCTTTCTTACTTGCATCTCCGGTCGGATTGGCTGCATTTATATAGGTATAAAAAATACGTTGTCCCGGATTATTTGTTTCAAAACGTGTTAATTTATCGGGATTCACTACGTATGCGATTCCATCATTATCGCTTTCTATCACTGCTTCACCGGGTACTTCACTGGGAGTTACTACGGTTGCTAAAGCGGCGTTAAAAGGCATTTCTGCTTGTATGTCGTAGATGTCATCATCATAGTCATTCAGGCAAGACTGAGTAAATGGAATCAGCATTACCATAATTATTACAAGAACTGTCGCTTTATATTTTCTCATATTTTCTGTTTCTAGAATTGTTTCTATCGCTTAAATGCGAAGATAGTAAGTTTACTGCTTGTAAAAATGTTAAATCTGCTTAAGCAAAAATTTTATTCTTCCGGATGCAGTATTTTTTGCAGTCTTATCATTTATTCAATAAAGAAGTGTCACAAACAATGAATGAAACAGAATTGGTGGAACGTTGCGGCAAGGGCGATAACCTTGCACGCAAGCAATTGTATGAGCGTTATGCCGGGCAATTGATGGCCGTTTGTGTTCGTTATACAGGTGATAGGGAAGTGGCACAGGATGTCTTACATGATGGATTTTTGAATATATTTCGTTCATTCAGTCAGTTTACTTATAAAGGAGAGGGGTCATTGAAAGCATGGCTGACACGTATTATGGTAAATGAAGCACTGGGCTATCTTCGCAAGAAAGCTTCTACCAATCAGGAAGTGATAGTCGAAGAGTTACCCGATGTGATAGATGGAGATGAGGATGATTTTGAGCAAATACCCCAATCTGTTTTAATGCAATTCATTAAAGAACTTCCGGATGGATATAGAACGGTCTTTAATTTATATGTATTAGAAGAAAAGGGACATAAGGAGATTGCTGAAATGCTAGGAATTACAGAACATACTTCATCGTCTCAATTATACAGAGCCAAAACCTTATTAATGAAAAAAATAAATGATTATAGAAAGAGGATATAGGAATGAAAGAAAAAGATAAATGGATAAAAAATTTCCGCACTCGGATGGAAGGCTATTCGGAACCGGCTCCTGCTGATCTTTGGGAACAGTTGGAAAAGGAGCTGGATACGGTTCCGAAAGTAATTCCGATGTGGCGCCGCTGGCAGGCTGCAGCAGCTGTTGCTTTGTTAGTGGTTGTGTCTTCATTGACTGTATGGTTTTGGCAGTCACCTTCAGCAAACTATTTGGAGCAACAATCGGCAGGGTTGAATGTAATGCACGAACCCGATGAGTTGGTGCCGGGATCAATCACTCCTGAGCAACCTATGGCCTTGGTAGTTCCTGCTGCCCGTTCTGAGGAAAAGAAACATGTAAAAGTTGTTCGGTCTGTTACGGCAAAGGCGTTAGCCGCCGAACAGGAGGTTTTGCTAAATAAAGAGGTAGAAGAGATACAGATAGAGGAAAATTATATTGAAGAGCAAAAAGAGGAATCTGTTATAGTGGAACAAAAACAACAGAAACAGGCCGGCAGATCTTCCTATTCGGCTGCCAAAACGAATTACGCTTATGTGGCTCCTCATAGAAAGAAGGACAGAAACTGGTCGATAGGACTTTCTACCGGTAATGGAACCTTTTCATCCTCGACTAGTATGGATGGATATTTGCCTTTGCCTAATGGTGCAAGGAATGCAACAATGAATAGCGCTTATGGAGTGGAAACAAGGGCTGAAATTGATAAGCTGGTTCAGTTCAATAACTTGTCGGAAGGACAGAATGCGCAGTCTGATATAAAATATCGTATGCCTGTTACTTTTGGAGCTTCCCTTCGTTTTGATTTAAGTGATGATTGGGCTGTAGAAACTGGGGTGACTTATACCCAGCTTTCATCCGAAACACGTTCGGGAACCAAAAAAAACAATTATGGCTGGGAAGAGAAACTGCATTATGTGGGTATTCCTCTGAAAGTGAACCGGAATATATGGAGTAACAAGCGGTTTGAAGTGTATGCCTCGGCAGGTGGAGCGGTAGAAAAATGTGTGTCTGGAAAGCGGAGCATTATCGGCAGTGTTTCTACATCAAATGCAGGAAAAGATGAACAGTTTTCGGGAGGGGAGGAAAATGTCAAAGTGAAACCTTTGCAATGGTCTTTGTCCGCAGCGGCAGGTGCGCAGTTTAAGATTACGGAGAAATTGGGTATTTATGCGGAGCCGGGAGTTGTTTATTACTTTGATGACGGCAGTAATGTAAATACGATTCGCAAGGAACATCCTTTTAATTTTAATATACAGTTGGGTGTGCGGTTTACTTTGCCGAAATAAAATGAACTTTTTCACTGTTCTTATATAAAATATGGTTATCTTTGTTCTGTATAAAAAGAATAAGAACAGTGAACCATGAATAGACCTCTGATATCCCCTTCTTTGTTGTCTGCCAATTTTGCTAATCTACAGGCAGATATAGAACAAATAAATCGTAGTGATGCCGACTGGCTGCATATTGATATAATGGATGGTGTGTTTGTACCGAATATTTCTTTTGGTTTTCCTGTATTGAAATATGTAGCCGAGTTGTCTGAAAAACCTTTGGATGTACATTTGATGATTGTTAATCCTGAGAAATTCATTAAAGAAGTGAAAGATTTGGGAACAATGATGATGAATGTGCATTATGAAGCCTGTGTACACTTGCATAGAGTGGTGCAACAGATAAAGGATGCCGGAATGAAAGCGGCTGTCACATTGAATCCGTCTACTCCTGTGGCTATGTTGGTCGATATTATCCGTGACGTGGATATGGTGTTGCTGATGAGTGTGAATCCCGGTTTTGGTGGTCAGAAATTTATTGTACATACTTTGGATAAGGTGAGGGAATTACGTGAATTGATAACGCATACAGGTTCACGGGCTTTGATAGAGGTTGACGGGGGAGTGAACCTGGAGACTGGCAGACAGCTTGTAGAGGCTGGTGCAGACGTGCTGGTGGCAGGAAATGCTGTGTTCAAAGCTCCTGATATGTCAGACATGATACATCGGCTGAAATCTCTTTGAGCTTAAAACCAAAGTGCGAAATATAGCGGCTGTAAAGCCTTGTTCCATGTTCCGGTTGACTATACCTCTAGTCGCCGGAATTTTTGTATCCGATCATTTTTTTCAAGGCGCCTTGCCTGTGCTTGTTTCTGGCACGGGAATATTGGGGTGCTTGATTGGCTTGATTGTATTGATGAAATGGCAAGGCTACCTTTCCCGATGGTTATTTGGAGGCATGGTTTTTATGTTTCTATTTTGTGTAGGGGCATTGTTGCTACAGCAAAAATGGCAACGGGTGGACTATGAATGGTCATCAGGGAAGAATATGTATCAAGGGGTGATAGTGGATGTTCCACAAGAAAAGGCAAAAACATATCTCTGTAAATTGCGGATAGATAAAGAAGTGTCTGAAAGGGGATGGTTCCTGTTAATCGCATGATACTAGTCTATATTATGAAAGATAGTCTTTCTGTAAATTTACGATGTGGAGACCATTTGAACTTTTATACACGTATCTCGACTCCTGAAAGAGAGGTGATTCCGGGAGAATTTGATTATGTGGCTTATCTTTTCAGACAGCAAATTAGCGGAACGGCCGTAATCTTTCCGGGTATTGGCAATGGACAGGCAAGAAATCGGCATTGACATGGAAACAGCGGGCAGGTGTATGGAGAGAGAAAATACTGGACAGTTATCGGAAGTGGGGATTCTCGGGAGATGAATTTGCCGTATTGTCCGCTTTGACTGTTGGCTATAAGGAGGAACTGAGTGAGGATTTACGTGAAACTTATCAAGTGGCGGGAGTGAGCCATATCTTGGCTTTGTCAGGAATGCATATAGCTGTTTTGTGGGGATTATTGTGTTGGATATTGCGTCCGCTGGATAGAAGTTGTTTGCTGCGATGGGTAAAGTGTGGCATTATTGTGTTGTTGTTATGGACATTTGCTTTTTTAGTGGGGTTGCCTCCCTCGGTTATACGGGCGGTGGTAATGTGTATGTTAATGACAGTGGCACGTGCGGCAGGAGAACGGACTTTGTCATTGAATACCTTGTCTGTAGCGGCATTCTTTATGCTGCTTTACAATCCTTTTTATCTTTTTGATACCGGGTTCCAGTTGTCATTTCTGGCTGTACTTTCAATTTTGTTTATTTATCCTGTCATTTCCCGGTGTTGGCGGGTGCGTCACCCTGTACCTCGTTATATTTGGGGGATAGTGGCAGTTTCGCTGGCGGCACAGTTAGGAACAGCTCCCGTGGTTATTTATAAATTCGCTTATTTTCCTGTTTATTTTTTACCGGCCAATCTGATAGTGGCACCTTTAGTGCTTGTTATAATTTATGGATCGGTAGCAAGTTTTGTCTTGTCTCCTTTTACGGTATTGCATATATGGGTGGTAAAAGGATTGAACGGGGTGTTGCGGTTGCTGAATAACAGTATGCAATGGGTGGGGGATTTGCCTATATCACATTCCGGCGATATACATTTGTCTTTGTTTCAGGTTGGTATTCTTTATGTATTATTATTTGTGTTATTATCTTATCTGTTATCTCCTTCACGGAAATTGTTGATTACTGTTTTGTGTGGAATCAATTTTTTTATAGGATTTTCAGGTTGTCTATATTATATGAAAGAGGAGTCTTTTCAGTTAACCCTGGCTCATTCGCAAGTAAAAGTTTGTCCCTCAAAAAGATGTTTGGCAACAGGATAGCATTTATCATTATAAAGGTCTGAATATATGTGTTTTGGTTGATAACCGCTGGCGGAGCAGATCGGTTGATTGTTTGTTGGATATTGATTATATGTACTTGTGTAAAGGTTTTAAAGGAAAAATTGCCCCATTACAAAAAATATTTAAAATTAGGAAGGTCATACTGGATGCTTCGCTCGGTGGGTATAGATTGAATTTGTTAAAGGACGAGTGTAGAGGTTTGGGATTGGATTATATTGATATGTCTCCGAAAGGTTCTTACCATATTCTTCTGTGAATAAAGAATTAATTTGTAAATTTGCCATTTCAAAAGAAAAAGATTGAATATGTTATCAAAAGTAATTGCACAGGCTAATATAGACCATGCCGAAAAATGGTTTGAAAGAGCTGATAAAATAGTTATTGTTACCCATGTGTCACCGGATGGTGATGCCATTGGCTCCTCATTAGGATTATGGCATTTTTGGAATCACAGGAAAAAACGGTGAATGTCATTGTTCCCAATGCTTTTCCGGATTTTTTGAGATGGATGCCGGGAGCCAAGGATATAATCCGGTACGATAAATATACTGAATTTGCCAATAAGCTGCTGAATGAGGCAGATGTGATCTGTTGTCTGGATTTCAATGCTTTGTCTCGTATTGATGCGATGGCGGATGCTGTGGCTCAGTCGCCGGCACGTAAAATGATGATTGACCATCATCTTAATCCGGAAGCCTTTTGTAAAATCATTATTTCTCATCCTGAAATATCTTCTACATCGGAATTGGTTTTCCGGTTGATATGCCGTCTGGGGTATTTTGAGGATATCACCAAAGGAAGGTGCTGAATGTATTTATACGGGGATGATGACCGATACAGGTGGCTTTACTTATAATTCTAATGACCGTGAGATTTATTTCATTATCAGCGAACTGCTTTCGAAAGGCATTGATAAGGATGAGATTTATCGTAAAGTTTATAATACGTATTCTGAAGGGCGTTTACGCCTGATGGGATATGTGCTGTACGACAAGATGCAAGTATTCCCTCAGTTCAATTCGGCATTGATTTGGCTGACAAAAGAGGAACAAAGTAAATTCCAGTATGTAAAAGGAGATACGGAAGGGTTTGTGAATATTCCACTTTCCATAAAGAATATTATTTTCTCCGTATTCTTGCGTGAGGATACGGAAAAGAATATGATAAAGGTATCTCTGCGTTCTGTAGGTGCTTTCCCTTGTAATAAAGTGGCTGCCGAATTTTTTAATGGAGGTGGTCATCTGAATGCATCCGGTGGGGAGTTTTATGGAACAATGGATGAAGCCATCGATCTGTTTAAACAGGCTTTGGTGAAGTACGAGGAGCTGCTTCTGGTAAAAAAATAGTTATTTTAGTATAATTGCATACAAACAATATAAAAGTTAGGGGCTTATTTATTAATTTTGCCCGAAAATAACAGAACTTAGAATGAAGAAATTAGGTATATTGTTCGCATCTGTGTTTCTTTTAGGGCTGGTCTTCCAGTCTTGCAATAATGGAAAGACCTATGCTGAAATGAAAGAAGAAGAGAGAGAAGCTATCAAACGATTTATTGAACGGGAAGATATCAATGTGATCAGCTTTGAACAGTTCCAGGAACAGGATTCTACGACCAATGTGGATGAAAACCAGTTTGTCCTTTTCTCGGAAACAGGTGTTTATATGCAGATTGTGGAAGAGGGAAACGGAGAGCGTTTGAAAGACGGTCGTTATGAGATTCTGGTCCGGTATGTGGAGGAACAGATTACTTCGGATGGAATAGATTCTTTGTCTTGGAATACAGACTATGAGGATTCTCGAATGGTTTATCCGGATGCTATGATGCTGACAAAAAGCGGAAAATCTTTTTCAGCTACATTCACCTCCGGTATAATGTATACAGTTTGGGGTACACCTTATGTACCTTCAGGATGGTTGATTCCATTCAATTACATAAAGGTCGGCAGGGAGATTTCCGGTCGTTCTAAGGTCAGACTGATTGTACCTCACAGTGAAGGACAATCTGACGCTTCTGCTTCTGTCTATCCTTGTTACTATGAAATAACTTATCAATTAGCACGATGACATTAATTAAATCAATATCCGGAATTCGTGGAACCATTGGAGGACACGTGGGGGAAGGTTTGAACCCGCTGGATATAGTGAAATTTACATCAGCTTATGCAACGCTGATACGTAAAACAACTACAGTAAAGAGCAATAAAATTGTAGTAGGACGTGACGCACGTATCTCCGGCGAAATGGTGAAGAACGTGGTATGCGGTACTTTAATGGGAATGGGGTTTGATGTGGTGAATATCGGACTGGCATCTACACCGACTACAGAACTGGCTGTAACCATGGAAGGAGCGTGCGGTGGCATTATTTTGACTGCCAGCCACAATCCCAGACAATGGAACGCTTTGAAGTTGCTGAATGAGCATGGAGAATTCCTGAATAAGGAAGAAGGAAATGAAGTGCTGCGTATAGCAGAAGCGGAAGCGTTTGAGTTTGCCGATATAGACCACATCGGAAGTTATCGCGAAGACAATACCTACAATCAGAAACATATAGATAGTGTTTTGGCTTTGAAATTGGTAGACGTGGATGCTATCCGTAAGGCCAATTTCCGTGTAGCTATAGATTGCGTTAATTCAGTTGGCGGTATTATTCTTCCTGAATTGTTGGAACGATTGGGAGTGAAGCATGTAGAAAAGCTTTATTGTGAAGCGACCGGTGATTTTCAGCATAATCCGGAACCTTTGGAAAAGAACCTGGGGGATATTATGGGGTTGATGGCCAAAGGCGGTTGTGACGTGGCTTTTGTTGTAGACCCGGATGTTGACCGTCTGGCTATGATCTGTGAGGATGGAAAAATGTATGGCGAAGAATATACATTGGTGACCGTGGCAGACTATGTATTGAAACATACTCCCGGAAATACCGTTTCTAACTTGAGTTCTACCCGTGCTTTGCGCGATGTAACCCGTAAATATGGTTGCGAATACAATGCTTCGGCTGTAGGGGAAGTGAATGTGGTTACCAAGATGAAAGCGACTCATGCAGTGATTGGAGGTGAAGGAAATGGTGGAGTAATCTATCCTGAAAGCCATTACGGACGTGATGCATTGGTGGGAATTGCTTTATTCCTGAGCCATTTGGCACACGAAGGGAAGAAAGTCAGTGAACTGCGTGCTACTTATCCTCCTTATTTCATTGCCAAGAATCGCATTGATCTGACTCCGGAAACGGATGTGGACGCTATTTTGGCCAAAATAAAGGAACTGTATAAGGATGAAGAGATAAACGACATAGACGGTGTGAAAATCGATTTCCCAGACAAGTGGGTACATTTGCGTAAGAGTAATACTGAACCTATTATCCGTGTTTATTCTGAGGCTGCAACCATGGAAGCGGCAGATGAAATAGGCCAGAAGATAATGGATGTGGTTTATAGCTTGGCGAAATAAATACATTATTAATAGATAAATTAGCCGTATTGAATGAGATTATATTTCGTTTGATACGGCATTGTTTTTTTATCAGATAGAAATAAATACTATGAGAAAAAGCCTTTTATTTGTTTGGGCCTGTATGGGGCTGGTTTGTTTGGTGAGTGCTTGTAAGACATCGGTTAAAAGTAAAGAATGGAAGCTGGTATGGGTGGAGAATTTTGATCAAAAAAACAGTTTTGACGAATCGGTATGGACTAAGATACCTCGCGGAACATCCGATTGGAACAACTATATGTCTTATTATGATTCATGTTATGCTATGCAGGATGGGAATCTGATACTTCGTGGAATAGCCAATCATACTCAAAAAAATGATACGGCTCCTTATCTGACGGGAGGTGTCTATACCAAAGGAAAGAAATTGTTTACAGGGGGAAGAGTGGAGATACGTGCTAAATTGCAAGCCGCTAAGGGGGCATGGCCGGCTATATGGATGCTTCCCGAAAAAGCGGAGTGGCCCAAAGGAGGAGAGATTGATATTATGGAACGGTTGAACCATGATCGTATTGCTTATCAGACTACTCATTCTTATTATACGCATATATTAGGTATAAAGGATAATCCGCCTCACGGAGGCATCAATAAGATAAATCCTGAGGAATACAATATCTATTCGGTAGATATTTATCCGGATAGCCTGGTGTTTGCTGTCAATCATCGTCATACCTATACTTATCCGCGCATTGATACGGACAAGGAAGGGCAGTTCCCTTTCTATCAACCTTACTATTTATTGATAGATATGCAGTTGGGTGGCTCATGGGTTGGTGCTGTGGATCCGAAAGAGTTACCTGTGGAAATGTGGGTGGACTGGGTGAAGTATTACGAGAAACGCTGAATGCTGTTTGTCGGGAAACGGGGGGCTGTTCAATGTTGAACAGCCTATGGAAGATATTTTAATGTAATAACCATGAATACACAAAGTCAAAAAGTTTCGATGGCCGAGAAAATCGGTTACAGCCTGGGGGATTGCTCGGCTAATCTGGTCTTCCAGATGATGATGATTTATCAGACAAAGTTTTATACGGACATATTCGGTCTGGAAGGTGCCATTGCCGGTACGGTGATGTTGGTGGCGCGTATCACGGATGCCTTTGTCGATCCTACAGTGGGGTTATTGAGTGACCGCACCAAGACACGTTTCGGGAAATATCGTCCGTGGGTGCTTTGGACTGCGTTGCCTTTCATGGTTTTCTATGTGTTGGCTTTCTATAATCCGGGCATTGAAGATAAAGGGCTGGTAGCATTGTATGCTACGCTGTCTTATACCTTGCTGATGAGCCTTTATTCTTTTAACAATACGCCGTATGCTTCTTTGGGCGGAGTGATGTCCGCTGATATAAAGGAACGTACCAGTATCACTTCCATTCGTTTTGTGGCGGCTACCATTGCCCAGTTTGTGGTGCAGGGACTTACGCTCCCTTTGGTAAGCAAGTTTTCGGATGGTGGAGACAAAGCGCATGGCTGGTTATGTACCATCTCTTTGTTCGCTTGTATCGGGTTCGTTTTTCTGGTCATTACTTTCTTTTCAACTCGTGAGCGCATAGAGCCGCCTGCCAGTCAAAAGACAGATACGCGTCAGGATATAAAGGATGTGTTTGGAAGCGTTCCTTGGCGGGCTATGTTCATACTTACGCTTTTCATTTTTATTACGCTTGCCATGTGGGGTAGTGCCATGAACTATTATTTTGAGAATTATGTGGATGCCGGAGCATTGTATGCCTTTCTTGACCGTCTGGGACTGGTGGCAATGGAAACGGATGGCAGCGCGGGGTATGCTGTGTTGAATGCTTTCGGGCTGGTAGTCAATTCTTCCGATAAGGCATACGAGGTAGGATTTGGAGTGTTTAATATGTTGGGAGCACTTGTCCAGTTCTTTGGGGTGATTCTCTTGTCCGGCTTTTTGGCAAATCGTTATGGTAAGAAACGCGTTTTTATCGTTTGCCTCTCACTTACGGCCATTTTTACAGCTTTGTTCTATTTCCCGGGAAAAGCGGATGTGGAAACGATGTTTGTACTGAATTTCCTGAAGAGTTTGGCATACGCGCCGACTGTACCTTTGTTGTGGGCGATGATTGCGGATGTAGCCGACTATTCAGAATATAAAAATTACCGTCGCGCCACAGGCTTTGTGTTTGCTGGTGTAGTTTTTGCCTTGAAGGCCGGGCTGGGTATCGGTGGGGCCATCCTGGGGTTTCTGCTTTCAGGATTTGGGTATGTGTCCGGTATCGGGGCAGAGCAAAGCGGTACGGCTATAAGGGGGATTGTACTTTCCTCCAGTCTGATTCCGGCTATGATATTTGGAATGGGAGTAGCTGCCTTATGCTTCTATCCTATTACAAAAAAATACAACGAACAGATGCAGGCGGAACTTGCTGACCGTCGCAGTAAGGCCGGTTATTAATGAAAAAAAACAAGTTATTTACCTTAAAAACTTTGTAATATGAAAATAAGATATGTAACATTATTGGCTGCCATTGCCGGATTAATGGCCGCTTGCGGCAATGACCGGAAGGCCGGTATGCAGCCGGATCCTTCGCTGAAGGAAGCAGCTTCGGGCAAGTTTCTGATGGGGGTAGCGTTGAATGTACGTCAGGCAGCAGGTCAGGATACTTGCGCCTCGAAAGTGGTAAAACGTCATTTTAATTCCATTGTGGCCGAGAATTGCATGAAATGCGAAGTGATTCATCCGGAGGAAGACCATTTTGATTTTACGGAAGCGGACCGGTTGGTTCGTTTTGGCGAGGAGAACGATATGGCTGTTATCGGGCATTGCCTTATCTGGCATTCACAGCTGGCATCTTGGTTCTGTGTGGACGAACAAGGAAAAACAGTAAGTGCCGACATCTTGAAGGAGCGTATAAAAAAACATATCCAGACTATTGTGACGCACTATAAAGGGCGTATAAAGGGCTGGGATGTGTTGAATGAAGCCATTGAATCGGACGGCTCCTGGCGTAAATCTCCTTTTTACGAGATATTAGGCGAAGAGTACATCCCGCTTATTTTTCAGTATGCTCATGAGGCAGATCCGGAAGCCGAACTTTACTATAATGATTATGGCATGGACGGGAAGGCTAAGCGTGACAAAGTAGTCGAATTGGTAAAGATGCTGAAAGACCGTGGACTGCGCATCGACGCGGTAGGTATGCAGGGACACATGGGAATGGATTATCCGTCAGTGTCCGAATTTGAAGCCAGTATACTGGCATTTGCAGCTGCCGGAGTAAAGGTGATGGTAACCGAATGGGATATGAGTGCATTGCCCACGGCACGGATGGGAGCCAATATTTCGGACACGGTGTCTTATAAACAATCCCTGAATCCCTATCCCGACGGTTTGCCCGACTCTGTGTCTGTGGCATGGAATAACCGGATGAAGGAATTTTTCGGTCTTTTCCTGAAACATTCGAATATCATTACCCGTGTGACGGCGTGGGGGGTGACGGACGGTGACTCATGGAAGAATAATTTCCCTGTGCCCGGACGTGTGGATTATCCTTTATTGTTCGACCGTGATTGCCGGCCGAAACCTTTTGTGGAAGAACTGATTGGAAAACAGAACATTTAATAACGTAACGATATGGAAAAGAAATTCAGATACTTGGTGCCTGGAGACTATATGGCAGATCCTGCCGTACATGTTTTTGACGGAAAGCTTTACATTTATCCTTCTCATGACCGCGAGAGCGGAGTGGAGGAGAATGACAATGGTGATCATTTTGACATGTGTGACTATCATGTCTTTTCTACAGAAGATGTGATGAACGGAACAGTGACCGATCACGGAGTCGTACTGAAAGTTTCGGATATCCCTTGGGCCGGGCGTCAGTTGTGGGATTGTGATGTGGCTCGTAAAAACGGGAACTATTATATGTATTTTCCATTGAAAGACCGGAACGACATCTTCCGTATCGGCGTGGCGGTGAGCGATTGCCCCGAAGGGCCGTTCATTCCCCAGCCCGATCCCATGCGTGGAAGCTACAGTATAGATCCGGCGGTATTTGATGATGGTAATGGGAACTATTATATGTATTTCGGCGGTTTATGGGGCGGGCAGCTTCAGCGTTATCGCAACAACAAGGCATTGGAGTGTGCGGCTTTTCCGGCTGATGGTGAACCGGCTTTGCCTTCACGTGTGGTGAAACTTTCGGACGATATGCTTCAGTTTGCCGAAGAGCCGCGGCCTTTGGTTATTCTGGATGAACACGGACATCCGTTGACTGCCGGTGACAATGCGCGCCGCTTTTTCGAGGCTTCATGGATGCACAAGTATAACGGGAAATATTATTTTTCTTATTCTACGGGAGACACTCATCTGCTTTGCTATGCCACAGGAGATAATCCGTATGGTCCGTTCACTTATCAAGGGGTTATTTTGCAGCCTGTGGTAGGTTGGACTACTCATCATGCCATTGTAGAATACAAAGGAAAATGGTATCTGTTTCACCACGATTGTGTCCCTTCGGGGGGAACCACTTGGTTGCGCAGCCTGAAGGTGTGCGAATTGGAGTACGATGCGGAAGGGAAAATAAAGACCATAGAATCTGTCTAAAAATAAATCAGTGATACATCATCCGGACAGATTGGACCGGTTGCTTTGCCGGGTATTGTCCAAACAGACCGTTTGCAGAGATTCCGTTCGTCGTCCGGGACTTACAAACGGTCTTTTTATATCCGTGTTCTTCAATTACAGTATCTGGTGGCGTAATTATAATTTGTTGTAATATAGTATGTTATGTATGTATTGTAACGCAAATAAAGATTCATGTAACACGTTTGAAGCAAGATGTAACTCTACGAAAGATGCGTGTATCATGCAGAGAATTTATATTCGGCGACACTTTCTATATTTGCGTCTGAAATCCGTAAAGGAATTGGTCAATTATAATACTAGAAAGACAATGAAACAAAAACAAAAGCTGAAAAGATGGTCGGGCGTGCTGATCGCTTTAGGGGTGTTGGGCTCCTCCTTTACCTCATGTAGTTCGATCAAGAAAGGAAATGATTTGCCAGTTGTAGGAAAGTCTGTCGCTCTTTTCGATTACTTTAATTATAAAGGTGAGGATGATGTCTATATTTCCAATCCGCTTCCGGGAGATGATTATTTTTATAATCCCATTCTGCCGGGATGGTATTCCGATCCCAGCATTTGCACCAATGGCGAAGGCGATTATTTTCTGGCTGTTTCCACCTTTACTTATTATCCGGGTGTGCCTCTTTTCCACAGCAAGGACTTGGTGAACTGGAAGCAGGTAGGGCATATCTTGAATCGTCCTTCTCAATTAGTCAACATGGAGGGGCAACACGTAAGCGGAGGAATTTTTGCTCCGGCCATATCCTACAACCCGCATAACAAGACTTATTATATGGTTACTACCAATGTAGGGGCCGGAAACTTCTTTGTGAAGACACAAGATCCTTTTGGCGAATGGTCTGATCCTATTATGTTGCCCGAAGTGACAGGCATTGATCCCTCTTTCTTTTTCGATGAAGATGGGAAGGCCTACCTTGTCAATAATGATGACGCGCCGGACAACAAGCCCGAATACAGTGGACATCGTACCATCCGTGTGCAGGAATTTGATGTGAATGCGGACAAGACGGTGGGGCCGCGCAAGATTCTGGTGAACAAGGGAGCTCGTCCGGAGGACAAGCCCATCTGGATTGAAGGTCCGCACCTTTATAAAATAAACGGGAACTACTTCCTGATGTCTGCCGAGGGTGGAACAGCCGGATGGCATTCGGAAGTAATTTTCCGTGGTGATTCTCCGACGGGCAAATTCATACCGTGGAAGAATAACCCTATTCTGACCCAGCGTCAGCTGGATGCGGAGCGTCCCAATCCGGTGACGTGCGCCGGACATGCCGACTTGGTTCAAACCCGGGAAGGGGATTGGTGGGCAGTCTTTCTGGCTTGCCGTCCCATAAACAACACGTTCGAGAACTTAGGACGTGAGACTTTTATGATGCCCGTCAAGTGGAGTGAGGATGGTTTCCCCTATATGACGCAGGGGGATGATCTGGTGCCAGTCATTGTCCGCCGCGAAGGAGTGAAGCGTGACGAATCTGCCACCTTCGGAAACTTTGAAATGAATGACGGTTTCGACGGACAAACATTGGGTATGGAATGGATGACTTTGCGTGCTCCTGCTACCGGACTTTACTCGCTTTCCCAGACTCCGGGTTATCTCACTTTGAAATGTGATTCAGTCAGTGCTTCCGAAAAGAAGGTGCCGGCTTTTATATGCCGCCGGTTGCAGCATCATAAGTTCGAATGCAGCACGCGTATGTTGTTCTGTCCGCAGAGCAAGGCGGAGCAAGCGGGCATATTGTTGTTCAAGGACGAAAAGCATCAATATTTCCTGGCTGTAGGCAGGGATGACCAAGGTGAATGTATTTCCCTCAGGCAGATAGGCGATGGGGAAAGTAAGATGCTGGCTTCCGTTCGCTTGGACGACGGAGGAGTGCTTACCGACCTGAAGGTGGTTTCGCGCGGAACACATTATGATTTCTACTATGCTCGCCAGGAAGCTGTGTGGAACGTGTTGTGCAGGAACGTGGACGCCGGGTATCTGTCAACGGCCACTGCCGGAGGCTTTACCGGAACAACGATAGGCATGTATGCCACCTTAAAATAAATGACTATTTGATTTTTTGTATAACTTAAATTAATGTATTAATGAAAAATGCTATGAATTTTAGGCCGGTGGGGCTGATGCTTCTGTTCTGTCTCATTCCTCTGTGGGCATTTGCACAGAGCGTGATGGTAAAAGGTGTAGTAAAGGACACAAGTGGTGAAGCCATCATCGGAGCCAGTGTCTTGGAAAAAGGCACTACCAACGGTACGATTACCGATTTTGATGGTAACTTTGCATTAAATGTATCGAAAAACGCCGTGTTGGTGGTGAGTTTTGTCGGTTACAAGAACGAGGAAATCCCGGTAGCGGGAAAGAGTTCTTTAAAGATTACATTGAAGGAAGATTCCAAAGCTTTGGAAGAAGTGGTGGTGATTGGTTACGGTAGCGCCCGCAAGAGTGACGTGACCGGATCTATTGCATCGGTAGGCGGAGAGAAGCTGCGTGAGATGCCTGCCACCAATATTACATACGCTTTGCAGAACCGCGTGGCAGGTGTGGATATGGCTCAGACTTCTTCCGCACCGGGCGCTTCCATGCAGATTCGTATTCGTGGTACCCGTTCGTTGAACGCCAGTAACGACCCGTTGGTAGTATTAGACGGAATCCCCTTTATGGGTAATTTGTCCGATATCAATCCCGGAGATATCAAGAGCATGGATATCTTGAAGGATGCATCCTCTACTGCTATCTACGGTTCGCGCGGTGCCAATGGTGTTATCCTGATCACTACACACAAAGGTGCACAGGGTAGTCCCGCCCGGTTTACTTACAATGGGTATGCAGGTATGAAGAAAGTATTCTCCAAATATCCCATGATGAACGGCAGCAAGTTTGCCGAAATGCGTAAACTGGCAGGCAAGTTCGAGAATTCGGTGGACGAGTCGGACGATGTGGATACTGACTGGCAGGACTTGATGTTCCGAGACGGTTATGTAAACAGCCACGATGTCAGCGTGTCCGGTGGTACCAACGGTGGAGGCTACAGCTTTGGCGCGGCTTACTATAAGGATCAGGGTGTCATTCCTACTCAGAACTATACCCGTTACTCTCTGCGTGGTTCTTTCGATCAGGGTGTGGGAAAATATTTCCGCTTCGGACTGGTGAACAATACCAACTATAACGTCACCAAAGGTTCCAATATCGGACTGTATGGTGTGCTTGCCATGTCTCCTATCGCTAACCCCTATAATGCGGACGGCACATTGAAACGTACCGTGAAATACAACAGTCAGGATGAGTCATTTGTATTGACCAGAGGCGTTGTGGAAGAATTGGAAGACAGTTGGCTGAGCAAGACCGAAGGCTTCGGTACGTACAACAACCTGTTTGCCGAAGTGAAATGCCCGTGGGTGGAAGGTTTGAAATACCGTGTCAACCTGGGTTTGAACTATCGTTCTACTAAAGGTGGATCGTTCACCGGCGAAGGCATCAACAGCACTACGGCCGACACTCCGTCTACCGCTTCGCTGAACCACTCGGAAACAACCAACTGGACTGTGGAGAACCTGCTGACTTACGACCGTACTTTCGGAAAACACCAGCTGAACGTTGTCGGTATGTACTCTGCCGAACAGACTGTCTATACACGTTCGGACGTTGCCGGACGGGATATTCCTGCCGAATATTTCCAATTCTACAACATCGGGCGTGCGGAAGGCACCATTACGGTGAACCCCGACAACTGGAACTATCAGAAGAGCGGTCTGATGTCTTGGATGGGCCGTGTGATGTACACTTACGACAATCGCTATATGTTGATGGCGACTGTACGTGCCGACGCTTCTTCACGTTTGGCAAAGGGACACCAATGGCACACTTATCCCGCCGTATCGGCAGGATGGAACATTCGTCAGGAAGAGTTTATGGACGAGGTGGACTGGATAGATATCCTGAAACTGCGTGTAGGTTACGGACAGACCTCCAACCAGGCTGTTGATCCTTACAAGACCTGGGGACGCTTGGCAACCCGTCCTTATAACTTCGGTCCTACCGGCTATGTCACCGGTTACTATGTATCCGAACTGCCTAATGCCGAATTGGGGTGGGAATATTCTTCTACATGGAACTTCGGTCTGGACTTCACCTTGCTGAGAGGACGCCTGTCCGGTACATTTGAGTATTACATTCAGAAAACCACCGACTTACTGCAAAGCGTAAGCCTTCCTTCCACTTCGGGAGTAAGCAGCTATATGGCTAATGTGGGAAAGACGGAAAACAAAGGTTTTGAATTTACCTTGAACGGAACGATTCTGGACAACCATAACGGATGGACATGGGAGGCAAGCCTCAACCTGTCTGCCAACCGTAACAAACTGACCGAACTGGCTTCGGGCTCCAAAGATGATAAAGCGAACAACTGGTTTGTAGGACATCCCATCGACTGTATCTACGACTATGAAAAAGTAGGCTTATGGAACAGTGATGATCCCGATTTCCAATACTTGGACATTCTGGAGCCGGGTGGCAATGAAGGTATGATCAAAGTGAAATATACCGGTGATCGTGATGCCAGCGGCAAGCCGACTCGCGCCATTGGTCCCGAAGACCGTCAGATTATCAGCTTGGAACCTAAATTCCAAGGAGGTTTCAGCACTCGCGTGGCCTATAAAGGCTTCGACTTGAACGTTATCACCGCCTTCCGTTGCGGAGGCAAGCTGATCAGTACGCTGCACCACAGCAACGGTTACCTGAATATGCTGACCGGTCGTCGCGGACAAGTGGATGTAGACTACTGGACACCGGAGAACAAGGGTGCCAAGTACCCGAAACCGGGTGGTATCCAGAGTGGTGACAATCCGAAATACGGAAGCACATTGGGTTATTTTGACTCTTCTTACTGGAAAGTGCGCAACATCACGTTGGGCTACAACTTCGAGAAGCAGGCTTGGCTGACCCGCATGGGCGTACAGAGCCTGCGTGCTTACCTGTCCGTACAGAATCCGTTCATCATCTGTTCTCCTTTCCATAAAGAAACCGGACTGGATCCCGAAACCAACTCTTACGGTAACGAGAATGTAGCTGTGACAGAAGGTATTCAGAAACGATTCCTGACAGTAGGTACTAACTCACCGTCCACCCGTAACTATTTATTCGGTATTAACTTAACATTCTAAATGAAAGCATGACTATGAAACCTATATTTTCAAAAATAAGAGTTTTGGGAACAGCCGCATTGGCTTTGTTTCTGACAGCATCCTGTTCAGACATTCTGGACGAGCAGCCGCGCAGCAGTTATGATCCTACTTTCTTTAAGACAGAAAAGGGAGTGGAAGGCGGTGTGACCTCCATGTATGCACACTTGCGCTATATTTACGGACAAGCTTATTATTATAATTCCTGTCTGACGGGAACCGATGAGGCAACCTGGGGATGGAGTGCCGATGGTAACTTCAAGGATGCCGACCTGTCCGGAGTAGGCAACCTGACTGCCACGACTTGCCGTTCCGACGCCTTGTGGGGAACCGCTTTCTCGAACATCAACACCGCTAACGGAGTGATAGAGAACGGTGCCGAAGTAGGAGTCAATGAATCATTGGTTTCCGAAGCCCGCTTCTTCCGTGCGTTCGATTATTTCCTGTTGGTGCAGACCTTCGGCGGAGTGCCTCTGGACCTAGGTTCCGGCGAACTGAAGTTCAATATCACTCCTTCACGTACCTCCGTGCGCAATACCGTGCCCGAAGTGTACACCAAGGCCATCTTCCCCGACTTGCTGACCGCTATCGAGAACTTGCCCGCTAATCCTCGTGTGACGGGTGGAGTGACCAAGACCGTTGCCCGCCTGTACTTGGCAAAGGCTTATCTGGCTTATGCCTGGTGGCTGAAGAATCCGAATAACATTCCTACTTATCCCGAGTGCCAGCGTACGGACCCCGACGGACACGATGCGGCATGGTACTTCCAGCAGGCATACGATGTGGCGGTTACTGCTATCGAGAACCCCGGTCCTTTCGGCTTGCAGGAAAGCTTTTGGATGGTGAATGCCGGACCCAATGACCGTAACATGGAAATCCTGCTCTATGCAGACCATACGCAGGAAGACGAGTATTATAATGGTGGCAGCCTGAGCTACGGTGGCGGTGGTGCTCCCGATAACTTTGCCGGATGGATGATGAACTGGAACTATACCGACGCGCGTTCGGCTGATAATCAGGCTGTCATCAACCGTATTGCCGAGCAATGTTATGGCCGCCCTTGGACCCGTATGGCTCCTCCGTTGGGTGTGTTTACCAAGACGTTTGCCGACAAGGTGAACGACTCCCGTTACGACGGTACTTTTACTACTGTTTATCGCGGCAACTGGTCTACAGCCGGACAGAACTGGGAATCGGTGACCAATGCCAACGGAATGAAAGTGAAAGAACGTGAACCTATATTCTCTTTCGTATTCCAGGATATGGATAAGATAGACTATGCAGGAGAAGGTTCTAAAAGCAATCTGGGAGCAGGTACGTTGCCCGGTCGTGCCGACTGGGTATTGGGACTGGATGCGGTAGGCCGCTATGTATATCCCGGTCTTTGGAAACTCGGCCCGTATCGTACAGACAACGGCTCCGGAGCAGGACAGCCCAATGCGGGAAGTACCCGTCCGTATAACATCGCCAAATTCTCCGAACTTTATCTGGTTGCTGCCGAAGCTGCCGTAGAAGGAGCTGCCACACAAGCTGGCAAGTCTGCCCGTGACCTGGTGAACGTGCTTCGTGCCCGTGCCGGTCGCTGGACTTACAGCAATGCCGAGTACAAGGAAGTGGATCGTGATTTCAGTGCTGAAATGACAGCCGCCACTCCGGCAACCATTGACATCAACTATATTCTGGATGAACGCAGCCGCGAGTTCTATGGCGAAGGTTATCGTTGGTTCGACTTGGTTCGTACTCAGAAATGGAACGAATATGCTGACAGTTACGTGATTTGTGGAGGCAAGGGTGATCACAATCCGCAGACTTACAGCCGTACCATCGAAGCGTTCCATTATCTCCGTCCTATCCCACAAGGACAGTTGGATGGCATGGAAATGACAGAGGAGGAAAAAGACGCTTATCAGAATCCGGGATACAGAGATTGATTTTTTGTTTTTTAAGAGTACCCGCCGTTTCTTTCTGTTTCTGATGGAAGAAGCGGCGGTCTTTTTATGGTATGGACTGCTGGGTAGGTTATCATCTTCCCATAGAATATATGTTTTCAGTTTGATGAGTATGTGGCTTCCTTCTAATAAATTTACTGTTTCACTTAGGTGGGTAAGTTTTATCACTTAAGTGATGAGGATTCTTTACTAAGGTGATGCAATTTCATTACCTCAGTGAAACGATAAATTTGTCAAGAGGAATTAGGGTATTCATCAGGTTGGCAAAGGATACTTGTACAGCTTGTTGCTGCTTGTAGTTTGCGATTGGTGGATATGGGGGCTGTCTGTTCTTGTCGGGCACGTTTGGGGATAAGGAAAGAGCTTGGGGGATTTTTGTCATCGGCTGACAGGACTGATAGCGGGCTGAAAGGACTACTGTCAGCCTTATGCATTGTGTAATAGTGAGTTATGCCGGCTGAATGGACTGAAGAAAGGTTCGTGAAATAGGTATATGTAAGAGTGTTTTGTAGGAAAAGTGTATTTGTTCATACCATTGTATCCGCAAAGTTTGCATTCGGCGGAAACTGGGTCTGTACTTGGTGGAAAAGAGAACCGGAAATTATTTTCAGTTCTCTTCCTTATTCTTATCCTGTTTCAAATGTTGTTCCATGTATATGCTGGGAGGCATTCCGTACAGATCCTTGAAAGCGGTCGAGAAATTGTTGGGATTGGTGAATCCGGTCAAGTCCGCCACTTCGGCTATGGTGTACCGTTTCTTCGACAACAGTTCTGCCGCTTGTTTCAGTCGGATGTTCCGGATAAAATCCCGTGTGGTCTGGTTGGTCAGTTCTTTCAGTTTACGGTGCAAGTGCACGCGGCTGATGCCTACCTCGGTGGTAATCATCTCCACGGTGAGGTTCGGGTTGCTCAGGTTTTCGTTGATGACCCGCATGATTCGTTCCATCAGTTTGTCATCGGGGGACTGTACTTCTATTGGTTGTACCTTATCCCCTTGGGTCTGTTGTCCGGTATAGGTATTGCGTAGCCGTTCACGACTGCGGATCAGGTTGGCGGCCGTTTTCCTCAATATCTCCATATGGAAAGGTTTGGTCATGTAGGCGTCGGCTCCTGTTTCCAGACCTTCCAGATTGTCTTCCTCCCGTGTCTTGGCGGTGAGCAGTATTACCGGGATGTGGTTCAGGTTCACATTTTGCTTTATTTTGCGGCATAAGGTAAGTCCGTCCATTTCGGGCATCATGACATCACTTATTACCAGGTCCGGGGTTTTATTGAAGATGCTTTCCAGTGCCTCCTTGCCGTTGCAGCTTTCCAGGGTATGGTAATCGCTTGCCAGTTCACGGCAGATATAGCGGCGTATATCTTCATCGTCTTCTACCACCAGTACTTTGTATTTCGTTTTGGTTCGTGTTTTTCCGTTTTCTTCTTCCTCGGTTTCATAAGGAATAGGAAGGACCGGAGCCGGAGTGTGGAAGAGAGGAGCTTTGTCGGCTTCCATTTCTTCTTTGCGCAGATGGGCGCATCCCAGAGGCATACGGATGATAAAGCTGCATCCCGGTTGTCCGTCCGGATTATTTTCTACACGGATGTCTCCGTGATGAAGTTCCACCAGTGAGCGGGTGAGGTGCAGCCCGATACCGGTACCTATGTTTGAGTTGTTTTGGCTATTCCGTATCTGGTAAAAGCGTTCGAATATGTGTTCTGTTTCTTTGGGGGCGATTCCTATTCCGCTGTCGGTCACGGTGATTTCGGCATACTGTTGTAATGGTTTCGGCAGGGTGGAGTCCTTACCGGTGCGTAGCCGTATGTCCACACTGCCTCCTTCGGGGGTGAATTTGAAGGCATTGGACAGGATGTTCAGGATAATTTTGTCGAAGTTCACCGGGTCCACCCACAACTTTAAGTGGTCGGCGCCCTCGTGGTGGAACTGCAAAGTAATTTGTTTTTTGTTCGCTTGTTCTGTAAAGGTTTCACACAAATCATTAATGAATCCGGTCATTTCGGTTTCACGGAAAACGAGTGACATCTGCCCTTTGTCTATCTTGCGTATATCCATCAATTGGTTTACAAGCCGAAGGATTCTTTCGGAATTGCGCCAGATGATGCGGTAGTTCTTTTGCCGTTCGTGGTCTGTATCGTTTGTCATCAGTTTTTGCAAAGGACTGATGATGAGCGACATCGGAGTACGTATCTCGTGGGAGATGTTGATGAAAAACTGTAGCTTGGCTTCGTTTATCTGTTCAGCATGGATATGTTGCATCATTTCCTGCCTTATGCGGTAACGGTGTCTCACTTGCAGGATGATGCCATAGACGGCTGCTACTGCCAATAAGGCATAGATCAGCATGGCCCAGCCCGATGCCCACCATGCCGGTGCGATGTGAATGGTGATTTCATCGGTGTCGGATTCCAGCAGATAATCTTCGGCTTTGATCCGGAAATGATAATCGCCGGGGGGAAGGTCGCTGAATGACACTCGGTTGACTCCTTTGGGAAGCTTGACCCAGGGGGTGTTGTTTATGGTATATAGATACGTGATACGTTCGGAATTATTTAGTTCGCGGGTAGAGAACTCGATGCTGAAAGCGTTGTCGTTATGTGACAAGTGGAAATCCCGGGCCTCAAAGACGGAGGTGTTTATGATTTCTTTTCCGCCCGACAACATTCCTTTCCTTATGGGCTGGTCGTGCAGATAGAAGTCGATGATGCGTACGTTCCATTTTTTTGCGGGATTCGTAATCTCTTGAGGATTGAAATAGGTAATTCCATTTGTACCTCCAAACCAGAGTATGCCGTTGTGGTCGGCAAAAGAGGCGTTTTTGCTGAATTCATTTCCTTGCAGGCCGTCGTCTGCATAGAAATTGCTGAACGTGTGGGTATTCAGATTAAAACGTGACATTCCGGCATTGGTGCTTATCCATAAGTTGTCCTGCCCGTCTCCTTTGATGGCATATACGGCGTTACTGGATAGTCCGTGGGCGGTGGTGTAGGTCTTTAGTTGCCGGGTTTGGGGATTCCATTCCGCCAGTCCGTCGGAACTGCCTATCCAGATGTTGCCTTGGGGGTCTTCATAAAGGGAGTGGATGATGTGTCTGGACAGGATTTCTTCAGTCTTGAAGTCGTCGGTGCTCAGGTCTATACATCTTATTCCGTCATACGTTCCTACATAAAGGTGGTTGTCACCGGCATACAGAAGACAGCTTATCCATTTATATTTTTCGGTGGCAGCATTGAATTTAGGATCATATACAGACTGTCCTGTCTTCAAGTCATAATAGAAAAGTCCGGCTCCCATGGTGGCTATCCAGAGTCGTTTGTCCTGGTCTTCAACCAGATCATACACGCGTTGGATACGGTTTCCATGCTTGTCTGTCAGATTCTGCAGATAGCTGCACTGTCCTGTTTTCTTATCCAGTCTGCCTAGTCCGTTGGTATAGGATCCGAACCACAGATTACGTTCAGAGTCTTCATACAGGCCGAAAACGGTGGAAGGAACCGAAGAAGGGCTGTCATGTGGGGCATAATGGACTCTTTGCTTCAGTTCTGTGGTGATACCGTATATGCCGTCGTTGTCAGTACCTATCCATAATATGCCTTCGTGGTCGCGGCAGAGTGAGGTGATACAGTTGGAGCCGATGATATTCTTGTTTATTGATTTGTAGCCTATGTACTTGAAACTGTTGGGCTGTGCGGGAATCATCATAACCCCTTTCTGGTAAATGGCTATCCATAGGTTTCCTGCATTGTCTTTCAGGACGGAGTGTACTTTGGAGGTACCGGAGTCGAGGTAATTATTATCAAAAGGGTAATCCGTGATGAGCTGTTTGGGGATGTTGAAAATCTTGGCGCCTTTCCCGTCCGTGCCCAGACAAAGCTCGTTCTGGCTTATCTGGCAGATGGATTTGATAGGCAGGTTTTGTTTTCCTTTATAAAGGATAGGAATGAACTCTTCTGCCGGTTGGTTATATTTCAGCAATCCTTTGCCTATGGTTGCCAGGTAGATGTCTCCGTAGTTGTCTTCATAGAGGTCCACAATGGTCATTCCCTTCTCTTGTTTCAGAAAGTGCTTGCTTTTATTGTCCGCAGAGAGGCGGTAGATACCATTCTCACCCTGTGTTACCCAAAGATTGTGTTGTCTGTCCTCTATCATGTAGTCTGTCATTTGGGTGGGGATAGGTAAATCCAGTTTGTGTGCAGTCAGTTTCCCCTGTGTGATGGTTATGGTACACAAGTTGTTTCCCGATACCCATATTTCTCCGTTCCTACACTCCAGAATGGACATGATATTGCTGTCAAAAGTCTTTCCGTCTTCCCATTGCGCCTGTGTGCTGAAGCTGTCGGTGGCGGGATCGTATAACTGTATTCCATTATAGGTTCCTACGAACAATCGTCCCTTGCTGTCTTCATACAGGGCGCGTACGTAGTTGTGGCAGAGAGAGTGCTCGTTTTCCGGATCATGCTTGTAGATGACGAATTTGGCTCCGTCGTAGCGGTTCAGTCCGTCTTCGGTGGCGATCCAGATCATACCGTTCCGGTCCTGATATATCTTGTTGATCAGACTGCTGGACAGTTCCCTGTCTGTTGTGAAGAATTTATATGATTGTCCGTGACATAATAAAGACAGGAACATGAATAGTGTAAGAAGCGTATGTTTCATCATAATATAATATCTCAGATTGATTCAGGCGCACAAAAATAATTCAAAAAAATATATATAGCCTAATAAAAAAGAGGTAATTTCTATACTTCCCGCCATAATAGGGTGAGTTTGTAACATGGGAAAAGGACTATGTAACATAGTTCCGCCCGAAAATAAAGCGGATGTCTTTATCTTTGCTCTTGTTGAGCCGTGAAGAACGGAAAATAAAAACAACCTTGTGAATTTAATACCATGAATATGAAACTTGAATGTGATTTATCCGGTATCCGGAAATGTATGATGAGTGGCTTGTCCCTGTTGCTTGCCGGAGTGTTGCAGGCGCAGAATCCGATTGTGAAACTGGCTATAGTTAAAAAATAGAAAGTAGAAAAAGAAATGAAGAAGATCATCATTATTATTACCTGCTTCATTGGTTTGTCGGGGGCGTTTGCACAACAACGGGGAATGTTCCATAATCCGGTGATTGAGGCGGATGTACCTGACCCTTCCATGATAAGGGTGGGAAACTATTACTATCTGGTAAGCACCACTATGCACCTGATGCCGGGTTGTCCGGTGATGCGTTCAAAAGACTTGGTGCATTGGGAAACGATCAGTTATGTGTTTCAACGGCTTACTGACTTGCCCCGTTATGATTTGAAAGAAGGCACGGTATATGGTCGCGGACAATGGGCTTCCAGCCTCCGCTATCATGACGGGCGGTTTTATGTGTGGTTCTCACCTAATGATGAGCCTTATCGCGGTTACATTTATACGGCTGAAGATCCGGCAGGTGAGTGGACTTTGGTTTCTCGTCCGCCTCATCATCATGATGCTTCTTTGCTGTTTGACGATGATGGTAAAGTCTATCTGTTTTATGGCACTGGGCAATTGCGTCAGCTTAAGAGCGATTTTAGCGATGTGGAACCGGGAGGTATAGACCAAAAGATATTCGAGCGGGACGCCGACGAGCAGGGACTTCTGGAAGGAAGTCAGGCATTCAAGCATAACGGCAAGTATTATTTGCTGATGATTTCTATGGATTGGAGCATTCCCGGAAGATTACGTCGTGAGGTATGTTATCGGGCTGACAAGATAACCGGTCCATATGAGAAAAAGGTTATTCTTGAAACGGAGTTTCAAGGATATGGTGGCGTGGGACAAGGTTGTATCGTGGATTCACCGGATGGAAACTGGTACGGGTTTATTTTTCAGGATAGAGGCGGTATAGGGCGTGTACCCACATTGATGCCCTGCCGCTGGGAAGACGGTTGGCCGATACTGGGTGATGCGGACGGACGTGTGCCCGAATGTATGGAGATGCCTGTTTACGGAGAGGAGTGTAAAGGAAGTATCATGGGAAGTGATGGTTTCGACACCGATCAGTTGAGTTTGAACTGGCAGTGGAACCACAATCCGTTGGACGATTGCTGGTCACTGACGGAGCGTCCGGGTTTCCTGCGGTTGAGGACCGGAAAGGTGGTGGACAATCTGTTTCTGGCTCCCAATACCTTGACTCAGCGTATGAGCGGACCGAAGTGCAGCGGTGTGGTAGCTATGGATATCTCGAAGATGAAAGAAGGAGATGTTGCGGGCTTCTGCGCTTTCAATGGGTTGTCCGGGGTACTGGCTGTGGTCATGGAGAACGGGAAAAAGCAGTGGGTGATGTCACATCAGTCTGTCAGTCTTTCGGACCGGGAAAAAAGGGTGACTGCTGTGGAAGTACTGGAGAAGGAACGCATGGATTGTGAGAAAGAGGTGGTCTATCTTCGTATGGAGGGCGATTTTGCAGATAAAAAAGATGAAGCCACTTTTTATTACAGTTATGACAAGAAAACGTGGAAACGAATAGGAGAACCTTGTAAAATGGTTTTTGATTATACCAAATTCTTTATGGGAAGCAAGTTTGCTATTTTTAATTATGCTACTAAAGATTTGGGAGGATATGTGGATATAGATTATTTTGAATACGGTAACTAAAAAGTGAATAGAATGAAACTGAAAAAATGTGTGGGGATATTCTTGTTCTCCACCTTGTGCCTGAATGTAGGAGCTATAGATCATAAAGGGATTACTTTTGACCAGCTGGCTCCCGACCGTTTCACTCTGATGGAAAACGGAGTGGCCAATGAAATATTGGTGGACGAGCAGGAGGATGCTGGTGTGATGATAGCAGTAAGGAATCTTCAGAATGACTTTAAACGGGTAAGTGGCCGGGCTGCCGGGTTATGCTATACTCCCGGCGTAAAGCGCATGATTATGGTAGGTACGTTGAAAAGCCGCTATATCAGAGAATTGGTAAAAGCGAAAAAGATAGATGCTTCGTTGCTGGAGGGCAAGAATGAGAAATACCTGATGACCGTGGTGTCTGCTCCCTTGAACGGAGTGGATGAGGCGCTCGTCATTGCGGGAAGTGACAAACGCGGAACGATTTATGGGATTTATGAGCTTTCGGAGCAGATTGGTGTTTCGCCGTGGTACGACTGGGCGGATGTGCCGGTGATGTCCCGGCAGAATCTTTCGATGACGCGTGGAAGTTATACGGCGGGAGAACCGGCGGTGAAGTATCGGGGTATCTTTTTGAATGACGAGGCTCCTTGCCTGACCGGATGGGTGAAGCACACTTATGGCACGAATTATGGTGATCATCGTTTTTATGCTCGTGTGTTCGAACTGATTTTGCGTCTGCGTGGTAACTTTATGTGGCCTGCCATGTGGGGTTGGAGTTTTTATGCGGATGATCCGGAGAACAGCAAGACCGCTCATGAGATGGGGATTATAATGGGAACCTCACACCATGAACCTATGGCACGCAATCATCAGGAATGGGTGAGAAAGCGCAGCGAATATGGGGCATGGGACTATGCTTCCAACCAGCAAGTGATTGACCGTTTTTTCCGTGAAGGTATGGAGCGTGCCGCCGGTACGGAAGATTTGATTACCATTGGTATGAGAGGTGACGGTGATACTCCGATGGGTGGAAAGGAGGGGGAAGATGACAAATATGTGCCGCGTGATGAGGAAAACATGTGCCTGATGGAGAAGATATTCCGGAACCAGCGTCGTATTATTAAGGAAGTGACGGGAAAAGTGCCGGAGAAACGTCCGCAGGTATGGGCTATTTATAAAGAGGTGCAACGCTATTATGATATGGGACTCCGTGTGCCTGATGATGTGATTATGTTGCTGAGTGATGACAATTGGGGGGATGTGCGCCGATTGCCGGATGCAAAAGAACGGAAACGTGCCGGTGGCTGGGGGATGTATTATCATGTGGACTATGTGGGGGCCCCCCGTAATTCCAAATGGTTGAATGTAACTCCCGTACAAAATATGTGGGAGCAGCTTCAGTTGACTTACAGTTATGGGGTGGATAAGCTTTGGATATTGAATGTGGGGGATTTGAAGCCGATGGAGTATCCTATCACTCTTTTTATGAATATGGCTTGGAATCCGGAACGCTATGCGGCAGGGGATCTGTTGGAGCATACACGAGTGTTCTGTGCGCAGCAGTTCGGTGAGGAACAGGCGGATGAGGCCATGCGTATTTTGAACCTGTATTGCAAGTACAATGGACGCGTGACTCCCGAGATGCTGGATAAGGATACTTATCACTTGGCTTCGGGGGAATGGAGGCAGGTGGCTGATGAATATGTGAAGCTGGAGGCGGAAGCCTTGCGACAGTATTTGAAACTGGATACCGCTTACAGAGATGCCTACCGACAACTGATTCTTTTTCCTGTGCAGGCGATGGCCAATCTGTATGAAATGTATTATGCACAAGCCATGAATCACAAATTATACAAGGAGAATAATCCGCAGGCGAATGAGTGGGCTGACAAAGTGGAGCAGGCATTCCGGCGTGATGCGGAATTGTGCAGGGAATACAACGAAGAAATGTCGGGAGGCAAGTGGAATGGGATGATGACGCAGAAACATATAGGCTATACTTCGTGGAATGATGATTTCCCGGCCGACCGTTTACCGGAAGTCTACCGGATAGAACAACCGGAAGGGGCTGTAGGAGGATATTTGTTTACCGGTGACAAAGGGGTGGTTTCTATGGAGGCGGAGCATTATTTTACATCATCCGTTGCACCGAAGACCGCCTGGACAGTCATACCGCACATGGGACGTACGCTGAGCGGAGTGGCTTTGATGCCTTATACACAGTCTGCGGAGGGGGCTTCGCTCTCTTATAAAATGAAAATACCGCAAAAAGTAGATACAGTAAATGTGTATGTCATTGTGAAATCCACACTGCCCTTCCTCAGACGGGAAGGTCATCGCTACACGGTAGGTTTTGAAGGAGCGGAGGAGCAGACTGTCTGTTTCAATGCGGAGTTGAACGAACATCCGGATAATGTATATCGTGTACTGTATCCCACAGTGGCCCGTCGGGTAGTGAAGACCCGGGTGAAGTTGAGCCTGCCCGACTGTGCGGACGGAACCTATACATTGGTTCTAAAACCGGTGGAGCCTGCCATCGTATTTGAAAAGATAGTGGTGGATTATGGCGGTTATGAGGATAGTTATCTGTTTATGAACGAATCTCCTTGCCGGAGAAATAAGCTGAATGAACAATGAAAAATATGAGATTGACAGTTTGTATAGGAATAATGTGCGGATGGTTGGCAGCAGGAATGTTGCATGCAGGTACACGGCCGGACCATGTTCGCCCGGTGGAAGAAGATGGTAGCCGCTTGTGGCTACCGGTGATACGTCCGGTGGAAGGCGCGGAGGTGGAAATTACTTATAAAGGAAAAGTGTCACCCACCATAGCCATTGCCATTGCTGAATTGAAAAACGCTTGGAAGGGAGATCCTGTACTTTTAGAGAAAAAGAAAACAGGGCGTGGGGATGGGTTTGCCATCACTTCTTCAGAACATCAGGTTCGTATTCTTTCATCCACCGAAACTGGATTGCTTTATGGCGCTTATAGTCTGCTGCGTATGCAGGCGGCGGGGCAGCTCACTGTACCTCTGTCGGTTACTGAACAGCCTGCGTATGACTTGCGTATTCTGAATCATTGGGATAATCCGGATGGTACGGTGGAGCGTGGTTACGCTGGTCGTTCTTTGTGGAATTGGGAGGAACTTCCCGGAACTTTGTCGCCACGTTATGAGGCATACGCCCGTGCCAATGCTTCTGTGGGTATTAATGGAACGGTACTAAATAATGTCAATGCCTCACCTCAAGTGCTGACAACTGGTAGTTTGGAGAAAGTGAAAGCATTGGCTGATGTCTTCCGGCCTTATGGCATAAAGGTCTATTTATCGGTTAATTTTGCATCTCCTATCCGGTTGGGCAAGTTGGATACGGCAGATCCGTTGGACAAGGAAGTCATTGGATGGTGGAAACAAAAAGTAAAAGAGATCTATGCGATGATCCCCGACTTTGGCGGTTTTTTGGTGAAGGCCAATTCGGAGGGGCAACCGGGACCATGTGATTTTGGACGTACTCATGCCGAGGGAGCGAATATGCTGGCGGATGCGTTGAAACCCTACGGAGGAATCGTGATGTGGAGGGCGTTTGTTTATAGTCCTACCGACAGTGACCGTGCCAAGCAGGCTTATTTGGAGTTTATGCCTTTGGATGGACAGTTTCGCGAGAATGTAATTGTACAGATAAAGAACGGACCGATTGATTTCCAGCCTCGTGAACCTTATAGTCCTTTGTTCACGGCTATGAAGCAGACTCCCATGATGGTGGAGTTTCAAATTACTCAGGAGTATTTAGGCTTTTCCAATCATCTGGCCTATTTGGCTCCTTTATGGGAGGAGTTCTTTGGCGAGGTACGTCCGGACAGGTTAAAAGCTGCGGCGGGTGTGGCAAACATCGGTACGGATGCGAATTGGTGCGGACACCATTTTGCGCAGGCCAACTGGTATGCTTTCGGGCGTTTGGCATGGAATCCGTTGTTGACTTCAGACAGGATTGCCGATGAGTGGTTGCAGCAGACATTTACTTCCCAGTCGGCATTTGTCTGCCCGGTCAAGGCGATGATGTTGCAGAGCCGGGAGGCGGTGGTAGACTATATGATGCCATTAGGACTGCATCATCAGTTTGCATGGGGCCACCACTATGGTCCCGAACCGTGGTGCAGTGTACCCGGTGCCCGTCCGGATTGGCTACCCTCTTATTATCATAGGGCGGACAAAGAGGGAATCGGTTTCGACCGTAGCAGCAAAGGGAGTAATGCCGTTTCTCAGTATCCTGATTCACTTCGTCTGATTTACAATGACAAGACAACTTGCCCTGAAGTTTATTTGCTTTGGTTCCATCATGTGCCCTGGCAGTATCGGATGAAAAGCGGACGTACGCTTTGGGGGGAGTTGTGCCGTGCATACGATAGAGGTGTACGACAGGTACGTGGTTTTCAGGAAATATGGGACAGTGTGGAACCTTTTGTAGATGCACGCCGGTTCAGGGAAGTGCAGTCGAAATTGAAAATCCAGATGCGTGACGCCGTGTGGTGGAAAGATGCCTGTCTGCTTTATTTCCAGACTTTCTCAGGGATGCCTATTCCGGCTGGCATAGAACGTCCGGTACACGAGTTGGAGGACATGAAACGCTTCCGATTGGAAATCTCGAACTATGAATGTCCTGAGAGTGGGTTTAATAAATAAAATACGGTACTTAGCTTTAGAAGAAACATGAAATATAAGTTAGCTTTAGTGATGTCAGCTTTTTGTGCGTTTTCCGTATGGACCGAAGCAAAGGTGAAATTGCCTGCCATCCTATCGGACGGTATGGTGTTGCAACGTGAGCGGTCCGTTAAAATATGGGGAAATGCCGATAAAGGAGAGAGTGTGACCGTTGTTTTTAAAAAGAAGAAATTCAGTACGGTAGCCGGGGAAGATGGAAAGTGGCTGGTGGAACTGCCTCCCATGAAGGCAGGTGGCCCTTTTGAAATGATCGTGAATGATATTCGGTTGAAAAATATTCTAGTGGGTGATGTCTGGCTTTGTTCCGGACAGTCCAACATGGAATTGACCGTCGGACGGGTGACTGATAAATTTGCCGAGGAAATAGCAAGGGATGAGAATCCGATGATACGGTATGTGAAGATTCCTTTAGGCAATGATTTGCATGGACCTAAAGACGATTTGCCGGGAACGGACTGGATGTCGCTGACTGAAGAAACCGCTCCTTCCTTTTCTGCTTTGGCTTATTTTTTTGCCAAGGAGATGTATAGGGAAACCCAAGTACCTGTGGGCATTGTTAACTCTAGTTGGGGGGGAAGCTCCGTTGAGGCTTGGATGAGTGAGGAGGCCTTGCAGAAGTTTCCGCGTCAGTTGCACGAGCGTGATTTGTTTAATTCGGACGAGTATCGTGAGTTGTGCAACCGTTCGGGACAGATGATGAACCGTTTTTGGGATGCTGCTTTGTACAAAGGAGACCAAGGACTTCATGACGGGATATGCTGGAATCGTCCGGAACTGGATGATACGGACTGGCAGACGGTAGATACGTTTTCCAAAGAATGGGGCAGGAAGAATGGATATCCGGTGAGTGGCTCTCATTGGTTCCGTCAGAAAGTGAATGTATCAGCGGAACAAGCCGGAAAAGATGCTGTCCTGCGTTTGGGATGCATGGTGGATGCCGATTCGGTATTTGTAAACGGTACCTTCGTAGGTAACACTTTCTATCAGTATCCGCCACGTATTTATCGGGTGCCGGCTTCTTTATTGAAACCCGGTGAGAATCTGGTGACTGTCCGGCTGATTAATTACGGAGGCGCCGCCAGCTTTGTACCCGATAAGCCCTATTGTCTGGTATGGAGGACAGATACAGTCCATTTGTCTAGCCGATGGAAATATCAATTAGGTTGTGAGATGCCTGCACGCACTAACAGTGTCTCTTTTCAGAATATTCCTACCGGTATGTATAACTCCATGATTTCTCCTCTGCGTAATCTGGTCTTTACCGGTGCGTTGTGGTATCAGGGAGAAACGAATACGGGCCGTCCTAATGAATATGAGGAATTGCTGACTGCCATGATTGCCGATTGGCGTGAGAAACTGGCCGATAAAGAACTGCCTTTCTTCATTGTACAGTTGGCCAATTTCATGCAGACACATCCACACCCGGTAGAAAGTAATTGGGCGGCTTTGCGTGAAGCGCAACGGCGAGTGGCGTTGAAAGTCCCGAATGCAGCTTTGGCGGTGGCGATTGATTTGGGCGAGTGGAACGACATTCATCCATTAAACAAAAAAGAACTGGCAAGACGTATCTCCCTGTTGGTGAAAAGAAGGGTGTATGGTGATAAAAAGAGTGTACACAGTGGGCCTATGTGTACGGGTATGACTGTCAATCATGAAGGAAAGGCTGTTCTTTCTTTCGAAGCCGGGACTGATAAATTATGGGCGGTAGATGAATTGAAGGGATTTGCGATAGCCGGTGCCGATGGGCATTTTCAGTGGGCGGAAGCAGTTGTCGTTAATGGGAATCAGGTGGCGGTATGGCATAAAGATATCCCTCATCCTGTAACGGTACGTTATGGTTGGGATGATAATCCGGTTCATGCGAATTTGAAAAATAGAACCGGACTACCGGCTTCTCCTTTTCAGATTTCATTGGAAGATAAATAATTTAACAGAGATCCGAAAGTGGCAAAGCTTTCTAATAATCTTCGATGGATTTTAAAGGAATGCTTGTTTCTGTCGGATTTTCTATGGCAAAAATACCTATTCCTCCTTTGATGTTATTGGGAAAGATAACAGGTGTTTCCAACAGGTTGCTACTGTCATGGTCGGCATATGCATTGGCGGCTCGTAAATATTGATATTCAGCCGGGGATATGGCATAATATTGTATGATAGCTTTTCCAGTTATCTTTTTAATTTTATATAGTTTATTGTCTAATAGGAAACTATACCAACTGTCTAAAGTCATGGTATATTGGTTGTTGGTAAAGTAAGCATCATTGAATACATTATAATAGTTGTTTATAGTGGGGATGAAATTAATGATAGGATCAGAGTTGTTGGGAGTGCCAGGTTTTCCGTCCATTAATGCAGTGTCATAATATCCGCTACATTCCCATTGGGTGGAGATAGCAGTGGAGTCTTGTAAAGTTTTGCGGTTAGTAAGGCGGTAAGTATATGTTTGTTTTATGTTGACCCGGTAATATTGGGAATGGTTTGTGGTGGAAGTTTGTAATTTTATTTTCCACTTTGTTGCTTGATATATCCAAAGGCTTTCCGAAGTCTCTGATAGAGAATGATTAGATTCAATGGTGTCCGCTTTGATAATTTCAATGGGCTCATATACTGTTGCTTCTGCATTCGCTTTATATTTTCCGTCTTTGGTTTCTACTTCGATACGTACTTGATCACCGGTTTTAAAACGGCTGCTTATCTGATAAAAATAATTTTGATAGTCTAACGGTGAATCATTGTTAGGACGATAGGTACATTCCGAAATTGTTTCCGATAATACATTATTGATATAAAGGTGAATAATTCCATTTTTTACTACTTGGGGTTCGTGATAGCCGGATAAAGCTAAAAAGATAGCATTGTTCGTTTTGTTTGCGTTTATCAGAGCGTTGACGATGAGCTTTGAGATTCATCATTAGGCAATATTTCTATATCATTGGTACAGGCGGCCAATAAATGAACAAATGAAAGGAGTAAAAGTGCTTTTTTCATTATTGCTTAAAATTTATAAGTATATGAGAATGAAGGTAAGAAGGGAAGGAGAGTGACTTTTTGTATCACAGGAATCTTTTTTCCTTCCGATTGCTCATCCGTGTAATAATCTATAAATACATGATTGGGATTCAAAGAGTTATAGGCATTCATAATACTGACGTTCCAAATCCGTTCTCCATGTTTTGTCTTTTTGTGAAAGTTGAATCCTAGATTCAACTGATGACTGGCGGGCAGACGGTAGTTATTTCGAGAAGAGCTATATTCAATGGGAAAAACAACCCCGTTGCCTGTATTTCCCATATGTCCCCATCCATAGCTTCCTTCGGGGAGAATGATGGTTGCTTTCTCTTTGGGCAGGGTGGCAGTATTTCCTGAAGCGTAAATCCAAGAAGCGCTCATGTATACTTTTTTGTTGAGGCGCCTGTTTATCGTGATGTTCACGGAGTGGCGTCTGTCGTATTTATAGGGAAAACGTTTCCCTCCATTTACATTTCCTTTACTGAATATACGGTCGGCTTTAGCCAAAGTATAATTTATCCATCCGGTAGTACGTCCGGTTTTCTTTTCCAGCATGAATTCTATGCCGAAATTGCGTCCTTTGCCCATTTCTACTTTCTCTTCCCAATGAATGGAATTACCGACTAGAGTATTACCATCTTTGTATTCCAATACGTTTTTCGTCATTTTGCTATAGCCTTCTACAGAAAACTCCCATCCTTGAATACCTGTATAGTAACCCCCGATAGAAAATTGGCATGCTTGCATCGGGCGGATCTTCTGTGTGACCGGTACCCATAGATCAGTGGGGAGAGAGAGATTGGATGAAGAAAGTAAATGTACATATTGTGTCATGTGGGTATAGGCCGCCTTGAAAGTAAGGTTGGGACTGGTTTTGAAACTAACGGTAATGCGAGGTTCCAAGGAGGCATAAGTGTGCTTTTGTACTTGGAAGAGTGAGAAATGTGCGCCTATATTTGTTTTCCATTGTTCGTTCCATTTGAAATCATCTTCTACATAAAGGGAAATTTCGTGTGAGTGTGTCGCTTCATTTCCTCCGATGGTGTATGTTTTATCAGGTTGTTCTTGTTCATTCGGAGAGTGCACAAATGTATGTTGGGTTTCGGGGCGGAACGTATGGTAGAGATAGTTTCCTCCGAATTTGATGAAATGGGAGGGGGATGGATGAAAGTCGAAGTCAGATGTTAATCCCCAATCTTCTATACCGGAATAATATTGGCTGTCAAGGTGTTTGTTGGCGGACGTGAAATTGTTTTTTATATTGAATCGGAAACGGTTATAGGATAGGGTGATGTTATGGAACAGACGATTACTGACTATGTGGTTCCAACGTAATGCCCCTAATGTACTTCCCCAAGCCATGACTTGTCTCTCTCTTGTGTCTGTCTCCTTTTCTTCTTCAAAGTAATAAGAAGAAGTATTTGTAAAGCTGGCATGATCTTTGCCATGATAAAAGGAGAAAAACAGGCGGTCACGGTCACTGAACCGATGATTTAGTTTTGTGTTGATATCATATAAGTAGTAACCTCCTTTCGTATCTTTATCCATGAAAGGCTTGATAATTAAATCGGCATAACTGCGTCTGGCAGAAATAATAAATGATGTCCGGTCTTTCCATAGAGGACCCTCAAAGTGCATTCGGGAAGTCAGCAGCCCGATGGTCAGACTGCCGTGATAATTCCTCATATCTCCATCGTTAGTGCGTACATCAATGACGGAGGACAGTCTTCCTCCGTAACGGGCAGGAAAACTGCTTTTATACAAATCGACTTTCTTGACCGATTCTGGGGTAAAGATGGAGAGAATACCTAGTGTATGGTCCACATTATATAAGGGTACACCGTCTAGCAGATAAAGATTCTGATCGGGACTTCCTCCACGTACATACAGGCCACTGGTACCGGTTATACCTCCTTGTATACCGGGCAGAAGCTGGATTGATTTTAATACATCTGCCTCACTCAGTAAAGCAGGGGTATTTTTAATATGTGTCAAAGGTATATTGTTTGCTCCCATACGGCTACTTTGAAAGCCTGTTTCCATTTTATCAGAAAGGACAACGATTTCTTCCAATGTATTATCGTTTTTAAGTTGGACAGTCAGCAGCGTATCTTTACATAAATACAATGCTATTTGTTTTGAACCGTAACCTATATAGGAAAAATTCAGTTCAGTGTTTCCTTCGGGCAGTGTGATACTGAAGAATCCGAATGGATTTGTGATTGTTCCTTGTTTATTTTGCTGGTCATAGATATTGGCACCTATCAGTGTTTCTTTCGATATTTCGTCCAATACATAACCGTTTAGTGTAAAATGTTGTTTTATAGGAAGTGACGTTGTTTTTTTCAATATGATATGGTGTTTGGTAATCTCGAAACTGATGTCTTGTTTAATGAAAGCTGTTTGTAGAATAGTTGTTAATGGGGTTTCTTTCAGATCGAGAGTTATGGGATGTTTGAGTACAACTTCTTCGCCATAAATAAAAGAATACTCTGACAGTTGTTCTATTTTAGCTGTAAACTCCTTTAAACTAGCCTGTTTCAGATAAATATTAAAAGGCATATCCGGAGTTTGTGCTGATATGAATGAATGGGAAAAGACTAGTAACAGCATTAAGTAAAAAAAAGTGATACTGTGTTTCTTATAAAGTGAAGAAATCATTTGTTTTTTAGTTTTCTTGCTTTAGTTCAATAAGATTGGATTGGGGCATGTGATAAGTAAAACCTACGATGGGAGCCAACATTTCTAGAATTTCTTCCAACGTTTCGTTTTGCTTGAAACGTGCATTTAATTTATAATTACGTAACTGTTCGCTTTTTATCTGTATGGTGACATTAAAATGATGGGATAGTTGACGAGCGATTTCTCCCATAGATATGTCATTAAAAGAAAGAATACCTTCACGCCAACTTATTTCGTTCTGTGCATTTGCATTAATGTGCATAGACAATATTCCAGTCGATTTACGATAAATGGCTGTTTCATTGGGCTTTAATATCATTTGTTTACCGTTGGCATTGTTACTGACGGATACACTACCTTCCAGCAGGGTTGTTTCTACTAAAGAATCGGCGGCATAGGCATTGACATTAAAATGCGTGCCTAATACCCTGATGGTAACTCCATTTGCTTTGACACGAAATGGTTTTTTAGGATTTTTACTGACTTCAAAATAAGCTTCTCCATTCAGCTTTACGATTCGTTCCTTGTTGAAAGTTTCCGGATAGCTCAATTGGGAATGTCGGTTTAGGGTTACTTTAGAGCCATCCGGTAATTGGATGCATTGAGTTTGTATATTGGTGGAAACAATCAGTGTACGTACCGGACGTTGGTAAAAATAAAACATCCAACCGAAACCTATAAGCAGGACGAAACCGGCAGCCACAGCAACTGTATACCGAATGGAAAGTATTTTGTGCTTGCGGTATGCCGGTTGAAGACGTTGTTGCAATATATTATAACTTTTCTCCGCCGAGAATTTTCCCTGCGGTGAATGAGTGGAAGAAGATAATAATTCCAACCATTCGTCCAGTTCTTTGTCTGATTTCGGTGAATTCATGTTATTTTATTTGCAGGACAAAGATACTACTTCTTTTGCAGACGGATAGAAATTTCAGAAATTTTTGCGTCTTTTCCGTCAGGAGTACAGATCAACCGTATGATACGTTGTACGCTTTTTATTTGTTTAGGATAAAGAATGATATCTATTTTTACTGATTTCTTTCCTTTCAAGATGACCGGATGGGCATTTTGAATGTGGAAGCTATTGTTACTTGTAGAACTGCTAATGGTCAGTTTACGGTCTGTGTCTTGTTTTTCGGCAGCTATTATTTTTAAAGTAAGGGTTTCTTCCTCGTTCTTTGTATCATAGGTGTGTGATATGAATTGTTTTTCAAAGCCTATATACTCTTTGGGATAGTTGTCGTTGTTACTACATGCACTTATAAGCAGGGCATAAAAAAATGGTAATACTAAACGTGTATTTGTTCTCATGTCTTTTTAGTTTATTAGTTTCTATTGATAAAGACAGGAGAATCTGGAAAACTCCCTATCGTCTATTTCTAAAATAATTGTTAATTTTTTCTTTGAGTCGGGTTACAGCTTTTTGTAACTGGGCATCTACTGTTTTAGGGCTTATATTAAGTTCTTCGGCAACGGAAGCATAACTTTGTTTTTCTTCGCGGACTTTAATAAAGATTGTTCGGCAACGTTCAGGTAATTCATTCAGTGAGTTCTCATAAATGTTAAATAACTCTTCATTCATCATTTGTTCTTCAGGAGAAAGGTTGGAAGAAGATATTTCCGGCATATTTTCCAGAGGCGAGGCTTCCCTCCTTTGTTCTTTTTCCAAATAGTTCAGAGCGGCATTTCTTATTAATATATAGCTGTACTTATTAAAATCATCGGGAATAAGCTGACTTTTTCGATGATTCCAAAGCGTGGTAAAAACATCTAAAATTACTTCTTGAGCCCATTCATCCCGTTGAAGGTAATAAAAGGCGATACGAAAGAAACGGTCATAATACATATCGTATAAAGACCGGAAAGCCTGTTGGGAATCATGCTTCTGTATTTCTTTGAGTAGTTCAGTTGCCTCCATTGCCGTGTTGGGCATGTTTGTTAATGTTATAATCGGATGCAAAGCTACTAAAATGTAAATAGATGTGCTATTCATTTTAGAACTTTTAGTTTTGATTTATTGTATGAGAGGAACTGAAGCCTTCTTCTTAGTATCTGTCTTGGCAATTTTCTTCTTTCAATTTGTATTTTACTTGGTTGGCAATACTGAATATACCTATTCCTCCTTTTATATTATTGGGAATAAGGGGAACTGCATAAATAAAATTTTCGGCATCAAAATCTAATGCAGAGGACATGGCATACAAATATCTATGTTCGCTTTCTGAAATACTGTAAAACCGGATACTGATATATCGCTCTGCTTTCTGAGAATCTATATGTATATAGTTGATGTCTTCTTTTAAATCTATCGTCATGTTATATTCCCTGTTTTTAAAATAACAGCTTTTAAAAAGGCCAAAATAATTGTTCCATTTCTGAATAAGCTCGAATCCTTCATCTATAGCATGTCCGGGTTTGCCGTCTGTCAAGGCGGTGTCATAAATATAATTATAGTTATAAGTCGTGTCAATACTGAGAGTGTCCCTGCCGTCATGCCATTTATGAGAATAAAAAATCTGTTTTATTTCAAGACGATAGTATGTATTCTCTGCCTCTATATCGGGTTGTTTTAATTGAATGTTAAGCCGAAGATAATTGTCATATACAGGCTTGCCTCCTACCCAGCTGTTATAATCTCTTAAACTTATATAGGTTGTATCTACATTTATAATCTGTAAGGGTGCACTGATGCGTGTTTCCGCTTTTGCTTTATATTTACCATTTTCTGAAGAAGCCTCTATTTTCACTTTATCTCCTGTTCGGAATATGCTTTTTACTGGGTAGTAATCATCTTCCGCAGTGATTGTTTCTGACAGTTTTCCATTGATATACAGGTGTATGATACCATCGGTGACAGGAGTGGTAGCTGTCCATCCTGTGTAATGCAGATAAATCCGGTTATCGTTATTTTCAGTTTGCATCATGGCATTTACGATCAGTTTTTTAGGTTCATCATCGGGTAAATAGCCAATGGTATTGGTACATGCGCCTAAAATAACAAATACACAAAGAAATAAAAAGTATTTTTTCATTGGATTTTAAAATTTATAAGTGTATGAAAATGAAGGAATACATGGCAAGATTGTCATTTTTTTCAATATAGGCTTTCCTGTTTGTGCTTCCCTGCTGATATAGACAAAGTTGGGGTTCATGGCATTGTAGGCATTTAGGATACTGATATTCCATATCCGTTCTCCGTGCCGGGTCTGTTTATGGAAGTTGAATCCTATATTCAATTGGTGGCTTGTAGGCAATCTGTAGTTATTTCGTGAACTAGAATGATCCATATCTCCTTTGTTCAAATTATCCATAATCCAGGAAGGTGGTACATTGGTAGGTGGTAGTTCTGTATGTGTCTTCTCTGTAGGAAGTGTTGCCATGCAACCTGATGCATAAGTCCATGACATATTGAAGTCGATCCGTCGTGTCAATTGATAATTTAGAGTGAGATTCAAGGTATGTCGGCGGTCATATTGGTAAGGGAAACGTTTACCATTATTGATCCCGTCCGTACTGAATTGCCGGTCGGATTTGGATAGGGTGTAATTAATCCATCCAGTAAGGAACCCTGCAGTTTTTTGTGCCATAAACTCCACTCCGAATGAACGTCCTTTGCCCATTTCTACTTTGTCTTCCCAGTTATGGGAAGAACCTAGAAAACTTTCTCCGTCTTTATATTCTAATACATTATACATATCTTTATAGTATCCTTCTATGGAAAATTCCCAATTCTTGATACCGGTATAGTATACTCCTACAGCATATTGAAAAGATTTCATGGGGCGGATGTGGCGTGTGACGGGCACCCAAAGGTCGGAAGGCATGGCCAGTGATGCAGTAGATAATAATTGGGTACACTGGCTCATCTGTGAAAAAGAACTTTTTAAGATGATATTTGAGGTCGCTTGGAAACTTATGGAAAGACGGGGTTGCAAAGAAAGATAAGTCTGTTTTTGTACATTAAAAAATGAAAAGTGCAATCCGGCATTTATTTTCCAATGTTCGTTCAGAATAAGATCATCTTCGGCATACAAGGAAAAGTCATGAGCATGGATATGAGAATTGTTCAAACTATAATTGTCGTTAGTTTGTGGATATCCATTGTCGGAATTGTGTTGATTTACGGTCTGCACTTCCGGAGCGAACTGATGATATATGTATTTCGCTCCAAATTTGATGTTGTGTGCCGGTAGCGGATGATAATCAAAATCCGTACTAATGCTAAGATCACTGATGCCGGAGTGAAACAGATTGTTGGAACCATTGATGATTGTGGAACCATCAGGTTGTTGTATGCTGGAAGTTTCCTCTTGTCTGATATCAAAAACATAACGATTGTATGCCAGCGTAGTATTACTGAATAGTTGGGGTGTGAAAACATGATTCCAGCGTGTGTTCAGTAATATGTTTCCCCAATTGTGAGTTTGCTTGAACTTATCTTCATCTTTGTATTTATAGTAGACGTGGTCTTTTCCTTTATAGAAAGAGATGAAAAGGCGATCTTGTTCACTAAAGCGATGATTTAGCTTGGCGTTGATGTCATACAAACTATAACCGCCCCGTTCGTCCTTTGGCATAACTAGTGGGAGGAAACGGTCAATATAACTGCGTCGTGCTGAGATAATGAAGGAAGTATGATCTTTCCATATAGGTCCTTCAAATTGCAGATGTGAAGTGAGAAGACCGATAGTCAAGCTTCCATGATAGAGCTGCATGTTTCCGTCATTGGTACGGACATCGACAATAGATGAAAGACGTCCGCCGAATCGTGCCGGAAAGCTACTTTTGTATAAATCGACTTTTTTCACGGCTTCCGGAGTGAAGACCGATAACAGGCCCAGTGTATGATCTACATTATATAAAGGTACACCGTCTAATAAATAAAGATTTTGGTCCGGACCTCCTCCGCGTACATATAACCCACTGGTTCCGTTCATTCCGTTTTGTACACCGGGCAGTAGTTGGATGGATTTTAGTACGTCTGCCTCACTCATCAATGCCGGTGTGTTTTTTATGTGGGGAATAGGAATACTGCTTGCTCCCATACGACTGCTTTGAATACCCGTTTCGGGTTTGTCGGACAAGATAATGACCTCATTCAGTTGGTTGTCATTGTGGAGTTGGATGGTCAGCATAGTATCTTTCCATAGGTGCAAAGACACTTGTTTTACTGCATAGCCTATGTATGAAAAGTTTAGTTTAGTGCCCCCCTCAGACAATGTGATGCTAAAGTATCCGAAAGGATTGGTAGTGGTACCCACTCCGTTTTTCTGATCATAAATATTGGCACCTATCAATGTTTCTTTCGATATACTGTCCAATACATACCCGTTTAGGGTAAAAGACTTCTTGCTGGATTGTAGAGCGTATTTTTTTAATATAATGTGATTTTTGTTTATTTTGAAACTGATATTCTGTCCTGCAAAGGCTTTCTGTAAAATCAGGCTTAATGGAGCTTTTCTTAGACTGAGGGTTATAGGATGTTTAAAGATGATTTCCTCTCCATAAATAAAAGAGTAGCCGGAGGCTTTTTCTATTTCAAATATGAATTCTTTCAGATTCGCTTTTTTTAAGTGAATGCTGAAAGAAAGATCTGCTTTTTGAGCCTGTATGAATGTAGTGGAAATCATTAGTAACAGTATCAAGAAAATCCCCTTGATACTGTATTGATTGCAAGTTGAAAAAATCATTTAGTTTTTAGTTTTCTTTTATTATTCAATAATTTATATGCCTTTATTCAGGGTCTGTTATCCTCCTTGTAATATTCGGAGAAAGAGTTTCCAAAATTTGATTTGTGTTATGGTTGCATTCGGAACTCTTTTGTTCCGTTTTCCTGTGTTCTTCAGAATCGTTTTCGCTATTGTAAGCATAAGCTTCCATTAATGCGTAGAAGAATGGAAGAACTATGCGCGTACTTGTTTTCATATCTTTTTAGTTTATTGGTTTATATAAGTAAAGACAGGGAAACTTGAAAATCTCCCTATCGTATTTTATAAAATTATTCATTTATTTTTGGGGGATGCTTTTAAAATAGCATATGTGAATATTCGCTGAAGTATTAGTTACTCCACCCAAAGCATGTCGCTCATGATCCCGTCTGATATAAAAACGCCTTTACGGGTCAGTTTCAGCGTATCGTTTTTTATTTCCAGTGTTCCTTGTTGTAAATGTGGAGTGGCCATACGTAGGCAGTATTTGTACAGTTCTTCTCCGTATTGTTTCCCGAGTTTGGGCAGTGGCATTCCCCATTGTGTACGTATGTGGGTAATGACAAAATCATTGTAACGGGTATATAGGTCAAGTTCTTCTACTTCGAATGTGGGATTTCCGCTTGAGATCCCCTCTATATATTTATCTAGTGAAGCTACATTCCATTGGCGTGAAATGCCATTATAGGAATGTGCGGAAGGACCGCAACCTAAATATTGCTTTTCTGTCCAGTAACTGGAATTGTGCCGGGAATGAAGACCTGGCAAACAGAAATTGGATATTTCATAATGCTCGTATCCGGCAGTAGTGAGCTCGTCGATTAGTGTACCGAACAGGGAAACGCTTAAGTCCTCGTCTGCTTCTTCTACTTTATGTTGTTCGCGGAGTTTCCACAGGGGAGTTCCTTCCTCATAAATAAGATGATAAGCGGAAATATGTTCCGGGTGTAAGGAAAGGGCTTGTTTTAAATCTTTTTTCCATGAGGTGAGCGTTTCGCCGGGCAGCCCATACATCAGGTCAATACTGATATTTTGGAAACCTGCCGTGCGGCAGCCTTGGAAGGCACGAATGGCTTGGTCGGCGGTATGTCGTCGTTGGAGTTGTTTTAAAGTCGTTTCCTGGAAAGTTTGAATTCCCATACTTATCCGGTTGAAAGGAAAGGTGCGTAGCATAGAGATATACTCCGATGTTAAGTCATCGGGATTAGCTTCTAAAGTAATTTCGGCATTGGGGGTTACTTTATACACCTTATAAATATGGGAGAAAATAGCTTCGAAATCCTCTTTAGCCAATTGTGAGGGAGTACCGCCACCTAGATAAATCGTTTCTATGGGTTCTCCTTTCAGATAGTTTTTCCGGTCAGTTAGTTCGTGGCACAATGCACGGATGTATGCTGTTTTCTGTTCTTTACGAGTAGTAGAGAAAAAATCACAGTAAATGCAACGCTTTTTGCAGAAGGGTATATGTAGGTAGATGCCTGCCATGATAACTTATTTTGTGGCAAAGTTACAAAAAAATAATGCTAATATAGAATATCTGTCGTAAAACATAGTTTAGTAACACTATCCTTTAAGTTGTTTTTTTTCTCTTTATTTTCTAATTTGCGCTCCACATTTTTAGGAGATATGAAACACATATCCGTTTGTTAATAATTAAACCTTAGATATCATGAAAGTATATCAGACTAACGAAATTAAAAACATTGCACTTCTTGGCAATGATGGCTCAGGTAAAACCACCCTCACAGAGTCTTTGCTCTTTGAGAGTGGTATTATAAAACGTCGTGGCAGAATTACTGCCAAAAACACGGTTAGTGATTATTTTCCGGTAGAGCAAGAATATGGTTATTCAGTGTTTTCTACCGTTTATCATGTAGAGTGGAATGGAAAAAAACTAAATATAATTGACTGTCCGGGCAGTGATGACTTCGTAGGGGCTGCCATAACCGCGCTTAATGTAACCGATACTGCTATTTTGCTACTGAATGGACAATACGGTCCCGAAGTAGGCACTCAGAACCACTTCCGTTATACAGAAAAACTAGGCAAACCAGTTATCTTTTTTGGTTAATCAGCTTGATAACGAGAAATGTGACTATGACAATGTACTCGAACAGTTGCGTAGTATTTATGGCTCTAAGGTAGTTCCCGTGCAATATCCTCTTGAAACGGGACCTAATTTTCATGAACTCATTGACGTGCTGTTGATGAAGAAATATTCATGGGGACCAGAAGGAGGTGCTCCTACAATTGAAGAAATTCCTGATTCTGAGAGAGAAAAGGCATTGGAGATGCATAAAGCTTTGGTAGAGGCTGCTGCTGAAAATGATGAGACATTGATGGAAAAATTCTTTGAATCGGAATCATTGACTGAAGATGAAATGCGTGAAGGCATCCGTAAGGGATTGGCTGCACGTGGTATGTTCCCTGTTTTCTGTGTATGTGCAGGTAAAGATATGGGTGTCCGTCGTCTGATGGAATTTTTAGGTAATGTTGTTCCATTCGTATCAGATATGCCTGTAGTTCATAATACTCGTGGTGTGCCTGTGCCTCCCGATGCTAATGGACCTACTTCTCTTTATTTCTTCAAGACTGCCGTTGAACCCCATATCGGTGGTGTGCAGTATTTTAAAGTGATGAGTGGAAAGGTACACGAAGGTGATGATTTAACTAATGCTGATCGTGGCTCTAAAGAGCGTATGGCACAGCTTTTTGTTTGTGCCGGAGCTAATCGTATTCCGGTGCCGGAGCTGGTAGCCGGAGATATTGGTTGTACTGTGAAATTGAAAGATGTAAAGACTGGAAATACCTTGAACGGCAAAGACTGTGAAAACCGGTTTAATTTCATTAAATATCCTAATGCTAAATACTCGCGCGCCATCAAGCCTGTAAATGAGGCTGATGTAGAGAAGATGATGGTTATATTGAACCGTATGCGTGAGGAAGATCCTACTTGGGAGGTAGAGCAATCCAAAGAATTGAAACAGACTATTGTGCATGGACAAGGTGAGTTCCATCTCCGTACCTTGAAGTGGCGTTTGGAGAATAACGAAAAATTGCAGATTAAGTTTGAGGAGCCTAAGATTCCTTATCGTGAAACAATCACTAAAGCAGCTCGTGCCGATTATCGTCACAAAAAACAATCAGGTGGTGCAGGGCAATTTGGTGAGGTTCATCTCATTGTTGAACCTTATTATGAAGGAATGCCTGTACCCGAAACGTATAAGTTTAACGGTCAGGAATTCAAGATAAATGTGAAGGGGACTGAGGAAATACCTTTGGAATGGGGTGGTAAATTAGTCTTTATTAACAGTATTGTGGGGGGATCTATTGATGCTCGTTTTATGCCTGCTATCTTGAAAGGGATTATGAGCCGGATGGAGCAGGGTCCGTTGACTGGTTCATATGCGCGTGATGTACGAGTGATTGTTTATGATGGTAAGATGCATCCGGTAGACTCAAATGAAATCTCCTTTATGCTTGCAGGACGTAATGCATTCAGTGAGGCATTTAAGAATGCTGGGCCTAAGATTCTAGAGCCAATTTATGATGTGGAAGTTTTCGTTCCTAGCGACAAAATGGGTGATGTAATGAGTGATTTGCAAGGTCGTCGTGGTATGATTATGGGTATGAGCAGTGAAAGTGGATATGAAAAACTGGTTGCGAAAGTACCTCTGAAAGAAATGTCTTCTTATTCCACTTCTTTGAGTTCCTTGACAGGTGGGCGCGCTTCGTTTATTATGAAGTTTGCCAGCTATGAATTGGTTCCGACGGATGTACAAGAAAAATTAATGAAGGAATTTGAAGCTAAAGAAAATAAAGATGATTGATAAAGTGTAAGATTTCATACTTAGAGGAGACGTATTTCGTTAAAAATACGTCTCTTTTTATTTAAGATAACTTAAACTTTTAGGTTTGTTATTTGGTTTTGAACTTAATTTTTTATTATTTTTGCAAACCAACTGGCGTAAATTTTGTTATAATAGTCAGAATCTTAGCTTAAATGACTTTTTCGGTTAATTATAGAGAATAGCCGTTTAAATTTGGTTAATCTATTATGTAATGAGATTTAGCGCTTTTAATTTTGCTGACATGAAAAAGTCTACTATTTGGGTATTAGGTATTGTAATGGGACTATCATTTCTTAGTTTATTGTATTTGCAGGTAAGCTATATTGAAGAAATGGTGAAAATGCGCAAAGGACAATTTGATGAGTCTGTTCAGCGCAGTTTAGTCCAAGCGTGTCGAAATATTGAGTTGGTGGAAACTAAAAAGTACCTTGAGGATGATGCGATTGCTACAGAAAAAGCAGCACAGTTATCCAGGGAGCAGTCCGAAGAAAAAAAGGGGGAGGGAAGTGGTAATGTGGTAGCGCATACACATGAGTACTCCATAACTTCCGATGGATTGAACGGTTACTCTACTTTTGAATTGAAGATGAGGTTCAGTGCGAATCGTCCTTCTAATATTCCTAAAGCGATTATTTCGACTGGTAAGAATATTCCTCAGACTTCAAGAGCCTTGCAGGAAATAATTAAAGACAGATATGTGTACCAACGTGCATTGTTGGACGAAGTGGTCTATAACATTTTGTATACAGCTAGTGACAAACCCTTGAACAAAAGAATCAACTTTAAACAGTTGGACTTGTTTTTAAAGACAGAATTGCTGAATAATGGCATTGATATTCCTTACCATTTTACGGTGACAGACCGTGACGGGACGGAAGTTTACCATTGCCCTGATTATACCAAAGAGGGTAGTGAGAATACATATCCGCAGGTTTTATTTAAAAATGATCCTCCGGCTCGTATGGCAACAGTAAATATTCACTTCCCTACATTGAACAGTTACATATTCAGTTCTGTTAAATTTATGATCCCGTCACTGATCTTCACATTTGTATTGCTTGTGACGTTCATTTTTACTATCTATATCATCTTCCGTCAGAAGAAGTTGACCGAGATAAAGAATGATTTCATAAATAATATGACACATGAATTCAAGACACCTATCTCTACCATATCGTTGGCAGCTCAGATGTTGAAAGATCCGGCAGTGGGAAAATCTCCTGCTATGTTCCAGCATATATCCGGAGTGATAAATGATGAAACCAAGCGTTTGCGTTTTCAAGTGGAAAAGGTGTTGCAGATGTCTATGTTCGAAAAGCAAAAAGCGACGCTGAAGATGAAAGAGGTGAATGCAAATGATTTGATAGCCGGTGTTGTCAATACTTTCACGTTGAAGGTAGAGAAATACAATGGTAAAATCACTTCGAATTTGGATGCGGTAAATCCGGATATATTTGTAGACGAGATGCATTTTACAAATGTTATTTTTAATTTGCTGGACAATGCAGTGAAATATAAAAAACAGGAAGGCGAATTGTTGTTGAATATACGTACTTGGAATGAATCGGGTAAGCTTTATATCTCTATCCAGGATAATGGAATAGGTATTAAGAAAGAAAACCTGAAGAAGATATTCGATAAATTCTATCGTGTGCATACTGGTAACCTGCACGATGTGAAAGGCTTTGGTTTGGGACTGGCTTATGTGAAAAAAATAATTCAAGATCACAAAGGGACTATACGTGCCGAGAGTGAATTGAATGTAGGAACTAAATTTATAATTGTATTACCTTTATTAAAAAATGAATAATATGGACGAGAAATTGCGTATCTTGTTATGCGAAGATGATGAGAATCTTGGCATGCTATTGAGAGAATATTTGCAGGCAAAAGGCTACTCGGCCGAACTTTGCCCGGATGGTGAGGCTGGCTACAAGGCTTTCCTTAAGAACAAATACGACTTATGTGTATTGGATGTGATGATGCCGAAGAAAGACGGGTTTACTTTAGCACAGGAAATTCGCCAGGCTAATGCTGAAATTCCTATTATCTTCTTGACTGCTAAAACTTTGAAAGAGGATATATTGGAAGGCTTCAAGATTGGTGCGGATGATTATATTACTAAACCGTTCAGTATGGAAGAGTTGACTTTCCGTATCGAGGCTATTTTGCGTCGTGTACGTGGTAAGAGAAACAAGGAAAGCAATATCTACAAGATTGGTCGTTTTACTTTTGATACTCAGAAACAAATTCTGGCTATCGATGGAAAACAGACTAAACTGACTACGAAAGAATCCGAATTATTGGGCTTGCTTTGTGCTCATGCTAATGAGATTCTGCAGCGTGATTTCGCATTGAAAACTATTTGGATTGATGATAATTATTTCAATGCACGAAGCATGGATGTGTATATTACTAAGTTGCGTAAACATTTGAAAGAAGATGATTCTATCGAGATTATCAATATCCACGGGAAGGGGTATAAACTGATTACTCCCGAAGTAGAATAAGAGGATATCTGATATTTAGTAGTAACATTTAGTTGCAAGTAGATGAAAAAATCAGCTCGTTCTTGAGAACGAGCTGATTTTTTGTGTAGAAATTATTGTTTAAAGTAGGTTGTAAAATTCATGTTATATTTCCGTTAAAAACTTCATGTCTTTATAAATAGCTTATTGTCAGATGATTAAGGTGAAGAATTCGTAGCTGGAAAGCTTCAGCTGTAAAAAATCCGTAAGCAAGACAGGGGAGTATGATCCGTAGTCAGAAAGAGTTAGTATTATGACTGTTTATGTTTGTGTCGGTTGAAAGATTACTAATGTTACAGTTGAAAGATATATAATCTAACAGGCATTACATATATAAAGATTAGAAGAAAAGGACTTTTCTTTTCGGCAATCTGGAATAAAGTGAGTAAAGTCGATAAAATAAAAAAGTCCGGAGTTCTACCCGGACTTTTTTATTTTTGTTCTCTTATACTTTAATCAACAATGCGTTTGTTTAATACAATATAAACGATTAAACCTATAACGATAAGGGCGGCACTTCCACCTAAAACACCGTTGTCGTTAATTGCTGCACTTCCGGTGAAGAAAACACCGACTAAAATAGCGGCGCCGATGATCATCAGTATCAGACCTAAATTCTTAAGTAAGCTTTTCATGTGTGTATTTTATTAATAGATTATATTTATTCTTGTGTACAAATTAAAGCATAATTCTCTTATCATGGAAATTATTTTAGGAAAAAAAGATGAAAACCTTGAAAAACTTTAGTCTTTGATGTTGGTGAATACCTTTCTTAATACATCTTGGCTGACTTTCAGTTCTTCCAATGTTAATCCTTGTAGTGCTTCTTTCAATGTCTTGTTTGCGATGAAACGTGCTTTACCTTCTAATTCTCTGCCGGTTTTGGTCAAATGAATTAAATTGGTGCGTCGATCTCTTTTGTCGGCGATGCGTACCACCAGATGCTGGCGTTCCATATTGTCTATTAAGCGGGTCATGCTGGGTTTGTCTTTAAAAGTGGCATTACATAGTTCTTGCTGTGTGACACCATCTTTTTCCCATAGAAAAAGAAGGACTGTCCACTGTTCAGGGGTAATTTCTACACCATTTTGGCGAAAATTCCGGCTTAGTTTCCGGTTGATGGCTGCAGATACTTTGCCATTTAATATGGCAAATATTAATTGGATATCAAAACTAAATTGTTCTATCATGGAATTATTGTTTAAACAACTTTGCAAATATACAATTCTTGGCGGATATAACTTATCTTTTACAGATAAAAAATATAAAAAGGAAGATTAATTGTAAAATGAAACTATATTTTTTGAAGAAAATTGTGATAACTCTTTGTAGATTAAGATAAAATATCTACTTTTGCACTCGCATTTGAAATTTAATTTAATAATTTAATAAACGTAGTATGAATCAATACGAAACCGTTTTCATTTTAACTCCCGTTTTATCTGACGTTCAGATGAAGGAAGCGGTAGAGAAATTCAAAGGTATTCTGACTGCAGAAGGTGCAGAGATTATCAATGAGGAAAACTGGGGCTTGAAAAGCTGGCTTACCCCATCCAAAAAAAGTCAACTGGTTTCTATCAGTTGATAGAGTTCAAAGCAGAACCGCAGGTTATTAAAAAATTGGAAATTAACTTCCGTCGTGACGAACGTGTTATCCGTTTCTTAACTTTTAAGATGGATAAATACGCTGCTGAATATGCTGCTAAGAGAAGAAATGTTAAATCAACTAAAAAGGAGGATTAATCATGGCACAGCAACAATCAGAAATCAGATATTTAACTCCGCCCTCAGTAGACGTTAAAGAAGAAAAAATACTGCCGTTTCAAAAAAAGTGGTATTAAGTACATTGATTACAAAGATCCTGAATTCTTGAAGAAATTAACAGTTGAAGGATGTAAACAGCGCGCCTCTTGACTATTGCTACTAAAGTGAGTGCCACAGGTACTATCTTCGGCTCTGTTAGCAACATTCAAATTGCTGAAGAATTGGAAAAATTGGGTCATAAGGTTGACAGAAAGATTATCGTTGTGAAAGATGCAGTGAAAGAGATTGGTTCTTACAAAGCTATCGTTAAACTTCACAAGGAAGTTTCTGTAGAAATCCTGTTCAAGTAGTTGCTGAATAAAATCTGTAAATACTTTAAAGTATAATGATGCTGAAAAAGCCCGGTTCGTAAGAGCCGGGCTTTTCTTTTAAATGTTTGATTTATTAATTCAATCGTTTCTTTTATAATTTTTTGAGGAGTGGTAAAAAGGATTTTCGTCAAAAGTGTTTGGCATAGTGAGGATCAGTTGTTTGATATCATATTCTTGTATCCTAGCTACCCATACTTTATAAATATTGTTATAATTTTTATGAATATTATAAATGGTTAGGTGAGAGAAGTAGCGGGTTATATAATCTTGTTTGTATTTATAATAGTCTTTGTTGTCCTCAGTTATTTTTCTACATCCTTTTATAGGTTTGTAAAAGTTTTGAAATGAACTCTTTGTCAGGTATCTGTTGCATCAATGCTGAACTTTTTCAGTACTTCTAGCACATCTTCCGAATATTCACAATCTTTTACGCAAAAGGAGAATTGGCATTGTTTTTTAAAATAGAAGCTTTAGTTGTTTGAAGTGAATCCTGTTTTACGTTAGCAATCGGAAGAAACTGATTTCATTTAAATACGCGACTTCGGTCTGATTGATACTTTTCAAATTTTCTTCTAATTCCATTTTTATCATTTGCATGTTTTACAACAGCAGCTTTATCTGCTTTTCTTTGTTAAGATAAAGATGTACAGCTGCGAAGGCTACGAAATCTAATTTTTTCATTTTGCTTTTTGGGGAGTACAAATACGTCCAAAAGAACAACTTTTTTTCTAGTTTTTTATGTTATACAATAGATAATTTTTATAAATATTTATTCTTCAGTAATGCTGTTATTTTTTGACTCACTTGTTCATTGTATTTACTCACTTGTTTCCTACCAGTTTATTCAGATTCTTCAAGTTTTCATCCATTACTGTTTTTAGGTTTTCAGGGGTATTGAGTCCCAGACTGTCCAGACTTTCATAATCAGGATATACTAAAGCTACCAGTTTCTTGTTGCGCTCTATGATTAAACTTCTAGAACGAATGGCATATTATTTAGTTTGGATTCTATCTCTTCAGGAAAAATATTCTGTCCATTAGAACTCAGAAGCATGGTTTTACTACGGCCTCTTATATAAATGAATCCGTTAGCATCTATTGTACCTAAATCGCCTGTTTTCAACCAACCATCTTCGGTAAATACCTCACGGGTAGCTTCTTCATTCTTATAATAACCTTTCATTACGTTTTCACCACATACCTGTATTTCTCCAGTAATGTTATAGGGATCATCCGAGTCGATACGGACTTTCATGATATCCAGTATCTTTCCGGCAGAACCAGGTATAAATTCATTCCATGGAGCATAACTGATCAGTGGGGCACATTCGGTCATTCCGTAACCGATGGTGAACGGAAATTTTATTTTGTAGAAAAAATCGGTGACTTCCGGGTTCATGGCAGCTCCACCGATAATGACTTCTTTAAAACGTCCGCCTAATGCGTCAATCAGTTTTTTGCGAATTTGTGCATAAATCTGGTTGTCTAGTAAAGGTATGTTAAGCGCCCATTTCATGCTGCGTTTGTTAATGAGCGGCTGAATTACATTCTTATAAATTTTTTCTATAACCAATGGTACTGTAATAATAAGGTTGGGTCTTACTTCCTCAAAAGCTTTCATCAATATTTTGGGAGAAGGTGTCTTTCCTAATAAGGTGACATGTGTACCGACAGCAGTAGCGGTTAGAAAATCAAAAGCACATCCGTATGCATGGGCCAAGGGAAGGAAGGAAAGTACTTTTTCTCCTTTCTTTAAAAGTTCTGTACGGATACCAAAGGTAACGTTTCCTGCCAGATTATTGCCCGTAATCATTACTCCTTTACTGAATCCGGTAGTTCCTGAGGTATAATTCAGTAACATGACCTTCTCATTGGAGAGTTCTGTATAATTGATATTTTCCTTATAGAAGCCTTTGGGGGAATTCTTTTTCATTGCTGCATCCATATTTTTCATGAATTTTGGACAGTTTCACCGTCACGTTGATGCAGGCATCTGAAATCCGTTAGAGAAAATACAGCGCGTAATCCACTTAATGCCTCTTCTTCCAAATTTTCCCAAATATTATCGCTGGTAAACAGAAATGTGGATTCAGAATGATTTACAATATGATGGACATCATTTGGCTTGAAGTCTTGTAAAATAGGAACTACAATAGCTCCGTATGTAACAGTTGCCAAATAAGCGATACACCAACGGAAGTATTCTTACCTATAATAGATATTTTATCGCCACGGCGCAGGCTGCAATATTGGAATAATAAGTGTATCTTAGCTATTTCTTCCGCTACTTGTCCGTATGTAAACGTGGTATCTTCACCATAATCTGTGTAACAGGGCAGATCCCAGTTTTCTTTGAAGCTATTCTCATATAGCTTGATAAAGTTTTCTTTTATCATTGCACAATTTTTGATGTAATGTGCAAAAATAAGCATAATTATTGGTATTCTAAAGAATTTAAGCAGAATAATATGTACTAGATAAAAAGGTATGATTGATACGATAATTTTCCAGGATAAAACGGCTGTTTATTATACATTAGGCTGCAAATTAAACTTTTCAGAAACTTCAACCATCGGTAAAACACTGAAAGAAGCAGGTATACGTACAGCACGTAAGGGTGAGAAAGCTGATATTTGTGTTATTAATACTTGCTCTGTGACCGAGGTTGCGGATAAGAAATGCCGTCAAGCCATTCATCGTTTGGTTAAACAGCATCCGGGTGCCTATGTAGTAGTGACGGGATGCTATGCCCAGTTAAAACCTGACCAGGTGGCTAATATAGAAGGTGTGGATGTTGTTTTGGGAGCTGAACAAAAAGGAGAGTTGATGAATTATCTCGGAAATTTGGAAAAGCATCCTCAAGGTGAGGCGATTACGACAGCTGCAAAAGACATACGTAGTTTTTCACCTTCGTGTTCTAGAGGTGACCGTACTCGTTATTTTCTGAAAGTGCAGGATGGTTGCGATTATTTCTGCTCTTATTGTACAATTCCGTTTGCTCGTGGGCGTAGCCGTAACGGACGTATTGAAGAGATTGTGGAACAGGCACGGCAGGCTGCTGCTGAGGGAGGAAAAGAAATTGTTATTACTGGGGTGAATATTGGAGACTTCGGAAAGACAACCGGTGAAAGTTTCTTTGATCTGGTAAAGGCTTTAGATCAGGTGGCAGGGATTGAACGTTATCGTATCTCGTCTATTGAACCCAACTTGTTAACGGATGAAATAATAGAATATGTGTCACGTTCACGTGCATTCATGCCGCATTTTCATATTCCTTTGCAGTCGGGCAGCGATGATGTGCTGAAATTGATGAGACGTCGATATGATACCGCATTGTTTGCTTCCAAGATACGCAAAATTAGGGAGATCATGCCGAATGCGTTTATTGGCGTGGATGTAATTGTGGGAACACGTGGTGAAACAGAGGAATATTTTGAAGATGCTTATCATTTTATTGAAGGGCTTGATGTGACGCAGTTACATGTTTTCACTTATTCGGAGCGTCCCGGTACGCAGGCCTTGAAAATAGAGTATGTAGTGAGTCCTGAGGAGAAACATCGCCGTAGTCAGAGATTGTTGGTTTTATCTGATGAGAAGACAAAGGCGTTCTATACCTCTCATATAGGAAAAGAAGCTTGGGTATTAATGGAAAAATCTAAGGTTGGCACTCCTATGCATGGATTTACTGATAATTATATCCGGGTGGAGATGGACCACGATGATCAATTGGATAATCAGTTGATTCGTGTAAGAATGGGAGGCTTTAATGAAGAGGGTACAGCGTTGAAGGGTGTTTTAGTCTGAAAAGAAATGAAAAGGTGTCTGTTGTCATATTGAATTGGAATGGGGTAGATATGCTCCGTAAGTTTATGCCTTTCTGTTATAGATAATTCAGTAGGAGAGGATTGAAATTTGTGTGGCTGATGATGCGTCCTCTGATGGGTCGCTTGAAATGCTTTGTACTGAATTTCCTGTAGTCCGTTTGATTGAGTTGGATCGAAATTATGGTTTTGCCGAAGGATATAACCGGGCTTTGGCGCAAGTTGATGCAGAATATGTAGTTTTACTGAATAGCGATGTGGAGGTTACTTCGCATTGGTTGGAACCTTTGTTGGATTATATGGATACCCATTCCGGAACAGTTGCCTGCCAACCTAAATTATTAAGTTGGCATAATAAGGAATATTTTGAATATGCCGGAGCGTCGGGGGGATTTATCGACCGGTATGGATATCCTTTTTGCAGAGGACGTATTTTTGATGTTGTTGAGAAGGATTGCGGACAATATGATACGATAACGGAGGTGATGTGGGTTACGGGAGCTGCTCTTTTTATCCGGTTGGCTGATTATCGTGAAGTTGGAGGGTTGATGATCATTTTTTGCTCACATGGAAGAAATAGACCTGTGCTGGCGTTTGCGCAGTAGGGGAAAAAAGCTTGTCTGTATTCCGCAAAGTGTGGTATATCATGTAGGAGGGGCTACGTTGAAAAAAGAAATCCGAGAAAGACTTTTTTGAATTTCAAAATAATCTGTTGATGCTTTAAAGGATAGAGCGAATGCGCGTGCTGTAATGCAGGCGCGGAGAGAATTTGAGGATATAAGATATTCTTTTGCCGCTTCTCGTATAGAAAATATAATGAAGTCTACAGATGAAATGATCCCGGAACGGACTCATTTTAGTATTCTTATGAAATATTATTTGTTGGGTAAAAAACATTTCTCTCAGTTGAAACTTTTTTAAATTGCTTCTCTTTATATTTCTTTTATAGCATTATTCCTGTATCTTTTGTTTGATGAAATTTGATCAAAAAAGAAAAGGAGCTGTAAAATGAATGTTCATGAGGTGAAATCTATTGAAACAAAGTCTATTCTGTCACGTTTGAAAAGTAAAGATAATTATTGGGGTATTGCTTATAACATGAATTTGTATAGAGGGTGCCAACATGGTTGCATTTATTGTGATACACGTAGTTCTTGCTATGGTGTTGGTGATATTTCTCATATTTCTGTAAAGAAGAATGCTTTGGAATTACTGGATCATGAACTGGGAACGAAACGTGGAAAAGCAACCATTGGCACAGGTTCAATGAATGATCCTTATATGCCGTTGGAAAAACAGATGAAGCTGACTGGAGGTGCGTTGGAACTTATTGCCAAACATCGTTTTCCTGTTCATGTGATAACAAAGAGTAGTCTTGTGACTCGTGATGCCGATTTATTGCAGGATATAGGGCGCACTTATGCTGCCGTTAGTTTTACTATCACTACAGCGGATGACGAGATGGCGCGCAAACTGGAGCCTAATGCACCGGTATCTTCCGAGCGTTTTAAGGCGATGAAGATATTGTCCGATCGGGGTATATATATACAGGAGTGGCATTGATGCCTGTTTTGCCTTTTTATAAACGATTCTATAGAAGATATTGAGGAAATAGTGGAGAAGGCTGCCGAAGCAGGAGCGTCCTATGTGCTTCCTTTGTTCGGGGTAACTTTAAGACGGGGCTCCCGTGATTATTTTTATGATAGGGTAGAGCGGATTTTTCCAAAGATGGCCAAGCGATATCAAACTTATTTTGAAGACCGTTCTGAATGCATTTCTCCTAATGCTCCCTATTTGAATGAGGTTTTTTATCGCAGAATAGAAACATTAGGAATCAGTGCTACCATGAAATTTTATCATTCTGAAGGAAGAAAACAACTTTCTTTATTTTAATAAGTAGGGTCATGAACATGGTCTGTATATTCATTATTATTGGTTTGTGTTGTTATTTGCACGATAGCATATTTACGTTTTTAAGAGGAGGGCATGTAATAGGGTGAACTTAATTAAATGACTGGATGTTTGTCAGATAATTTTTCTTTGCCCAATGCGTTCACAGACATGCTCTAAAAGTTTGGATGGAGTTTTCATCTCTTTTTTGACGACTGCATATATATCAGCATAACTTACGGTACCTTTCAGTTCGTCAGTTTGTGCTGCATGGGTAAAATCGGTTCTTAGTCTTAAATCAATTATAAAATTAGCTCCTACTATTGTTTCTTGTGGATCGACTCCGTGGTGAGCGAAAAACCTGGCACCTTCCAGATAAATATACATAGATGTTGCTTTCATATTTTTTTCAGTTTGAGAAACAAAAAGTAGAACTTTCGCTTCATATCTCAAAATTAAAAATTATTGTTCTTGTTTTCTTTTTTATCTGTTTTATTGGTCTATTTTATAGTATTAACACGAAATAAAGTTGATGGCATGGGTGTTTTCATTAATTTTGCATAATATGGAAAGAAGAATTCGTAAATTAATAAGGGTAAGTGCCATTACAGTGGGAGCCTTGCTGTTTACTGGGTTTGTGGTAGTGGCTTTTGTGATTAACTATGTATTTACATCAGATAAATTAACTCCAGTAGTGTTGAATGTTGCTAATCGTTTACTGGATGCTGATTTGAAGATAGAAAGAGTCGAATTGACTTTCTTTTCTACTTTTCCTCAATTTCTGTTTATGCTTATCGAAATAAAGCAGGTAAGGCGAATTGGGAGATAGTGAAAACTTCCTCGGATACATTGGCTGTGGAAAAAGATACAATTTCACAAAATAAATTTGATAGCGAGATAGATATCCGTCAGGTTGAGTTAGAACATGCCAATTTGATTTTTGACGATCGTAATACAGAGGTTTATTCACGTATAGATGATGTTGATTTGCGCCTAAAGCTGGCGTTGACAAAAGGAATTTCTTCATTGGGAGTAGAATTTGAAAATAAAAATATTCTTTTTTTTGGCAGCAAGGTGAATTATTGATTAATAAAGTAGCGGCTTCCTTGCAGACTGATATTGAGATAGACAGGTCTACGGCATTGTGGACATTGAAAATACAGGATTGACTATAAATGGTATCCGGCTGGATGTAAACGGTGAATTAAAACGTGATACAGTTACCAAGATGGTGGGTGTGAACTTGAAATATGGACTACATGCACCTTCCATGGAAACAGTCATGAATATGATTCCCGAGGCTTATGTGAAACGTGGACAAATTTCGGCAAAAGGTGAGGTTAAAGTTAATGGAACATTGGAAGGTAATTATGGAAACAAGCAGCTTCCGGCGATATCATTGAATATAAAGATAAATGATGCATCCGCCCGATATGAAGGACTTCCTTATGGTATTGATAATTTTACGGCTGATTTTGAATCGTATATTGATTTGATGCGTCGCAATCCTTCATTTTGAACTTGAAAATTCTTCATTTTGAGGGAGCACATACCAAGATTCTAGCAGATGCCAAAGTGGAGGATTTATTGATAGATCCACTTATAACACTTCATACTGAATCTACAGTTGACTTGGATGCTTTAGCTAAAACTTTCCCTTTGCAGGAAAGTGTAACTATCCGCGGTAAATTAGATGCGGGTTTAAATTTAAAATGTCGTCTTTCTTCTTTGAAAAAGCAGGATATTGGACGTATCAGGTTAGGGGGAAGATTGGCTTTAAAGGATTTTGAGTTAAAAGACACTGCTAAAGATTTTAATTTTTAGGTAATGCCGATTTAAAATAAAATAACATTAAGAAATGCCTCTTTGAAAATAGGGCATTCAGATATGGTTGCTACCGGTGAGGTAATGGGATTATATCGTGCGATGGCTAAAAATGAAATTTTAAAAGCGCGTTTAGCAATCTCTTCTGAGATGATTGATTGTAATCAATTGATTAATTCATTCTCTTTATCTGAAGATTCAGTATCTGTGGCGGTGACAGACACAGTGTCTCCAACAGAAATGAAGCTGTTTGTGTTGCCGGGTAATTTGGATTTTGAATTACAGACAGATTTGAAAAAAGTAGTGTTTGAACAGGTGGAATTTGAAGATGTGTGTGGAAAGGTGGATTTGAAAAATCGTACATTACATTTAAGGAATTTGGAAATGCGTGCATTGGATGCTGATATGAAGGCGGTTATGGTATATCGTGCGGATTCAGTCAGAGGAGGATATACAGGCTTTGACTTTAAAATTAGGGATATAAATATAGCTAAGCTGGTAGATTTTATACCTTCAATGGATACCATTGTACCTATGTTGAGATCTTTTAAAGGAAGGGTTCAGTTTGATGTGGCTGCAGAGGCACGTCTGGATTCAAATATGAATATTCGTATACCTACTTTGCGTTCGGCCATGTATATAAAGGGGACAGTTTGGTGTTGATGGATGGTGAGACCTTTGCCGAAATTTCAAAGATGTTGATGTTTAAAAATAAAAAGAAGAATGTATTTGATAGTATTTCGGTTAATGTAGTTGTTAATGACGGTAGTGTTCTTGTTTATCCATTTCAAGTGTCTATAGATCGTTAT
>VOFH01000365.1_pt1 | contig 62124 bp, 105 predicted proteins | sample 5384091 | NCBI WGS metagenome assembly VOFH01 (sample SAMN12384727, study PRJNA508395) | human gut metagenome | isolation source: healthy gut G | host: Homo sapiens | reverse complement strand
AAAAGTCGTTGAAATCAATTTCAACGACTTTCTTTATAAATGCAGTATATTGCACTATATTTCAATTCAAACTCTACCTTTTTAAGATAAAATAAAAAAGACGGATCATTATAAACAAGCCTCTCCTACAAAAGTTAGAGAGGCTTTAGCATAGATGAAGAAAAAAAACTAGCATTCATATGAGCAGTTTTTACTAGCAAGTCCTGCTATGAATTTAGTGTTGAAAGTTTGCAAATGATAGATCTTCAAAAACTCTTCATCTTTAGAACCATCTGGGTAAGTCACGACAACGATGGCGTCTTTTTCACCCTCAGTTGTTGTGTCAACCGGTGTCTTGTACTCGAACTTAGTACCTTCTGGAAGATCACCTACGTTGCCAATTGAATCCTTAGCATTTGGTTGATCGCCTGGTTTAACCGTTTGATCCTTCGCTACAGGTGTATTCTTGTCTGCGTCCGTACGTGGATCTTTAACGGTTACCTTAACTGGAACTTCGTCCTTAGAACCATCTGGGTAAGTGACACGACAACAGTAGCGTCCTTCTCACCTGTTGTCGTTGTGTCTACCGGTGTCTTGTACTCGAACTTAGTTCCTTCTGGAAGGTCACCTACGTTACCGATTGAATCCTTAGCGTTTGGTTGATCCCTGGTTTAACAGTTTGATCTTTCGCTACAGGTGTGTTCTTATCTTATCTGTGCGTGGATCTTTAACGATTACCTTAACTGGAACTTCATCCTTTTGAACCGTCTGGATATGTTACAACAACTGTTGCGTCTTTTTCACCCTCAGTTGTTGTGTCAACTGGTGTCTTGTTGATTTATTGCCTGCTGTAGTTGTATCTACTGGATCCTTATAAGCGAGGATAGTGCCATTTGGGAGGTTGCCTGGATTATCAATTATTGTTTAGGATCTGGTGTTGCTCCCTTGTTCACTGTTTGAGCTTTCGCTGTTGGGTGTTGTTATCCGCATCTGTACTTGGATCTACCACAGTAACAGTCACTGGAACTTCATCCTTAGAGCCATCTGGGTAGGTTACCACTACTACGGCTGATTTATTGCCTGCTGTAGTTGTATCTACTGGATCCCTTATAAGCGAAGGTAGTGCCACTTGGGAGGTTGCCTGGATTATCAATTGATTGTTTAGGATCTGGTGTTGCTCCCTTGTTCACTGTTTGAGCTTTCGCTGTTGGGGGTGTTGTTATCCGCATCTGTGCTTGGATCTACCACAGTAACAGTCACTGGAACTTCATCCTTAGATCCATCTGGGTAGGTTACCACTACTACGGCTGATTTATTGCCTGCTGTAGTTGTATCTACTGGATCCTTATAAGCGAAGGTAGTGCCACTTGGGAGGTTGCCTGATTATCAATTGATTGTTTAGGATCTGGTGTTGCTCCCTTGTTCACTGTTTGAGCTTTCGCTGTTGGAGTGTTGTTATCCGCATCTGTGCTTGGATCTACCACAGTAACAGTCACTGGAACTTCATCCTTAGATCCATCTGGGTAGGTTACCACTACTACGGCTGATTTATTGCCTGCTGTAGTTGTATCTACTGGATCCTTATAAGCGAAGGTTGTGCCACTTGGGAGGTTACCTGGATTATCAATTGATTGTTTAGGATCTGGTGTTGCTCCCTTGTTCACTGTTTGAGCTTTCGCTGTTGGGGTGTTGTTATCCGCATCTGTACTTGGATCTACCACAGTAACAGTCACTGGAACTTCATCCTTAGAGCCATCTGGGTAGGTTACCACTACTACGGCTGATTTATTGCCTGCTGTAGTTGTATCTACTGGATCCTTATAAGCGAAGGTAGTGCCACTTGGGAGGTTGCCTGGATTATCAATTGATTGTTTAGGATCTGGTGTTGCTCCCTTGTTCACTGTTTGAGCTTTCGCTGTTGGGGTGTTGTTATCCGCATCTTCATTTGGAATGGCTGTAAATGAATCAAGTGCCAAAGCTGAATGGAGATCATCTGTGTTTTCACCTTTAAGAAAGACCGCTGAAGTATAGATTGCCGCTTCTGTGAGGTCAGATGGTACAGTAAACGGTACTGAGCTAGCAGTTCCATCTGCTGCTGACGTTACAGTTGTTGCTGTTCCAATCGCTTGACCATTTTTGAACCAACGGATTTGGTATTCACGTGACGGCATCAGTCCACCAGTGGTACTTTCAGCAGTATTTCCTGGTTTAGCAAAGTGATCAGAGTTGTTATACACCAAGATGTCGTGCATTGGTTGTGGTGCGATTAGAGCAAAGTTTGTATTTGAAATATTTTGCTGCCGCAAGTGATGAAGGTCCTACCGGAAGAACAGCATCTGACGTACCTTCAAACATATTCGATTGGTAGTTATTGCTCCAAATAGCATAGTCATCAACAAGAACAGTGGCATAAACATAATCCGTATTAATGTGACGATATTTTTGGCCTAAAGTACCATTCCACTTCATAAGGTGTTCATTATCTAAATCTTCGTCACGTACAAGTGTTCCAAATTCCGCATCAGAAACTTTTTTAGCAAGTCCAGCATTAGCTTTGTTAGCACTTACCCCGTAAAGACCGCGGAATACAATACGGTAATTCCCATTACTATCAACTGGTACTACGACAGTTTCAGCAATGTGAGAACCTTTCCCATTTCTCGCTTCATAATCTCTGATAATTTCAGCTTGAGCAGCCTTGAAATCGTCAAGTTTGTAATTTGAGTGTTCACTTTTCCATTTGTCAAAAGACGTGTTACTTCATCATTAACGTATGAAGCTGCTACCTTAACATTTGTAGCATTAATATCGTAGCTGTCCTTTTTGTACATACGTGCATCAGAACCACTTGGGTCACGAAGGTCATACCAAACACTTCCACGAATAGTTCCATAATTACCATTACGTGAGAATTGGCCGTCTGCAGCATCGCCTGTTTCACGTTCTGCTTCTGGTTTCAAAAGATAGTCTACTGAATTTGGTTTTTCTTGAAGAACTACTTGACCATTGGTAATGCGATTAATCCCAGCTGTGAAGTTCCAAGCTTCATTTGTACGACTAAGACGACCATGGAAACCTGTACGTTGGTCACCAGATTTAATAATAGTGTATTTTGTTGGATCTGGATTTTCAGCCCAAGTACGGATAGAAAGTTTAGGATCCCCCTGCAAGTTGGAACTCACCTGTAGCTCCTAAGCGGTTTGTCACTGGTTTAGACAAATCAAAAACAAAAGTTCCATCTGCAGCACTTGTTGTCTTATAAACTGGTGATACAAAGCCTTTTACCAGTCACATACTGAAGGTAGACATTTACACCACCAAGGCGTTTTGCATCTTCTGACTATCATTGCTGATTGTTCCATTACGGTAGAGCCAAACTGTTCCTTCGTAACCTTGTTTTGTCCTTTAACACCTGGGCTATAGATCGCTGCCTGTTGAGCAGCATCTTGAAGTTCAGAGTCAAAAGAACGCGTACTGATACCAGTCGCTGGAGCGGCAGCTCGACGAGAACGTGAGCGAGTTTCTGAACCAGATGTAGCTTCCACCTTTACTTTAACTGTTTGAGAAGCTGACAATGTTGCGCTTGAGCCATCTGCAAATGTAACAACTGCAGATCCATCATTGCTAACTTGAACAGAAACTGCAGTCGGATTTGAACCTTTAATTGCTTCTGTAACATTTGAAATTTCTTTCAGCAGTTAATGCTGATGTATCAGCTACTGCAGTTAAGCTTGGGGCTTGAACAGAATCAGCTTCCTTTGAGTTGTAGAGCTTGATTCCACAGTTGTAGCAGAAGTTGAAGTTGATTCCGTAGAGGTCGAAGAAACTGTTTCCGCAGGTGCAGAATAAGTTTAACCATTCGCCAATTCTTTTGTTCTGTATTTTTTCTATTAAAATACATTTAATGATCTCCTTTTACTATATAGTAGTTTGTATGGCGTTACAACTATACTACAAATGGAGGGAAAAATCAACAAAAATGCTTTTATTGTTCACATATGGAAAATCCCATCAGATAAGTTTTCTTCTCCGGTTGTTTTCTTTAAAAATCTAATTTCCTTCCTACTAACGATTTTTCCGACTTAATTGATAAGAGTACATCACAGGGATAAGGACAATGGCGAGGATGACCAGCACCAGTACATAAGAAAGGGCGAATTGAAGGCCTGCTTCAAGCAGAAGGATCAAGCCTCCGAGGACCCACAACTTCCCTGCCAAGCGATGGGTTTTGTACCAGTTATCTTCACTCTGCAAGGTCCAAGGCAGACGGATTCCAACCGTGTGATTCACTTTCAACTTAGGCATGTAATTGCCCATGATCACAAAGATGAGCCCTAGCAGAACCGAAACAAAAACTGATGGATTAGTAGTAGATCCTAGCGCCTTGCTATAGATAAGATAGGAGATACTTAAGGAAACGATTGGGGTCAACCAGTAAATCGCTCTGATCATTTTTCTCATTCATAGCGCTATTCTTAGAATCGCGACCGATCATAAAGATCATAAACAGATGCACCATGAGATCGAAAATAGGAAGACCAAACACAACCAGGGGTTTCGATTGGAAGTTATTGGCCTGGCCAGCAAAATTGAAGTGAATCGGGATTTGGTTAGGCAATTGCGACCAAATCATCAGCCCCCAAAGCATGGGGAAAAGTATCACCATAGAAGTTAATAGCAATAGTTTTTATTCGTTTTCATCAGTAGAGTCTCCTTTCAAATCAACGAGCCAGACCATTAAATCTTCCAAGACAGAAGTATTGAGTTCATAGTAGATAAAATTCTTCTCTTTTTTCCTCTCGAATTAAATCTGCCTGCTTGAGGAGGCTTAAATGATGGGAAATGGTCGCTCCTGCTACATCAAAGTGGCCAGCGATATCGCCAGCGGATAATTTCCCCGCCTTTAGCAGTTCTAAGATACTTCTTCTTATCGGATTCGATAAAGCTTTAAATGTTTGCGCAAAATTCATTCTCTATCTCCTCTAATCTATTTAGATATCTTTCTAAATAGATTCTAAATCTTTCATATGGGTTTGTCAACTCTATTTAGAAAAAACTCTAAATAGTTTTTAAACAGACGAAAAACCCCTCCCAAGAAATCCAGCATCAATGGATTCCCTAGAAAGAGGTTTTCGAGCAAATAGTCTATTTCAATTCTTTAGCAAGTACTGCTAAATGGCTCCTGTTGCATGAACCAGGGTTTTTGCAACCTTTGAGGCTGCATTGCTTTCTGTGAAGATGGTCTTGACCTTATAGGTCTTGACGAACTCTTGAATCTCACTCAGCTGCTTGGGACTCGGTTCTTGCTCTGGAGAGATCCCTGCGATCCCCAACTGCTTGAGCCCAAACCGTTTGGCCAAGTAGGAAAAGGCCGTATGCTGCGTGACAAAGGTCTTTTGACTGGTTTTAGCAAATACACTCCGATACTTTTGTGTGATCTCATGCGCTTTTTCAGCAAAGGTCTTGGCGTTCTTTTGATAGACATCCCTGTGTTTGGGGTCTACCTCTGATAAACGCTTGGCAATCAACGTCGCCTCTTCTGCAGCCTTTTCAGGGTCTAACCAAGTATGGGGGTCATACAAGGTTTTTTCGTCTACCCCTTCATCCTGCCTCCACATCCTCCAGACCTGGTACACGTTCAAGTGTCATCCCTTCTGAGGCTTCTAGAACCTTGACCTTTGATTTTTGCAGATTGGGATCCAGCCCGCCTGCCCAAGATTCTAAGGTTCGTGAATGGTAAACAAAGATATCTGCATCGTAGATTGCAGCAATATCACTGGCTGAAGGTTCAAAAGAGTGAATCCCATTTCCAGACTGAATCATCCGAACATCATTCAAATCCCCTGATACTTCTTTTACCATCGAGTAGATGGGATAAAAACTAGTCACAATATGTAGCCCCGCCTCCTTTTGAGACTTCTTTTTTTTGGCCACAAGCCCCTCAAGCTTAGCAACAACAGCAAGAGCCCGACAAGGTAGCAATAGTTTTTCTGTTTCATGAGCTTGCCTCCTTATTCGTTCGTTGAAGCATGAGTTGGTGCTTGTTTTAAGAGAGTGAGTAGTTTGTCAACTTCAGCCATGATCCCATTGTTATCCATGGTCCCAAGGCTTAGATTGTTTCTTAGTCCCGTCAGAGTCTCTGTCGCATTGGCTTTGAGATTTGGATCTGTCACATTGGCCAATAAGGCTTCTGCTGCTTTTAGCTTGGCCTCAACCTTAGCTGTCTCTACTTGAGGCACTTCTGGCTCAGCCGGTGTGTCTGCTTCTGGTTCTTCTTCTGGTTTAGAGTTTGTTGTTGATCCTCCACCTTATCTTTTTTCCCTAGTACATGCTCACTCGCATTGCCCCAGCCATCTGTCGACTGTGGTCGCTCGTCTGGATGCTCCACATAGTACTTAATGGTCGCAAAGAGGTCCTCCAAGGTATAGCCATTTGGCGCCTTATAACTTTGATCATCAAACCAGGAAAATTTGATGTTGTGGTAATGATCCTTGTGTGGGGATGATGAGATTGCCATTTTTCACAGCAACGGTATGTTCAACATTATATGGTAGACGTACAACTGGAATTCGTTTTTCACCAACCACGCGCTCATAAATCGCTGCTGCGCTTTCTCCCTTTGATTCGCCTTATTGGCCGCATCAGCCTCAGGAGGACGGATTCCTTTTCCTTGGTATAAGCTTGAGCCGCTGCTTTTCCTTCTCCGAGAGACTGTCTTTCCCAATCCAGTGACTATGACCCAAATGGGGTGTCACATAGGCATCGCCCTCGTCACTGATGATGTCCTTGGCATCAAAGATATAACCATCTGAGGTCGTGTAAATATCCGCCAATTGAGCCATCCGAATTTCGTCATCTGTGTAATCTGCGAATTTGGCTTGCCAAGCCGTTCTGGATGAATGACCTGAGCAATAAAGTCCAAAATTTCTGCAACCAACTTGGCTTTGTCCGTCTGCTCATTATTCAATCCTGACAACAAATGATCCAATGTTTGGTAATCTGCTTGTTGACTCACTTTCTCGTGGACTTGACTTAAAAGGCCATAAGCCTTATCGTAAAATTCCTGGTCACGAGGAGCAATTCCTTCTTTCTTAGCTGGCATTCGGTGCTTGTTGGCTTCTGGTTGTGGAGACACAGGTGCTGGACTTGGTTTAACAACCGGACTTGGCGCTGGTGTCGGTTCAATTGGGCTTGGAACAGGTAGATGTGGAAGCACCGGATCTTTTTGGCTCTTGATAGGGATGATCCTTGCAATCTGCTCCTCTAAAGCAGACATTTGACTATAAGGAATAAAGTGGTAATGGTCTCCATGTGGAACTGCGACACCACTAACTGTCCGTCGCGTGATCTGAGCAGGATCAAACACCAAGCCATCCGCTTCCACATGGCGCTCTGCGAGAGGGCTTCGCGTAGAGTTCTTTCAAAGATCCGAAAGGCCTTTTTCTGGAGTCCTTCTCACACTAGTATCCGTCGTTGATATTGTCGTTCTGACAGGACTAGTCGGTTTGACAGTCACAACCGGACGAGGCTTGACAGAGTCGCCCTTGATTTTACGATTCAATAAAGCTTGAGCAGCGACTAATTCTGCCATTGAGAGGTCCGATTTTGGAATATAATGGAAATGATTGCCATGTGGGACAACAAAGGCATCGCCTGTATCCTCTATGACATCCGTCGGATTCAGACCTAAGACCGATTCTTATAGACCGTGTCTTTTCTTAAGTTTTCTTTTAAGAAATGAGCCTTATAATAAAACCATCAAATGAAGACCTCCTAACTTTGTTTGATAGAAAATCCTAAACTTTTTTGCATAATAATCTCCCTATAAGAGCCACCAAAACCGGTGGCTTTTTCTACGTACCTTAGTGAGCATCAAGTCCAGTAGGGGCGTAGACGAACTTAGGTACGTTGACGCAGTTCGAACGACAGTGAGAACTACGATCCTTAAATACGTTAGTGAACTTGAGTACATGGATGCCGTTCGGAACTACTTTTTACAAGACAATAAAAATAGCCTCCACGAGAGCTCTGATTTTTCGATCATGACTCATTGGGAGGTTTTTTTTTCATCTTTTCAAGATTTTTTATCTTTTGACATCACATATCTTTGTGGATGCGATAAGTATTGTAAGCAGTGACTACATTAGCAACGGCACTGACCCTTGAGCTACGTGCGATATCGGCTTGTAGGGCATTGGCCTCCTCTTGCAGATTCACTTTGCGTTTCTTGGAATTGTTGCATTTCAAGCAGATTGGTACAGGCTTCAGGCAAGGTAGAGGCACGGCCTTCTGCGATTAAGTTATATAGTCGGAAGAGGTCGTGGTAATTATAAAATTTTGTGGGAAACCTTGCATCCCTTGTTGGTAGGCTGGTTGGCTGATTTCCTGGTTATAAAGAGCCTGGGCATTAGCAAGAGCTTGCTTGGCTGGGGCTACAAATACAAAATATTTGATTGCAATCAACCCACCCATCAATCCGAGCATCAGTAGAAAACCGTGCATCAGGTGACTTTGTTCTAAGAGAAAAATCGTAAAGGCAAAAGAAGATTGAGGGCCAGTGTGACCGTGATTGGCCCATTGAGTCTCTTCGCTGCTTTATTTAATCGGTTTTGTTGGCGCTGAACTTCATCCCAAGCAACTGCTGCAGGGGCTGTTAGCACGCGCTTTTCATCTAATAGTTGTAAAATTTCTTGTGTCGTCATTGTAAATCTCCTTTTGTTATAAGCGTATCTTCTAGAATTGACCTTATTTTATCAAAAAATCTCTCCCTAAAAAGGGCCATGTAAACTATAGTTTCATTTTTCTTAAAAAATCGAATAATTTCTAGTTTTTTGTTAAAAATTAAACTCTGAGTTTAATTCCATCCCTTTTTGAGGTATACTAATGGTATGCTAATTGAAAGGAAGCCCCCCTATGTCCTCATCTTCTCCATTTGGTCCAACATTTCGTAAGATTCGTGAAGCACGCGGTCTTTCTCTAAAAGAAGTCGCTGCAGACATTGTCTCTCCTCAGTTCCTCAGCCAATTTGAGCGTTCTCAAAAAGGAGTAACCATCGAGACATTCTCTCGCCTCTTGCTGTCTATGGGGTGGATTGGGACACCTTTTTGTCCCATTATCCTGGCTTAACCATTCAAAATTTCAGTCCCCATTTTGATGAAACACATCAATCAAGAAAACATGGATTTTCTGTCCATTATTGAGCGCTTAAAGCACGAAAAATCGCCTGTTGCAGAGGAGAACAAAGAGCTTTGGCAACTCTATTTGCGCTCGCTTGAAATCAATGTTAATAACGCGATGGGAAAAGAAATCCACCTGAAGACGCACCTGTCTCGATTCAACGAATCGCTCAAGAAGTGCCTTTTGCCTATCAAAATGAAATTGAGCAAGACTTCACCATTGCCCTTTTTATCTGTCTTGCCCTATGAAGTCGTCGCTAAGATTCGAAAGGAATCTTGGAACTTTTGAAAGCAGTTATTCTGCCTACTCTGCCAATGCATTGGCCTCTTTGCTGTTAAATCTAGCCAACTATCTTATTAAAAAAGAACTCTACTTAGAAGCTCTGAATTTTCTTCAATCGATTAACCAGCTTCGCAAGCGCAAACCGATTTTAAACACCAGTATTTCCATGCAGTTAGAATTTATGCAGGTCTATGCCCTCCTTGGCTTAAATGACAAGGAAGGGATTTATCGTGCCAAGCAGGTCCTAAAAGCCCTGGAAGGTTTGATTGCACTTGAAAATTTCGGAAGCCCACTTGTTCAAATCAAAACAAAATTCATGTTGCGAGTCAACGAACTCAACAAAACCGGCATTGATTTCTTCAGCGAATAAAGACGTCTCAGACTTTAGACCGATTCTTTCGGTCAGCGCCTTTTCTTAAGTTTTCTTTAAGCAAACCGCCTTATAATAAAACCATCAAATAAAGACCTCCTAACTTTGTTTGATAGAAAATCCTAAACTTTTTCATAATAATCTCCCTATAAGAGTCACCAAAACCGGTGGCTTTTTTCTACGTACCTTAGTGAGTCAAGTCCAATAGGGGCGTAGACGAACTTAGGTACGTTGACGCAGTTCGAACGACAGTGAGAACTACGATCCTTATTCCTTTAGCAAACGTTAGTGAGCTTAGGTACGTTGACACAGTTCGAACGACAGTGAGAACTACGGTCCTTCTCCTTCATTTGTATCAAATACTCCAATTTATGCTCAATCTGTGTTATAATGAAGAGAATTTTTGTCTGAGGAGGATTTATGAAAAAAACACATTCTAAGCTATTCATCCCGGGCATCATTATGCTTGGGATTGTTTTACGAACACCATTTACTACGCTTCCGACGGTCTTGTCTGACATCGCAGCTGGTTTGGGGGTTGATGTGAGCTCTCTGGGACTATTGACTAGCTTGCCACTTCTCACCTTTGCCATTTTCTCACCTTTTGCGATTCAATTTGCTAAAAGGTTGGGGATTGAGCGCCTCTTTTTCCTAGTTTTGATCGCGATTACGATCGGATCTGCCATTCGGATTATCAACCTCCCCTTCCTCTATCTGGGAACCATCTTGATTGGAGCTGGCATCGCCTTTCTCAATGTGCTGCTTCCAAGCCTGATTCAGGCGAACAGACCCCGCCAACTAGGCATTCTGACCACTTTGTACATCACTTCTATGGGGATGTCCACAGCGATCGCCTCTTCTGTGGCTGTTCCGATCACCAAAGCCACTTCTTGGCAAGGTTTGGTCAACATCTTGACAGCCTTGTGTGCTCTTGCTTTGGTCATCTGGATTCCTAACCTTCGCTACAACCACCATCTAAAAAAGGCTGCTACTACGGAATCTAGTAGCAAGTGGTATACCAATAAATATGTCTGGGCTATCATGATTTTCGGAGGATTGCAGTCACTACTTTTCTATACAAGTATGACTTGGCTTCCGACCATGGCTGTTCAAGCTGGCCTTTCAAAGGTTGAATCTGGACTACTTGCCTCCGTGTTCACCCTGATCAGTCTCCCGTTCTCCTTGACGATCCCAAGTTTAACGACACGGTTATCCGATCGCAATCGACACTTGATGCTTGCGATTGTTGTCGGAGCAGGGATTCTGGGAGTAGCCATGCTCTTAATCCCGACTAGCAACTTCTTCTACTGGCTGGTCATCAATGCCCTGATAGGAAGTTCCGTTAGTTCGCTCTTCCCTTACCTCATGGTCGCTTTCTCCATGAAATCCAGCACACCTGAAAAAACAGCCCAACTTTCTGGTCTTGCCCAAACAGGAGGCTACGTCTTTGCAGCCTTTGGTCCCATCCTCTTCGGCTACAGTAAATCTCTTTTTCCACTCTTGGACACCTGCCATTCTTATGCTACTGGTCTTAACCATTATCATGGCGATTGCCCTTTATCAGGTGGAAAAAAGTCGATCATATTTTATAATCATCGTCTGGCTGAAAGATTCGTCTTCCAGCCTTTTTGTGCATACAAAAAAAAGAACTAGGCACTTGTCCTAGTTCAAAGTTTTATTATCCGTTAAATGAGATATGTACGTGATCGTAGTGGTTTGCTGTATCTCCACCACGGTCCGGCATTTGGTTCCATGTATTAGCTGGTCCGTAAATGTTGTCGACTGGCATGTAGAATTGTTGTTTCCAGATAATATATGAGATACCTGCACGGTCCATGTTGTCAATCGCATACTGTGCAACTTGATCTCCAAGTTCAGAATTTGTTGGAACCATTACGTCTACTGCAAGTCCTTGACCATGGTCTTCTGGATCCCCTTCACGGTAACCGCCGATATTTGTAATACCGAATTTCGCTGCAATTTCTTGACGGAAAGCTTCCGCTTGAGGTTGAAGATTTGGATCAGTTGGAATAGTATTTCCGCTTGTTGGAGTTGATGCTACTGGTTGCACTTCAGGTGCTGCAGTCGTTTCTGCTGCTGGTTGTGCTGCTGGAGCTTCTTCTGCTACTGGAGCAGATTGAGGAGCAGCTTCTGTTGCTGAGCAGATTTCAGGAGCAGCAGCTGGCGCTTTCTTGATTTTGTACTTCAACATTGACAGCTGGAGCACCGTAGTTTGGTGTTTCTGGAACAGCTGGTTGTGCTGGTGTTTCTGCTGCTGGTACTTCAACTACAGGAGCTTCCGCTGGGGCTTCTTGAGTTTCCGCTGCTGGAGCTACTGGAACAGCTTTGTTATCTTCGTTTACTGGTTTAGACAAATCGTTGACAGCGACTGTTTGGTCATCAACTGTCACTTGGTTTGTTGTCAAGTCAGCACTTGCAACGGTTGCATCTGTCGCACCTGCTTGAGGAGTTTGGATTTCAACTGAAGTTACTTCTTTTTGATCATTTACTGTTGTTTTCAAAACAGTACCTGGGTAGATCAAATCCATGTTGCTGATGTTGTTCAAGTTTGCCAACACATGAACATCGATTCCAAGCGCTTCTGCGATCGAACTCAATGTATCACCATATTTGATGGTATAAGTTTGTTGGTTTTCACCGCTTTGTTGGATATCATGTTTGATTTCATCTACTGAGCGAGCTACCCAATCTTCAAGTGTTTCTGCAGTGGCTTTTGTAAATGGAATCACTGCAAGAGCTACTGTTGAAGCGATCAAGGCTTTCGTATTAACTTTTAATTTCATCTTTTATCCTCTTTTTTCTTTGTTTTTTTTGCTCAATATTATCTTGGACAAATGAACTACCACTCTATCTTATCACAATTTAAAAATAATAAAAGGTCTTTTTGTCTATTTAACAAAACTGTATTTTTCTTGTAATATTTCGTCTTTCTTGTCACATTGTTACAAACTAGTAACATAAAAATAGGGTGCTGGAAGAAGAGTTCGAGGGCGCAAAAAAAGCCTCATCAAGGAGCGGTTCCTCGATGAGGTTCTTGTATTTTTAAAGCAATTGAACACGCCGGCTCTTTGTATCTTATGCATTGAACACGCCCTAATGCTGGGTGAAAAACGCAAACTGTAATAGTACTAACTTCAAAGGCACAGTAGCTGATTGGATTTTTCTCTCACTTTAAGAGCAAAAATCTAATCAGCAGGACAACGAAGCATTCTATACAACAGTGCTTCTGTCCTGCTCCCTATTTTCCTTTGTAGTTGCTTAACGGCTTTTTGTATCTTGATGTATCTTATTTTACCTTCATGATTCTGACGAGGTTGGCGCGTTCGGCTTCTTCGAGTTTCATTTCGATATAGTAGATAGTCTCTTTGAGGTCTGGGATGGTCGCATACTCGAGTCCGTTCACTCGACGGCGGGTTTTCTCGATTTCATCTGCCATGAGTTGGCAGCTTTTTTCGATTTCCGCTAACTTGAGCAAATCTGGGAGTAGATCCCCCATTTCTTGGATGGTGCTATCCATTTGACTGTTGGAGGCAAGGTAGCTATAAACCACGTCCCCTTCATCATCTCCGTATGGATTATCGATACGGGCATGGAGCTTGGGCACGCGCACACTCATGACATTTTCTTCTTCGATATGGAGCATCACTTCTCGAGTGGGAACGGCAAAGATTTCTTCTACCATGAGGTCACTCTCCAAGGACTTGGCCATCACGAAATCTTGCATATTGCCCACAAGCGCTGCCTCTACCTTTTGGCGCAGACGATTATTCTCACGCACAGCTTCAATAAAACGGCGCATGAGTTCATCCCGCTTATCCTTAAGCAACTTGTGCCCCCGGGTTGCTGTCTTGAGGCGCTCTTTGAGAATATTAAGCTCCATCCGAGTTGGTTTTACATTTAATCGTGCCATAGGCTAGTCCTCTTTGTTTGGCAGATACTTGTCAATCATCTCATCCTTGATCCGTTTAAGCTCTGTTCGTGGAAGGATCGATAAGAGTTCCCAACCGAGATCCAAACTTTCCTCAATCGTCCGATTGGTAGTGAAGCCTTGATTGATGTATTCCTGCTCAAAGCGGTCCGTAAATTTAACATAGAGCTTGTCGGTATCTGACAAGGCAGATTCCCCAAGCACTACGGCCAATTCTTTGGCTTGTTTTCCTTGGGCGTAGGCCGCAAAGAGCTGGTTCATGGTCGCCGCATGGTCTTCCCTGAGTCTTGCCTTCACCAGAACCCTTGTCCTTCAAACGAGAAAGGGATGGAAGAACATTGATCGGTGGGCGGTAACCACTATTGTAGAGATCGCGGGACAAGAATAATCTGACCTTCGGTGATGTAGCCTGTCAAGTCAGGGATGGGGTGGGTGATATCATCTTCCGGCATAGAGAGGATCGGAATTTGGGTCACAGATCCTTTCTTTCCAACCAAGCGTCCTGCACGTTCGTAGAGGGTTGAGAGGTTAGTATAAAGATAACCTGGATAGCCCCGACGTCCTGGAACCTCCCGGCGGGCAGCGGATACTTCCCGAAGGGCTTCACAGTAGTTGGTCATATCGGTCATAATAACCAAGACGTGCATGTCTTTTCATAGGCCAAATATTCTGCAGCGGTCAAGGCGATCCGAGGAGTCGCAATCCGCTCGATAGCTGGGTCATTAGCTAGGTTGATAAAGAGGACAGAGCGGTCAATAGCTCCTGTTTCCCGAAGGTCGTTCATAAAGAACTCGGCTTCTTCAAAGGTAATCCCCATAGCCGCAAAGACCACGGCGAAGTTTTCTTCGGAATTAAGAACCGTCGCTTGACGAGCAATCTGAGCTGCCAACTCCTTGTGAGGGAGACCAGAACCTGAGAACACGGGGAGTTTTTGTCCCCGAACCAAGGTATTCAAATGGTCAATGGCTGAGATCCCTGTCTGGATAAATTCATCCGGATAGTCCCGCGAAACAGGGTTGATGGCTTGTCCATCAATGTCCAAGTACTTCTCTGGGATAATCTCTGGACCGCCATCGATTGGCTTGCCCATCCCATTAAAGATGCGTCCGACCATGTCTTCAGACACAGGAAGTTCTAAGGGACGTCCGGTAAAGCGGACTTTGGCTTTTTCCAAGTTGATCCCGCTAGATCCTTCAAAGAGCTGGACCATGGCCTTATCTTCTTGGACTTCGAGGACTTGTCCCTGACGGGTCGTTCCATCATGAAGCTTGATTTCTACCAGTTCATTGTAGTGAACCCCTTCGACCTGATCGACAATCATCAAGGGGCCAACAACTTCGCTGACAGTACGGTATTCTTTAATCACGCTCATTGTCTACTCCTCCTTTTGCGACGATTTGGTGTAGGGTTTCTACGATTTCTTCTTTCAAGGCTTGGATGGTTGGTCAACTGATCCTCATGGATGAACTTGCTACGGGCAATGCGGTCTCGAAGAGCCACGGTTCCTTCCATGATTTCTGTGAAGTAAGCCCCTAATTCTAGTGCTTTTGACTTTCTTGGTCAAAGGTCAAAATGTTGGTCAACAAGGCCACCTGCTTGCTGAAAGAGGTATAGGTATCGACCTCATCAAAGGCATTTTGTTGCAGGTAGTCTTCACGGATCATCTTGGCCGCATTCATGGTCAAGCGGTCTTTTTCAGACAAGGAATCAAGACCAACCAAGCGGACGATTTCTTGCAATTCACTCTCTTTTTGCAACAGATTCATGGCGCGGGTCACTTTTTCAGACCAGCTGATTTGTTCATGTAGATCGATATAGCGACCGACTTCATCTTGGTAAAGCGAATAAGAACTCAACCAGTTGATGGCTGGGAAGTGACGACGTTGGGCCAATTGAGCATCTAGTCCCCAGAAGACCTTGACAATCCGCAAGGTATTTTGGGTCACCGGCTCTGAAATATCTCCACCCGGAGGGGAAACGGCACCGATGGCGGTAATCGAACCTTCGCGCGCAGTGGTTCCGAGTGTCTTGACCCGACCTGCCGTTCGTAGTATTCGGCGATCCGGCTACCAAGATAGGCTGGGTAGCCTTCATCCCCGGGCATTTCTTCTAGACGACCAGACATTTCACGGAGAGCTTCAGCCCAACGCGACGTCGAATCGGCCATGATGGCAACGGAATAGCCCATATCACGGAAGTATTCCGCAATGGTGATCCCTGTGTAGATAGAAGCTTCCCGCGCAGCTACTGGCATGTTCGAAGTATTGGCGATCAGAACAGTCCGTTGCATGATGGATTGGCCAGTTGTTGGATCGATCAATTCTGAAATTCATTCAGAACGTCCGTCATTTCATTTCCACGTTCCCCACAACCAACGTAAATTACGATGTCTACATTGGCAAACTTGGCCACCTGGTGTTGCACAACGGTTTTTTCCAGCTCCGAAAGGACCAGGAACAGCTGCAGCTCCACCCTTTTCGTCACAGGGAAGAAGGTATCAATAACCCGTTGACCTGTGACCAAAGGCTCTACTGGAATGAGTTTTTGTGCAAAGGGACGGCCTCGACGAACCGGCCATTTTTGCATCAGGGTTCCAGAAAAGAGACTGCCATCTGCCTGCTCGATCTCATAAACCGGCTCTTTTACTGTGTTAAGAACCTGCTGCGATCTTGGTCACACGTCCACTCACACCAAACGGTACCATGATGCGGTGTTCCACCATATTGGTCTCTTGAACGGTACCAACGATGTCTCCTGCGACTACCTCTGTTCCTTCTGCTACACTTGGTTCGAAGGCCCATTTGGTGTCCTGATCTAGATTTGGAACTTGCACCCCACGAACCAAAAAAATCACTGGCAGTGACTTCTTGGAAGCGTTCCAAGGGGCGTTGGATCCCGTCAAACATTTGAGAGATCAAGCCTGGTCCCAACTCGACAGAGAGGGGAGCTCCGGTTGTGACCACTGGTTCTCCTGGACCAACTCCAGACGTTTCTTCGTATACTTGGATAGAGGCTTCGTCCCGCCGCATCTCAATAATTTCGCCAATCAAACCAAGATCGCCGACCCGGCAAATGTCTTGATATTGGCCTCCTGCATCCCTGATGCAACCACCAAGGGACCGGAAACTTTGATAATTTTTCCTTGAGTCATGTATTCCTCCTGGGAATCCTTTGTTTCTTTGTTTTACTTTTGTGCTATCTCTCTTAGAGATTGCTTTTGTTGGCCATTGGCATCGAAATTGCTTGGATCCAACCAGGCTTCGAAGCGCTGTTTGATAGCTGGCCATTCTTGGTCAATGATAGACAACCAGTCTGTATCGCGGGTACGACCTTTATAAACAACAGCCTGACGGAAACAGCCTTCATAGGTGAAACCCTAAGCGCTCAGCTGCTTTGCGAGATGCTTGGTTTAAGGCATCGCATTTCCACTCATAGCGGCGGTAGCCTAAATCTTCAAACACGTAGCGCGCTAACAGATACTGGGCTTCCGTAGCCATGCGTGTCTTTTGGAGCGCTGGTGAATAGGTCACTGCTCCGACTTCGATCACCCGGTTGGCTTGATCGATCCGCATGAGAGAGAAAGTCCCCAAAGCCTTGCCTGAATCTTTGTCTACAATCGCATAGTAAAAGCGACCTTGGGCTGTCATGAGATCATCTAATAAGTGGTCCCACTCCTCCTCATTGCGGGCAGGGCCTTTGAACAGAAAAGTCCACATAGCTGCTGGAGAGTCCGGCCCGTAGACCTGATAAAGATCTGCTCCATGTTTTTCTTTTGAGAGGCGCTCGATCACGGTATAGCGACCTTCGATCCGCTCAATAGCTGGCAAGCGCCCCGGTGTAAACTCCGGCAGTGCATCCCCAATCGCTTGGCCAAATTCATTTGTTCTCATAAAATATCCTGTCCTACTGCTTTTCGACATTATCACGAATCCGCTGTTGGCCCAGTCCTGTAGTCCCTCTATGGGTCGGGATAAGAATCAAGGCCGGTGTCAGCTGCTGGTCGTAAAAAGCCACTGTTTCTGGAATAGCTTGAGCAATATCCTCTGTCAGGTAGATAATCCCGAAGTTTTCCCGACTGAGTTTTCGCAAGGTATTGATCGCTTCTTGTGGCTCCGTGACCGGATAGGTTTGAAAGCCAATCAGGCGAAAAGGAAGGATGGCGTCCCGATTGCCCACAACGGCGATCTTATAGGTCTGTTTGTCCATAAATCGGTCTCATCCTTTCTTTGATTTCTGCTAGCGGAAAACCATTGTCCAAACCAGAGAGGACCAAACGAAGGTTGGTCACCTCTAACTCTTTTCCGTAAAGATAACGAACAAGAGGGAGTGGTCCATCGACTTCAAAACGGCCAGCGTCTAGAAGACTGAATTTCACCAAACTTTCTAAATACTCCAACTCTACGGTCTTTAGTTGACCGGTGCGCATCTTTTCTTCATAAGTCTCTAAGGCGAGATCGTAGTCCAGCGGATTGACTTGATAAAACCAGGTCAACCACTGACCGGATTCTAGCAGGTCGATCACCTGATGGGCACTGAGGCTTCCTTCATCCGAAAGCAATTGGTGCATAAAACTATGCGGTTTTTGCTGATCCAAGGCCCGCTTTGACCGTAATCGCATTGTAAAAGTCAATGGTCACGTCCACCAACTGCTTCAGAATCGGATGATCTAGGCTGTCTCCTAAGTATCTCAGGTGTTTAAAATAAGCTAAGTCCATCCCGATTTCGAGGACCCGCAAGTCCTGATAGTCTTGGAATTCTTGCCAAGTTGCAGCCACTTCTTCCGCCATAAAGGCTGGACAATGCTCCGCAGAAAAGGTCGCCACCAAATGCTCGAGCACATCAAGAGAATAAGGTCCGATGGGGATCAATAAATGCCCCAACTTGCGCTCTGTAGCCTTGTGTTTCAGATATACCTTGAGATTGTGATAAGTGTATTTCAAGGTAAACAGGCTAACTAAATCCGACTGAGGGTTACCTCAAAAGCCCATTGGTATTCTGCCAACAAGGCTGCCATCAGGCGCTCTTCAAGGGCTGCTAAATCCTTGATCTCGTGGCTGTCTAAAGCATAAGGTGTCCCTTGTAGCAAGCCTTCTCGGCTCTCACTGGAGGGACTTGCAAGCAACTGCTCGAACTGACTGGGACTGACAAAACTGGCCTCACGTACGCTGATTCCTGTATTAACTTGAGAATAGGTCCGTTCGCTCATTGCAACCTCCTAGTTCTCTTCGTCGGTGAAAATGCTGGCTGCCATCTGGTAGCTTTCTTGCTCCCAAATGGAATCCACCAAATCACGGTAGAGATAGTTGTCATCAATCTTCCCAACCGACAAGACAAAACCTGCCTGAGCTGAAATCGTTGCATCTGCAACTGTCACATTCTGATGCGTCTGCTTCAATCTCTCGAGAGCTGCTGAATCAAATTTAGCAGCGCTCACCGCACCGAAGGTCAGGGTCACAACTTGTCCCTGATAGCGATCTAAGACCGCATCTACAAACTGCATTTCCTTGTCAAGGGGCCAAGCCACCATCGCTTCGTAAGCATCTGCAAAGAGATCCTTTAAGACTCGTTGTTTGGTGACAAGGGTTGATTGGCGTTTTTATTTTCGATTTGTTGGGTTTCACGTTGCAATTGACGTTGAATCCGCTTGAGCTGCTCGGGCGTTGATTGAGTTTCTCTTGGATCAACCGCTCTTCTTGCGCAGTCTCTTCTTTTAGGATGGTTTCCTTGGTCTCTTCTAAGAGTTTACGCCCTTTTTCGTGGGCTTGGGCCAAGATCGAATCCTTTAATTGGGTTTGTTCATCCATATCGTTTTTCTCCTATTGCATGCGTCTTGTGTTTTTCACCTCGCGAGGCGAATCCATCAAAGCTAGCTCTTAGCCGACGCGTAGGGTCAATAGGAAGGACACAACGAAGGCCAAGATGGCATAGGTTTCAACCATGGCCGCAAGGATAACCCCTTTCATCATGTCTTCAGGACGTTTTGCCAAGATTTGCATCCCTGCTGTCGCAACATTTCCTTGGTGTTTGGCTGAGAAATAACCAACGATCGCAACTGGAAGAGCTGTAAAGAAGTAAGCAACCCCTGTTTCAAGTGGCATATCTGGCTTAATTTGCAACCAGATCAAGATCCCGATAACGAAACCGTACAAACCTTGTGTACCTGGCAACAATTGCAAAATCAAGGCTTGGGCAAATTTTTCAGGTTGTTCTTTCAAGAGCGCTGCTGCTGCTTGACCCGTTTTACCAACCCCAAGGGCAGATCCCATTCCACTAAGTGCAACGGCGATCGCCACACCAAATGCTGCAAAGAAGGCGCCCCCATGGGCTGAAAAATATGATGCTAAAGATTCCATGAATATACTCCTATTTATTAAAGATAATACTTATTTTTTGTTTTAATATAGCGTTCAGAAGGTTTGAGAGGACGAAATGGCTTGCCTCCTCCTTCGTAGAACTTACCGAAGAACTCCACAAAGATCAAACGGGCTCCATGCACATATCCTGACAAGAAGGACAGGAACATATTAATGGCATGTAGGACGATAAAGAGCAGAAGCCCTACCGTAAACCGTCCAAGCGGTGGAAAGAGATTGACAATGAGGTTAAAGGCCGAACCGATACTCGCTCCAGACAAGCCCAAAGCCATCAAACGGGTGAAGCTGACCAAGTCTCCAACATAGCCACTAACATTGTAGAGGTTAAAGAGACCAGAGGCTAAGCCGGACAGCTTCTTGGCACTGACAATGGAAACAATCAAGATCCCAATGGCATTCAAAATAGCCAGCCACTTGCCAATCGGAACTAACAAGGCTCATCCCTGGCAAGATATTGCCTACTGCTAGAAGCATTAAACCAAGTAGGATCAAGACCCAAGCAAAGCCAGCATTATAGGCTTCCGTGTAGTCTTTGAGGCGAACATTTTTCATTCCTCCCTAGGAAGAGGCCCACTAAGACAGTGACAAAACCAAAGACCACTGAGAGGATCAGGATGGTCATGGCGTTGCTGGTCGTACTGATCAGGGCAAAAGGCATCTCAAATCCAAAGAAAGAGCCATAAACCACACCCCAAAGGGCAACTGAAATCCCGAGGAGACTGAAGAATCGAAGATTCTTTGCCGTACCCAGGGTTGAGTTTGAAAGCTTTGAGGGCAAAGCCTGTCGCTACCGTTAGCAACAGTCCATAACCGATATCTGCGACCATCATGCCAAAGAAAACAAAGTAGAAGAGAGAAACGATCGGTGTCGGATCTTTCTCGTAATACTTAGGCAGGGCGTACATCTCTGTGACTAATTCAAAAGGTTCTACCAAGGCATTATTTCGCAACTGGATCGGAACGTCATCCCAATCTTTTTCCGTCACATCGCGTGTCTCTAGTAAGACCCGAGAACCAAAACCTTCTTGCAAGAAGTCTCGCAATGAGGCCACTTGGGATGTTTCAATCCAACCCTCTAGGGCTACCAAGCTTTGCGTGCTGGCAAGAAGCGACTTGGCTTCCTCACGAGCTCCCAAACTCAGCAAGTAATCCATCTGGTACTTGAGCTGGTCCAGTTCCTTCTGGGAGTTTTGCAACTCGGCTAGGGTTGCTGCAACTACAGCTTCTTGCTCTTTGATTTCCCCTTCTAGGCGATCCAAGTAGGCGGCCGGGACCTGCTCTTCTTCATAGTCCAATTCTTTGAACCCATGGTCTTCTAGAAGCTCCTGAACAGCTACACGATCTCCCGAACGATACAAGATGACATAACCGTGTTCAGTCTCAGATGTAAAGACTTCTTCTAACTCCAGCTCAGGATGAGCTTTTAAGGAAGAGCGAACAGCGTCTGTATCGCTATTTGGGATCGTCCCGATCAAGCCATGCACATAGTGAAAAGTAGCGAGAGCAGCTGGCGTCACTTCTAACGGTCGCCATTTTTCTAAGCGCTCTATCTCTCCCTTTGCATCCGCAATCTTCTGACGTGCCTTGTCTAACACGCGCAATTGGCGTTTCAACTTGGTCAATAGAAGATCCTCGTCTCGAATCATCCCGTGAGCCTGCAAGTCATCAAAAGACAAGCTTAAGGGTTCTTCCTTCAGAGCTTGCAGGGCCTTTTCTCAGGCATGTAAGGCTCCAGAGTCTGAATCATTTTTCAACTTGTTCTTGACGTTTTTGCAGCTCTACCAAAAGCTTGACGATTGTCCTCTGTCAAGGGTTGAGACAAGGTATTTGCCTCAAAGGCAGCCTGCCATTCTTCATGCTCACTGAGGTCATAAATCTGGATTTTGCCTCAGACTGTAGCGCTAGTAGGAGACTGTCCAAGTCATCTTTGGGCAAGATGAGGGACAGTTTTTTCATCTGACTAACGGCCATAGCTTGCTACCACCTTTTCTACAATGGCTTCAACTAACCCAGCTCGTTTATCGGTCATCGCCTCTTGTACCTTGGCATCATTGCGCGCAACCGTTTCTTCCAGATCTTTCGTTAAACGGACGAGTCTTTCCTGGGCGTTTTTTTCTGCCTCTGTGACCAATTGCTTGGTTTCCTCATCGTAATGCTGTGCCACTGTTGCAAGGCGATCGCGCGAATCCGTTCGGATTTGTTCAACTTGAGCTTCATAGCCTACGATCACGCCCTGAGCAGCTTGCTCGATCTCTTGCATCATCTCGAGTGTTGCATTCGACATCGTCACACCTCCTTATTCAACCATTGTTCTTCCAACAACAGTACAATTATCTTAAATTATACCACAATTCATATCGTTTGTTCAGGCCCAACCGGGAATTTTCAGAAAATTGTGGACAACCAACAAGCCCTTACTGCCAAGATTGGTAGCGTTCTCTTCTTTTCGCATATCCTGTTCCTAGTTTCAGTATTTCTTGATTTCTTTTACTTGAATAAAGCGGTTACCCATGTTATAATGTGTAATATATTATAGGAGCATCCTGTTATTTCATCTCGTGAGAAAGGAGGATTGCTGTGAAACAAGATCAAGATTTACGCGCCATTATCGCCAGCCATGAAGCTGAGTTAACAGATATGGAACGCGACATTGCCCAATATTTTTATCATCCGAAGCACGACAGCACTCCCTGTCCTCTTCTCGTGTAACGGAGTTACTCCATGTCTCAAAGGCAGCTTTGACGCGTTTCTCTCAAAAATGTGGTTTTTCCGGCTATCGGGAATTTGTCTATCACTTTAACGAAGAAACCAAAAATCAAAAACAGGTGCAAGTGCATGACGAACTGACGCTCAGCGTCTTGCAACGCTACCACCATATCAGTAACGTCACTGAAAGTCTGGTAAAAGATTCCCAATTAGATCGGGTAGCTGAACTAATCGATCAAGTAGACCGAGTCTATTTCTTCGGGATCGGTAGTTCTGGTTTAGTAGCTCGAGAAATGAAATTGCGCTTGATGCGACTGGGCGTCGTTTGTGAGGCTCTGACAGATCAAGATGGCTTTGCTTGGACGACGAGCATTCTCGATTCCTCTTGTTTAGTCATCGGTTTCTCATTGTCAGGAGGCACAAACTCCATTACAGACAGTCTTCTGAATGCCAAAGAAAAAGGGGCTAAAACGGTTCTTTTGACCGCTAACCCGGCTGCCATCCACCAAGGATTCACAGAAGTGTTACCAGCCGCACCCCTTCCTAGTAGCACCTACATCGATCGTATCTCTGCGATTTTACCACTCCTCATCGTGGTCGATTTAATCTATGCCCATTTCCTTAATAAAAGCCGAGAACAAAAAGGAAATTGTCTTTAATAGCTACTGGGAAAACAAAAAGCTCTCTAGTCAACGTTCTCGAAAATCTTAATATGGTCTCCCTATTTAAAAAACCAAGAAGGATGAGATAAATCTCATCCTTCTTGGTTTTTTGATTATTCTAAAGAAGTATTTTTACTCTATATTACTGAAACCATATCATCTACCTAGGCCATCTTTTGAGTCGCTTTTTCCTTTACGACAAATACAAAGCCGATAGAGCCAACGACAGCTCCAAGCAAGATCCAATAGGCCATATCTGATGACGCAATTGGGCCTGCCAAGAGACCTGCTAATAAAAAGAGATCGATATACAGTCTGGGTATCGCGATAGAAGGTCCAATTGAAATGGTAGCTACCTTCTGGATACTGACGTGTCGATACAGGTGGTTGAAAGACCTGAAGAAGGATCAAAATCCCAACAAAAGCAAGATAAGCTAGGCTAACTACCGAAAGCGGAGCCCGCATCGTCAAAGCTACAGCCGCTAAAAGCAAGACCAAGATCCAGAAATGGAAGTCCATCCAGAATTCACGATGATAACGAAAACCGTTTCATAAGATCACACCTTTCTCTTTATGTAATCGTTTTCTACACTTATATTATAAGACAAAAATTTATTTTGCAAGGAATCATCGGCTATTTGAACTTGAAAATAGGACCAGAATATCTCTGGCCCTACTAAAAAACTATGAACAAAGAGTAACGAGCACATCATTCACTGATATCTTTTTCGATAATCACCTTGAGTGCATTGTTTTCACCCGCATGTTTAAAGACATCATAGGCTTTTTCAACTTCTGAGAGTTTGAAGTGGTGGGTAATGAGCTTGGTTGCATCGATCTTGCCTGATTTCAAGACATTGAGCAACATTTCAGTGGTATTGGCATTGACGAGACCAGTGTTGAGGGTAATGTTCTTGATCCACAATTCGTCCAAATTGAAGCTAACTGGTTTTCCGTGAACACCGACATTGGCGATGTGACCGCCGACAGAGATAACGTTTTGGCAGACATCAAAAGTAGCAGGATAGCCCACACATTCCATGGAGATATCGACCCCACGACCTTCAGTCACTTCATTGATAAAGGCCTTAATTTCAGCGATATCGCTGGAGCAGATGGTGTGAGTTGCTCCAAATTTCTTAGCCGCTTCAAGACGAGATTCAGACAAGTCCACCATGATAATCGTAGCTGGTGAGAAGAACTGCACAGTCAAGAGAGCTGCAAGACCGATCGGACCAGCTCCAACGATACAGACATTGTCCCCAGGTTTTACATGAGATGGGAGGACCCCGATTTCATAAGAGGTTGGGAGAATATCTGAGAGCATGACCAAGGCTTCGTCATCCACAGTTTCAGGCGCATGATAAAGACTACCATCCGCATGTGGAATGTGGACATACTCTGCTTGGGTTCCGTTGATCAAGTGACCCAAAATCCAACCACCATCTTCACAGTGAGAAGGCAAACTACGTTTACAGTAGTAGCAGGTATTACAAGCTGTGACACAAGAGATGATGACCTTGTCGCCCACCTTGAAGTTATTCACTGCATCGCCGACTTCTTCGACGATCCCGATTCCTTCGTGGCCTAAAATTGTGCCTTCTTTACAAGCTGGCACATCTCCTCCTAGGATGTGAAGGTCTGTCCCACAGATGGTTGTCTTCAAGACACGCACAATGGCATCCGTTGGATTTTTGATCACTGGTTTTGGTTGATCCAGCAGTTGCAGATTGCCTGCAGATACATAAGTTGCAGCTTTCATAAGCGACTCCTTTTCTTTGTTGGTTTGATAAAACCATTTTATTTTCGTTTCTTTGTGAATATTATAACATATTAAGTAAACGCTTACAAGATTTTATGAGCACATTTTTAAAAAGTTTTTTGAGCAAACAAAAACATTCCTCTTATCTCTACCAGAGGAATGTTTCAATCACCTTGTTCTAATTGTTGGCGCTGCTTATAGTACTCTTGCTGCTCGCGCTCACGCTCTTCTTCTAAACGCTCTTCATAGCGCTTTAGTTCTGCCTCAAACTCTTCTTGCAAGGCAAATAAACGCTCCAAGCCACTTTGAGCCTCCGCACTTGGGGCTTGAAAATGCAGGGCACTCAGCCAGTCTACTAAATTTTCTGTATGTTGGCGGACATCCATACGCATATCCGCATAATCCCACTCCAACTCGCTAAGTTTCTGGTTGAAGCGGTAATGTCGATCTTCTAGTTGTTCTAATTCACTATTTCCTGAATGGTACATCACATACCTCCTTTAATCGGACTCAATAAAATCGGCTTTTTCACTGATTTCAGTGCTGCTTCTGCCGCGTCCGCTGCTCCTCCTGTAAATCCATCTTTCAAATCATTAACTAGGGTTGTTGTAGCAAAAGAGCGCATTTTTTCGGATTGACCGCTCAAAGTCACCTGCAAACTCATCCCTTCCAACATCATCAAGGCTTTTTGCGTTGCAATCAAACTCAATTGCAATCCGCTCTTGCTCCTTTTTAATCTCTCGATGGAGCTCCTCAATACGTTCTCTATCCTCTCCCAGGATCTCTAACATCTTTTTCTCCTACTTATGAAAATCAAAGGCCGTCGCTTGTCCCTTGTCCAAGTCCACCAATTGGGCTGATGCAGCTTCCAGCTGGCCTGCCAAATCTGACAGACGTGTCGAGTAGACCTTTGCTTGGGCCAGGTTTTCCGCCTCGACCGCTTGGTCCCAGCAAGCATCCATGGAGAACTCTCCTAATAGTTGCTCCACTTCTGCGTCTGTTAAAAATTGGGCCATGCTGTGGGCCATTTGAGACACCTCAGCGACCTTATGGGAAACCGTCTCCTTGGCCTCTTCCAGCTTATCCTTGACTTCTGCCTCAAAGGCAGTTGCTTGCGCTGAAGCATTCTGCGCTACTGCCAGCACCAATTCCTCCCGCAATTGAATGGTCTGGGTCCCAGACGCGCCTGCCAGTTGCTGATGGAGGCTAGAAATGCTGCCCACTACCTTGACCAGGCCTTTCCTGCCCATACATGGAGACCACCGAAGCAGATGATGGCTGATTTTCTGAAGTGGAAGTTTCCCGATCTCGTTGGGGCATTTCAATAATTTTCTGTGCCTGATCTTGTCTTCCTTGCACGTCACCTTCTAACTCCATTTGAGATGGCCTCCTTTCCTGGATTTGTTTTTTCGTTTCCTATAACTGAAAAGGATCATAACCCTTCAGCTACAGGCAGATTCACACACTATAGGGTAACATAAAATAGCTCGGAATGCTATAAAAATAACACAATTTCTGAAAAAAGTCTAATTTTTATGAAAAAATTCGAGTTTTTTACCCAAAGTCAGCAAAAATTTGAAAATCCCCAAAAATCCCCACTCTTTTTTGAGTGAGGGATAGCTGATAAACATCAGTTGTTCCTTGGCGTCTTATTTACGACGTCCTGGACGTTCCTTGTAACCATAGTAAGCATCTTCGATGATTTCTTGCATATGGTCTACCATTGGAAGACGTGGGTTGGCTGGTGAACATTGATCTTCGTAAGCAAGGAAGGCCAATTCACGAGAATGTTTCTTCCATTCTTTTTCATCGATGCCTTGTGCTTTGAAGTTCATTTCGATACCACAGCGTTCACCGAGTTCGTATACAGCTTTTGCGTAAGCTTCAACGGCTTCTTCTGGAGTAGAGCATGGAAGTCCTAGCATACGAGCGATATCTTGGTATTTTTCATCTGCACGGTAGTAGTTGTACTTAGGCCATGTAGCTGTCTTAGCTGGGCGTGTACCGTTGTAGCGGATAACGTATGGAAGCAAGATGGCATTGGTCCGTCCGTGGATGGTGTGGAATTGCGCACCGATCTTGTGGGCCATTGAGTGAGAAATACCGAGGAAGGCATTGGCGAAGGCCATACCTGCGATGGTTGACGCATTGTGCATCTTTTCGCGTGAATGGAAGTCCGCATTCTTGACTGAGCTTTCCAAGTTTTCAAAGACAAGTTTAATAGCTTGAAGAGCAAGACCATCTGTGAAGTCGCTAGCCATTTGTGATACGTATGCTTCTGTCGCGTGCGTCAAGACGTCCATACCAGTGTCTGCTGCAACAGATCCAGGAACTGTCAATACCAAGGCAGGGTCTACGATGGCAACAGTTGGAGTCAATGAGTAGTCAGCGATTGGGTATTTACGGTTGTTTGCTTTATCAGAGATAACGGCAAATGGAGTTACTTCAGATCCTGTACCAGATGTTGTTGGGATCGCAATAAATTTAGTCTTCTTACCAAGCAATGGGAACTTGAAGGCACGTTTACGGATATCCATGAATTTTTGAACCAAGTCACGGAAGTCCACTTCTGGTTGCTCGTAGAAGAGCCACATTACTTTAGCCGCATCCATTGGAGATCCTCCACCAAGAGCGACGATGGTATCTGGTTTGAAGGCACGCATGATCTCGGTACCACGTTCAACAGTTGTGATATCTGGATCTGGTTCAACGTCTGCAAAGATTTGGTAAACCACCTTGTTGCGACGAAGGTCAAGCTGTTCGATGATACGATCAAGGAAACCAAGCTCTACCATAGCGTGGTCTGTAACGATCATGACACGTTCAACGTCACGACATTTTTGTAGGTATTCAATTGAATCACGTTCAAAGTATGTTTTTGAAGGAAGTTTCATCCATTGCATGTTATTTCTCCGGCGTCCGACTTTTTGATATTCAAGAGGTTGATGGCACTAACGTTGTCCCCAACAGAGTTGCGTCCGTAAGAACCACATCCAAGTGTTAATGATGGAATGAAGGCGTTGTATACATCACCGATACCACCGAAAGTCGAAGGAGAGTTGCAGATAACACGAATAGCTTTGACTGCTTTACCAAATTCTTTAGTCAATTCTTCATCAGCAGCATGGATGGCTGCTGAGTGACCAAGACCGTTGAATTCAACCATTTGGCGAGCTTTGTTAATTCCGTCTTCACGGCTTTCAGATTTCAAAACAGCGATGACTGGTGACAATTTTTCACGAGTCAACGGTTCTTTTCGCCAACTTCTTTACATTCTGCTGCAAGGATATTGGTTCCTTCTGGTACAGTGAAGCCAGCTTGTTCAGCGATCCATGCTGCTGGTTTACCAACGATGTTTGCGTTTAGTTTAGCACCGGCGCAGTTTTTGCTGTTTGCTTTCGCACCGAAACAGAATTCTTCAAGAAGGGCTTTTTCTTTTTTGTTGAACGAAGTAAGTGTGGTAAGATTTGAATTCTTCAACAAACTCATCGTAGATTTCTTTATCGATGATAACCGCTTGTTCAGACGCACAGACCATACCGTTGTCAAATGATTTAGACATGACGATATCGTGTGCTGCTTGGCGGATATTGGCTGATTTTTCAACATAAGCAGGTACGTTTCCGGCACCTACCCCAAGAGCTGGTTTTCCACAAGAATAAGCGGCTTTTACCATGGCGTTACCACCGGTCGCAAGGATGGTCGCAACTCCTTCATGGTTCATAAGGGCACTGGTTGCTTCCATAGAAGGTTGGGTAATCCATTGCACACAGTTCTCAGGTGCTCCAGCTGCAATTGCTGCATCACGTACGATTCGTGCCGCATGAGCAGATGATTCTTGAGCAGATGGGTGGAAGGCAAATACGATAGGGTTCCGTGTCTTCAAGGAAATCAATGCTTTAAAGATTGCTGTTGAAGTAGGGTTTGTTGTAGGAGTGATCCCACAGACAACTCCGACTGGCTCAGCAATAAGGGTCAAACCTGTGACGTCATCTTCTGAAATGACACCAACTGTCTTGGTGTGACGCATGTTGTTTACAACGTGTTCACAAGCGAACAAGTTCTTCGTCGCCTTATCTTCAAAGACCCCACGACCAGTTTCTTCATAAGCATGAAGAGCGAGCTCACCGTGTGCGTCAAGAGCAGCTACAGATGCTTTCGCCAACAATGTAGTCGACTTGCTCCTGATCCAATTTGCGCATTTCTTCAAGCGCCACCAGCGCTTTTTTGCACCAACTCGTCTACGTGTTTTTCAGCAGCGAGTTTCTTTTCTTCAGGTGAGAGAGTTTTTTATCAGCCATTTGATGCTTTCCTCCAATGTTTGAAACCCTTATCCTTTTCTAGAACTTTTTCATGTTTTCGGAAATTTTCAAGAATAGTGTAAGAAATTTCGATTTGTTAATTATTTCACAATATAATTGTACTCTATTTTGAGATTTTTGTAAACACTTCCAAGCAACTTTCACAAAGAATTTTTGAAGTTTGTGAAGACTTTTATCAATCCTATTGCTGTGAAAGCAATTCTTTAGCAAAATTGTGAAAAAATAATTAAAAAAATTTTTTTCTTCACAAAGAGATGTTTTCAATTGATTTTTGTAAGCGTTTTCTTATCTTACTAAAAAAAAAGCAACTTTTACAAGTAAAAGTTGCTTTTTGTTTTATTTTGTTAGATTTGTTTTGTTTCAGTTTCAGAGAAGCAGTTTTACTTCTTGACCGGACCTTTTTTCGGCCTTATCAAGGGCTTCTTTTACTGTTTGAGCATAGAGTTCCCCACCATTGGTTTCCATATTGAAGTGAACAGAGTCTGTTCCCACCCAAATGTTTGGATTTTCAATTGCTACTTGGTACCAGTCCGCAATGGTGATAAAGTCGTATTTCTTAGCTAGTTCCAACTCATAAAGACGCGTTTGAACCGATTCACTGGACTGATCGTTGGCATAAACGACCGTCATATGGTGTCACAAGAATCAAACGACGACCTTTTGGTAGTTTTTCAACATACTGATCCAGTAGCTCTTTGTAGTTGCTGACGGTATTAGTTCCTAGGGCAATGACCACATTTTTAAGGAGAACTTTATTGGAGATATCCGTCTCGAAAACCTTCATCCCATTTTCTAACTGACGGCTTACCACTGCATCGATCTGGATACCCGGGATCGCTTTAGTCAGGTAGTCCTGCGCCCGCAAGTTAACGGAATCACCGATCATGGTCACACCATTTGAGACGTTATAGTCTGTTGCCGTCGCATTGTCCACCTGCGTCCGTGTGACCTGCATTTTGCTGTCTGCTTGATTGAGCCCACTCACAACCAAACTCTCATCAAAAGCTCCGACTGTTGGTGCAAAGGCAGAGATTCCGAACATCAAAAGAGCCAGTGGAATCATAAGATAAAAGATCGGCTTTGGTCAAAAACTGAGATCCATCTTCATGCCAAAGACACGAGGCTCCTTTGCCTGCAATGGTTGGCTCTAAAATATAGAAGGAAAGAGCCGTTAGAATCAAGGAAACGATCGTCGTCACAAGGGCTGCCATCATATTTCCCAAATGTTGAGAGAAGATGATAAAGAAAGGCCAGTGGAAAAGGTAAACGCCATAACTGGTATCTGCCAAGAAATTAAGGATGGCTGGTTCTTTTTTTCTGGCGTCTTTTCATGGAGAATGCGGGCCGACAGAATCATAGCACAGGCTGCGATTGTCGCTGCTAAAAAGCCAAATAGATAGGTCCACAAGCTATCAAATGGCAAGAAAAGACTGAGCACAAACAAGAAGGCAAAGCTTCCACCCAAGACTGATAGTGTCTTTTTCATGCTCCAAGACTGTACCATCCGTGTGAAATTAGGACTGACATTGGCAATTCCTGTCACCGTCGCTAAGCAGGATCCCGCAAAGAAGGGGAAGATGTGAGTGAAGCTAGAAAAATAGATGGTGGAGAAATTAGCTGTCAGAAAGGCGCGGATGAACATGGACAAGAAGGTGAAGAGAAAGAGTCCGCTGGACGCCAGGAAGAGCATACCTCGGTATTTCCCAACCGTCTTAGCACGCTTAGCCAAAAACCATGCCAAAAAGTGCCCAGAGCACATAGTAATGCACTTCTAGGGCCAAACTCCAGGTATGAAGGAAGAGATGGGGAATGAAGTTACTTTCGTAACTACCACCCGTTGCCATCTCAAAGAAATTGGTCACAAAACCGAAGACCGCCGCAATCTGAGTCCCAATACCAGCCACGTAGTCCCGTTGGACCATAAAGGTAAAGGGCATCACGACCAAGACCATAAAGACAAGGGGTGGTACGATCCGGTAAAAGCGCCGTTTCAAGAAAGCCAGGTAGTCGATCTCTTGCTTACGCGCAAACTCATCAATCAAGAGCGCTGTAATCAAGAATCCTGAGAAGGTGAAGAAAATATCTACCCCAATGAAGCCTCCAGGAAAGGACTTCTGGAAGAAATGGTAAAAGCAATACCAATAAGAGCCCTGTAACACGGACTAGTGAAAACCATTTAATGCGCATTTTGATAAATCCCCTGCTTGAATGTTCCTTTGTATACGACGTTGGCTTCTGTGGTTAAGGTACCTTTACCCTCCGGCTGCCCGTTGACAAACTGCCCTTCATAGGTCCAACCATCCTTGGACTTAAACTTACCATAGCCGCTAAAAAGAGCCGTTGACGAGGTTACCTGTATAGGTATCCCCATTTTTAGAAGGTGACGGTTCCCTTGCCATTCATCTTACCACGGACCAAACTTCCGTCGTAATGGATCGCCCCCTTATCCAAGGTCAAGACGCCCTGACCTGGAATGGCTGAAAAGGAAAACCATCAAAGCAGATAGAATAATCACGACTAATGCTGCTATTTCTAAATTTTTTTCGTGTTAGATAGACCTTATAAGTCTCATAAAATTCTTTCATATTCTGTATTCTCTCACATATCAAACTCTTAGGAAGTTGCTAGCTGATCCAACCAGACTTCACAGCCAGCCAGAACCCTGCGATAGGTCTCCTCAAAATCACCAGTATACCATGGATCTGGCACACTTTCAGCAGCAAAAAGATGAATCTTGTGCTCTGTCCCCGCAGGAGCCATTTGCTTCAAATCTACCACATTATTTGCGTCCATCCCTAGGATCAAATCAAAGTTGTAAAAATCCTCTTCTTTGATCTGTAAAGAAGTCTTGGCTGGATCATAAGGGACCTGGTATTGTTGAAAGATTTTCTGGGTTCCCCGATGGATGGGATTGCCATGTTCCCAGCTAGAGGTGGCCCGACTTTCAATCTCATACTGATCCGTCAAATCCTTCATGACAAACTCCGCCATGGGGCTCCGACAAATATTTCCTAAGCAGACAAAGACGATTTTTTCATGATTCCACCTAACTCCTTGTTCGGACTGCCCAACCTAGCTGAGCTCTTGGCTTTCCACTATGGAAAACCAGCATACTATTACCATTATAACAAAATGTGACAGAAAGATGACAAAGGGACTCCATCATTTTAAAGAAAAATCAGATTCCTTTTTCAAATCTGATCTGTTTCTCTATTTTGGAAAACGAACCTCTAATGGAGGCCATTTACTCTGCCAATCCTTTTTTTCGTCCGCTCTGTATAAACCGCTAAACGCTCTGGGCTGGCTAAAAAATGCGGAGTCGGCTGAACGATGAAGTCTTCGATATCCTTTGTCCCATAAGGGAGAAAGAGCTCTAGCTGATCCTCTTTCCTTAAGCGAACCGCAAGAGCCGTACACTGCTCGGGGGTATTTAGAAACCGCGTCACAAGCACTGCGATAAGGAGCCGTCCCTGGACTATGCTGGTGCATATAGACTTGATTTTTCACTTCCCAAGCGTACTGGGGATAGGTCTTCTTTAATTCCTGCTCGATCTGCAGAGTCTCCTCATAGCTGATCGTAGGGTCATAAAAAGACCAGATCCAGATCTGTCGTCGCATCAAACCCTGGTTTTCCAGAGAGCTGGTTCCAGATGAAATTGCGCACCGCGCCCGCCGCTAACCAGGCATCTACCAAGTCCAGATCTCGAATAATAGTCAAGACTTTCATCATCTCCTGATCCGCTTGAATTTGTTCTACTATTGCTTCTTCCGTCAGCATCTTTTTCTAGTCTCCATTGTAGGGATAACCCAGGTGTTCGTAAGCCTTGCGGGTCGCCACGCGCCCTGTCCGAGTCCGCATGATAAAGCCTTTTTGAATCAAGTAAGGCTCATACATATCTTCAACAGTCTCGCGCTCTTCAGCAATATTGACCGATAGAGTCCCAAGCCCAACCGGGCCACCGCCGTACATCTCAATCATGGTACGCAGGATCTTTTGATCAACATAATCAAGCCCTTCATGGTCCACATCTAGCATAGAGAGGGCCTTGTCGGTAATGGTGTCATCAATCAAGCCGTCGCCCATAATCTGAGGCAAAATCACGTACCCGTTTGAGCAAACGGTTGGCAATCCGGGGAGTCCCCCGACTACGAAGAGAAAGCTCTTCGGCAGCTTCGTGGGTAATTTCCATCTCAAAGATCTCGGCGGTCCGCTCGACAATCTCTGTCAAATCATCCTGCTCGTAGTATTCCATATGCCCCGTAATTCCAAAGCGAGCGCGCAAGGGATTGGACAGCATACCCGCTCGCGTCGTCGCCCCAATCAAGGTGAAGGGAGGAAGGTCAGATGGACACTCCGGCTGTCTCGCCAGCACCAATCATAATGTCGATGTAAAAATCTTCCATGGCGCTGTAAAGCACTTCTTCAACCGACATAGGAAGACGGTGGATCTCATCGATAAAGAGGACATCCCCCGGCTCTAAGTCATTAAGGATAGCTACCAAGGTCACCCGCTTTTTCAATGACAGGACCAGAGGTCTGCTTGAGATTGACTCCCAGTTCATTGGCAATGACAAAAAGCCATGGTGGTTTTCCCAAGCCCCGGAGGGCCAAAAAGAAGGACATGATCCAGCGCTTCATCCCGAAGCTTCGCCGCCTCAATAAAGATTTTCAGCTGGTCCTTGACCTTATCTTGACCAATATATTCATGTAAATATTGCGGGCGCAACGTCCGTCCAACGGCCTCTTCATCGCCCATGATTTCATTGTCTAAAATTCTACTCATACAGTCTATTATAGCAAAAATGATACCTTCGGTACCATAAATAGAATGTGTTTTTAAAGATCCTGGTTCTCACTAGCGTTCGAACTGCGTCAACATACCTAAACTCACTAACGTTTGCTAAGAAATAAGGAACGTAGTTTTCGCTCCGCTCAAACTGCATCAATGTACCTAAGCTCACTAACGTTCGCTAAGGTACATAGAAAAAAACCACCGGTTTTGGTGGCTCTTATAGGGAGATTATTATGAAAAAGTTTTAGGAGTTTTATCATTCAAAGTTAGGAGGTCTTTGATGATGGTATTAGTATACGATAGGAAGCTTAAACTTTCCTTATAGTTTTTCTAAAAAATTTTTTCGAGAAAAAGAGGAGGTCCAAGCAAGGATTTCACATCCTTGTTTGGGCCTCCCCTTTCCTCCTTATTTCTTTAGCGATGGCATGGTAGCTAGTCTTGCTGGTGAAGACTTGACCTGCTCTCAAGATGACCTTTTCAGCTTGGTCACTGTGAATGGCGTCTGGCACTGTTTGGAATTCTAGAGCCAAGCCATTGTGCTGAACCATTGGTTGGCCTTGCAGATGAACAGTTTCGTCTACGAAATTGGCTGAATAAACTACCAAGGCTGGGGCTTCTGACTTGAAGGTCAAGAAACGTCCAGATGGCTGATGGTAAAGAAAACCAGCATTTTCATGCCCTTCTGGCAGAGCAAATGGATGGTCTAATCCTTCTACCAGACGGATTTGCGGATCAGAGTCCTTAAAAAGATCCTCCAAGAGCATAGCTTGGTAGAGATGCTGGACAACCGGACTTTCTCTATCCACGGTCTGAAGAGGGACACCGTCTGGATGGATAGGGTAAAGCCCTTGATGGTTGATCTGAAAGACATGGTCATTGATCGGCTGGGTGAAGTTCCCAGATAGGTTGAAATAGCTGTGGTTGGTCGGGTTGACCAAGGTATCTTGATCCGTTTCTACCCGATAAGCAATCTCGAGTTCACCATCTTCCGTCAAACCATAGGTTACCCAGATCTTGAGATTTCCAGGGAAACCGCCGGTACCATCTGCACGTTCTGTGTACAGAGTGATTTCCTGATCCGTTACCGACTCCACGCTAAACAAAAGCGCTGTCCCAACCCGTCGGTCCACTGTGGTTGCAGTTGGCACCGTTATTGGCTTCCAAGTGATAGGTTTGACCATTGAGTTCAAAACTTGCTCCTGCAATCCGGCCTGCTACCGGGCCAATACTAGCCCCATATTTAGGGCTATTGCCCACATAGTCCTCGAAGCGATCAAAGCCTAGAATAATATTCGTAAACTGGTCTTCTTTATCCGGTGTCACATATTCTAAGATTGTCGCCCCATAGGTCATGACAGACAATTGGTAGCCCTTGTCATTTTCGAGGCGATAAGCCCGAACCTCTTGATTCTGCCATTTCCCAAACACGCTTTCTTGATACTGTTTCACAAACCTTCTCCTCTCACTGTTTTTCTCCATTGTATCAGTTTCACAAGAAGAAACACTCCACTTTTTATAGAAAATTAGTGGCTATTCTTTATGAAATTGATGAATGATCACCCCTTGAACAACCCGATTGACGGTACCAGTTGGTGATGGCGTGTCTGGGCGATTTTGCACCTTGAGCGAAGTCAAGAGAGAAATCAACTGACCGTAGATAATGTATGGGAAGGCACGGTAGATATCTAGTGAGTCTGCTGATGCTTCTACCAACACTTCTCGTACATGCTCAATCCCTGCAGCTTGATCCGTCAAGAGGACGACCTGACGGGCAATCTGATCCCCTGCAACTTCTCGAACCAAGTCCAGATCATACTGACGGGTATAAGGATCAATGGATCCAAAGACCAAGACGAGAGTCTGGTCATTGATGAGGGATTTTGGACCATGACGGAAACCGACAGGACTCTCATACATGGTTGCGATTTTGCCTGCTGTTAATTCCAAAATCTTGAGCTGGGCTTCATGGGCTAGACCAAAGAAAGGTCCTGCCCCAGATAGATCACGCGCTCAAAGTCTAGATCGACCACTTCCTTGACCTCACGGTCCTTCTCCAAGATTTGCTCAGACAGATCAACCAGCTCTTCTACTCGTTTTTCCTTGATCTCTTCCTCACTTGGATCAAAGACCAAGAGAGCTGTCAAAAGCATGGAGGTGAAGCTAGAGGTCATCGCAAAGCCGGCATCATTGGTTTCTTTAGGTTGGAGAAGCAATAGATTGCGCTCATCCCCGTGGGCTTGCTGGGCCAGCTTTCCTTCTTCTGCACAGGTAATAGTGATCTGATAGAGCTCAGCGACCAAGATCTTGGGCCAACTGCACGGTTGCGACACTTTCTGGCGAATTGCCACTCCGGGCAAAGGATACTAAAACCGTCGGAACCTCTTTTTTCAAATAGGTTTGAGGATGAGCTACGATATCCGTCGTCGCAATGGATTGAAAATTCCAGTGGCGTTCATCGTGCACTTCCTGCAAGTAAGGAACCAAGGTATCCCCCACATAGGCTGAGGTTCCCAGCCCCTGTCAAGATGACCTTGATATAGTCATGCTCTTGACCAATTTTTTCTAAGAAAGCTTTTATTTCCGCTTTTCTTTCTTGGTACAAGCGAGCAGTTTCTTTCCAAACACTTGGTTGTTGGTAGATCTCACGAGTGGTGATCTCTGCTCCTAGCTCCTGCAAGTCTTCTTTTGTATAGTCTAACATAGAAACTGTTATTCCTTTCTACAATCTAACGTTGATAAATGGGAAAGGAGTCTGAGATGATGCTCCCAGACTCCCATACCAACCTACTCATCTTCATCATCATCAAGGTTTGACAAGAGGTCATTGACCTTGACAATACTTTCTTTTGCACGTTCAGGGTAGTCCCCTTCATTACCAGTCAGGCTACTATTGATGAATTCGATGACCATCGGAAGATTCATCCCTGCGTATAAGTCAATCGCACGTCCTTCAAGGATCAAGCGGCTCACGGTGTTGCAAGGAGTTCCTCCCAAGAGATCGGCAAATACAATATAGTCTTCTAGACCTTGGACTGTTGCTTCAAATTTAGCAGTAAAGTCTTCTGGTCCTTCTTCTGGTAAGAGTGCAACCGTATGGATGGATTCTTGTGGTCCCATAATCATCTCTGTGCTAGCTTTGAGCTCTTCACAAAAGCGACCATGGCTGACCAATACTAACTCTTTTGCCATACCTTACTCCATTATGCCATGCCAAAGCAGAAGTGGCCAAAGGCTGAGAAGGCGATCGCTGCAAGGATAATCAACAAGATAGCTTTAGTCGAGTTCATACCCTTTACGTCCAAGCAACCAGTAGATTACACCTGTAATGATAGCTGGAACCAAGCGTGGGAAGATCAAATTGAGCATATCTTGAATTTCAATCGCTTTGTCCCCAATGTGTGGCAGTCCAAGAAACTTCAACACCAATCATGCTGGCAATCAAGGCGCCAACCATGAAGATACCCAGAACGGCAGCTGCGTCGATCAAAGCTGTCAAGGTACTTTGCATATTGTTGATGAGGTTAACCCCTTCTTTATAGGCAAATTCCAATTGTTTCCAACGGAAAATGTCATAAGCAACTGCCACAGCGATCCAAAGAAGATACCGGCTGGGTTTCCTGCAATAGCCAAAGTTGCTGCGATTGAACCCATAATAGCTGGTACCAAAGATCCAAAGATAGAGTCTCCAAGAGGGCAAATGGTCCCATGAGACCTGTCTTGATCCCGTTCACCGCATCTTTAGAGTTGACACCATCCTTTTTCTTCCAAAGCCAAATCAAAACCAGTGATAATAGTATGGAAGAATGGAGAAGTATTGAAGAATTGCGTATGCAATTTCATCATTTCTTTCAATTCAGGTGTGCCGTCTCCATACATTTTCCGCAATTGTGGAAGAAGCATGTAAAGGTAACCAGAAGCCTGCATCCGTTCGTAGTTCCAACCCAATTGGAAGGTGAAGAGGCTACGTTTGTTGATTTGTTTAAAATCCTCTTTAGTGAGTTTGTAGTTAGAATTCGTCATCTTCAATTTCCCCGCTTTCTACATTGCTTGCTGGAGCAGCTACAACTGTACGTTGGCTGTTTTTAAAGTGTTGCACTGCAAGGAAGATACCGATAATGGCAATACCAATCATAGATACACTTTGAAGTTGTTAACAAAAGCAATAACATTTGTTCTTTTGGAAGTTTTGCAAAAGCATCTGTTCCAAGCATAGAAGAAATTGCAGCACCAACACTTTGAACATTGCTGTAAAGCACTGTCAACATCGCTGTCAAGCCAAAACCAAGGGCAAGATAGTGAAGGTGACGTTTCACAGGCAAGTAACGAAGCAAGATTGCAAAACCAAGACCAGGGAGCATACGACCTGCAAGTGTCAAGCCGTTTGCAAACCATTGATATTTTGCAACAAAGTCAACAACAGATTGGACAAAAAGCACCACCAAAGGCAAGAGCCAAGAAGACTGGAAGGGCACGAGAAAGAGCCCAAGGAACAGCACCAAGAAGGTAGTTGCGTTCAATTCCTTTATAATCAAAGCGTTCGATTGCAGCATCAATACGGTGAGCAAAGGCAGTTGTAGTCATACGACCAAGAATATCTGCATAAGTCAACAAAGCAGCTACTGGAACGGCAATTGTTGAAATCGCAATTTCTGGTTTAATGCCTTGCGCTACTGAGAAGGCAGTTGCAAGAACGGCACCAGATGTTGCGTCAATACGAGAAGCTCCACCGAAAGTACCTACACCGAGTACTGTCAATTGAAGAGAAGTCCGATAAAGAGACCTGTTCCTTAAAATCCCCCATAACAAGTCCTGTAATGAAACCAGCAAAGACTGGTGAGCCTGCTGATGAAACAATCGTCAACTCATCACAGATTTGATAAGCTGAGTACAAAGTAAGTAGTAAAATTTGCCACCATTGTATCATGACAATTTCCTCCTAAAAATTTTCTTTTACTTTAATAACTTCATAAAGTCTTCTGCAGTGTCGTTTGGCACCATCTGAGACGTAATTTTCACACCTTTTTCGTGGATCTTGTTGAAGTCTTCCACGTCCGCGTCCACCACATTGATCGAGCGGGTAATCGCGCGTGTCTCATCGGATTGAGACATATTGCCGACATTCAGCGTTTCAAGCTGAACGCCTGCTTCGATCAAACGAAGGAAACGATCAGGTTTGCGAGCTACGATAAAAAGTCGTTGGCTATCATATTTTCCAGCCAAGATATTTTCCGCAGCCTTTGCGACTGGCAAGATACTGAGCTTAACACCAGGTGGTGTCGCTAGTTTCAAGCCACTTTTTTCGATATCATTTTGAGCGACTTCATCATCGATCACCATGATACGTAAAACATTTAGTTTGGTAGTCCAAAGATTGGCTACCTGCCCGTGGATCAAACGTCCATCGATACGGCATCCTACAATAGTCATAAGTTTTCCCCTTTACTTCTTTGAATGTAGGTTGTTGAACAAGTTGAAGTGTCTCTTGGTAACGCCCTTCTGTCTCAAAGACGATCAGGCTATTGGCTCCTTCTTTGAGGAAAACCATGAGGCACGTAAAGTGAAGTGGTCGGTCCGACCTCCCAGAAGCGGCCAAGGTTATGGCCATTGACAAAGACGACCCCTTTCCCAAATCCTGTCATATCCAGATAAGTGTCAAGGGTGTGGTCCAGCTGAAAATCATATCGGTAAAATGCTGGAGCACCTGCCTGCCATTCCTTTGAAAAAATCGAGCTGACTGAGATCTTGTAAATCCAGTGGGTACTGCTTCCAATGAAGGTGGAAATGCAAATCCACACAGACACCTGTGCGAATGCCCTTGTGCTGGCTATCAGCTAAGAGCTTGTGCCCGTAGTTGACACGTCCCATATTTTCAAGCAAGATTTTTAAATTCGTAACCGCTTTCTTTTTTCCTTTGATAAAAAGATCTTCACCGATCTCTGTTTGGTATTGTGTTGCTACATGGCGATCATCTAGATAAATTTGTACCCGATCCCGACCATCAATGACGCGCAGTTTTTCTTCCGCTGCATCCAACTCAAGGTCTGTCTCATATAGTAGATAACCTGTGGTCTGCCCCAACTCTTCCATCTTTTCGGGATAGAGGCTGGTCTCGACCTGAGCCAAATTGTCCAGATTCCCAAAAAGACTTGTCTTGGCTGCTAATTGCAAGGTTTGTTCTGGCAAACACTCTTTGATGAGCGGTTCTTGCTGTGGGTATTCCGGATAATAGGTCGCCATCATTTTTTGAATAGCATAATACTTCTCCGTCGGATTGCCCTGCTCATTGAGCAAAGCCCCATAGTCATAGGACGTCACCTGTGGCAAATCCAGAGTTCCCGAGCCGAGCAACCATTCATGAAGCCGAAATTGGTTCCGCCATGAAACATATAGAGATTGATGGAGCCAAGCTCCAAGACCTCATGGACAGCTTCTGCCAACTCCTCTGGGTCCCTTTGAATCACGGGTTCCTTCCAGCGGGTAAACCAGCCATCCCAGAATTCCATACACATCAAGGGCCATTTCTTGCCGTATTCGCTAAAGAATTCCTGCATCTGGCCAAAGTTGTAAGCTGCTTTGGAGCCGAAGTTCCCCGTCACAAAGAGATCATCTTCGATCAAGGTTCCTGCTCTTAGCGTCGCTCGCCATGGACCATCTGATGTAAAGAGGGGACAGGTCACACCTTTTTTCTTCATCAAATCCCGAATGGCACGCAGATAAGCCTTAGTCCTCTCCATAAGAGCCGTATTCATTTTCCACCTGCATCATGAGGATTGGACCACCCTGATCCACTTGGTAGGGTGTCAACAAGCCAAGCAAGCGATCATAATAACGATCCACTGCTTCGATAAAGGCTGGGTCTGATGAGCGGATTCGCAGGTCTTCTTCTAAGAGCCAGGCTGGCAATCCACCAAATTCCCACTCTGCACAGATAAAGGGCGACGGCCTTACAATCATGTAAAGTCCAAGGGATTGGGCTGTTTGAATGAAACGCTCTAGATCCAATCGACCACTAAAGTCAAACTGCCCTTTGCGGGGTTCATGCGCATTCCAAGGGACATAGGTTTCAACCGTGTTGAACCCCAAAGCCTTTAGATTATACAAGGAATGATACCAGTCTGCTGGGTCAATTCGGAAATAATGGATCGCTCCGGACAAAATCTTGAAGGGTTGACCTTTTAAATAGAAAGCATCGCGAATCTCAAAAACTCCATAAACGCCCCCCTTTCTTATATGTAACCCTTTTCATTTATTAATATAATAAATTATTTTAAAAATGTCAACACTTTTATAAAAAATATGTTAAAATAGGTTAAATAAGAGAAATCTAAAGAGAGGTAGCACTATGGCAATTCCAAAGTACCAACACATCAAAGATGAATTGAAGCAGCAAATTATCTCCGGAAAATTTGAAAATGGAGATAAATTTTATACTGAAGCTGAACTCATTAAAATTTATGATGTCAGCTCTATCACCGTTGTCCGTGCTTTGAACGACCTCGCTGCTGATGGCTACATTGTCCGTCAGCAAGGAAAAGGAACCTTTGTTGCGTTCGAAGATTTCATCCACCCGTTTGGTGTAGTAAGTTGGATTGAAAAACGATTTCGTCGATTTCTTCTTGGGTGAGGCGTGAAGTTACTTCTGGATCTGCTTCAAGAAGTGGTTTGAAGTCTACTTGGTTATCCCATGATTGGGCAGTCTTCGGTTGAACAAGGTCGTAAGCTTTGCTCACGTGTCATCCCTTTTTCAATCAAAGTCAACATCGCACGTTGGCTGAAGATCAAACCAAATGTAGAGTTCATGTTGCGAATCATATTTTCAGGGAAGACCGTCAAGTTCTTAACGATGTTTCCGAAACGGTTTAGCCTGTAGTCAATCAAGATGGTTGTATCTGGTGTGATGATACGCTCAGCTGATGAGTGAGAGATATCACGTTCATGCCAGAGTGACACATTTTCATAAGCTGTTACCATGTGACCACGGATAACACGCGCAAGACCTGTCATGTTTTCAGAACCGATAGGGTTCCGTTTGTGAGGCATTGCTGAAGACCCTTTTTGACCTTTGGCAAAGAACTCTTCCACTTCACGTTGTTCAGATTTTTGAAGACCACGGATTTCAGTTGCCATACGCTCGATAGAAGTTCCGATGCTCGCAAGAACTGCAAAGTACTCAGCGTGAAGGTCACGAGGAAGGACCTGTGTCGAGATTTCTTGGGCACAGATACCCAACTTGTCACAGACGTATTGCTCTACAAATGGTGGGATGTTGGCAAAGTTACCAACCGCACCAGAAATCTTACCAGCTTCCACGCCAGCAGCCGCATGCTCGAAACGCTCGATGTTCCGTTTCATTTCGCTGTACCAAGTCGCCAATTTAAGACCAAAAGTTGTAGGCTCAGCGTGCACACCGTGGGTACGACCCATCATGATAGTGAACTTGTGCTCCTTAGCCTTATCAGCGATGATGTTAAGGAAGTTTTCAAGGTCCTTGCGAATGATGTCGTTGGCTTGCTTGTAAAGGTAACCATAGGCAGTATCCACCACGTCAGTAGAAGTCAAACCATAGTGAACCCACTTACGCTCTTCACCAAGAGTCTCAGATACCGCACGTGTGAAGGCCACCACATCGTGACGAGTTTGCTGCTCGATTTCCAAAATACGGTCGATGTCATGGGGTATCTAATCAAGAGTTCGGCTTTGTAAAGCTTCAAATTTATTTTTTCTTCAGTAAAACTTTCAAAGCCTTTTTCTCGAATGGCCTTCGGCTAATGATAATTCTCCTTTTTTATATTCATCAAGTTCAAAGCCAATTCTTCTGGATTTTCCATTTTTCCCGAACGAAAGCTGTCGAAAACATGTTAACAACTCATTAATCGCCATGTGAATCCAAATCCACTCGACCATATCATGAGGCACTTTCCCACTTCAAATCTGCAGAACGTCAGTAAAGTATTCGTCAAATCAGCATAGTTATTCTAAATAACGTGCTTTTTTGCTCACCTTCTAACATTAAATGGTCGAACAAGACACCATCCAAATGGTCCTCCTGCATGTGACCACCAGCTGTCGGAAAGGCCAAATATAGTCATAATCTCCTGCCAACTCTTGGACATCTTTTCGTGTATTCCAGAAATTACAGAAGACCGAAAACAAGGGTGCCTTTGATATTATTTATTCGCAAAGGTTTCCACGGCTCCTTTGACAAAACCCGCCACATAAACCTCATAGGTGTCGTGCTTATTTTCACCCTTGGAATGATAGCGACCATCTAGTTTTCAACTTTTTACTTTCGGAGCATTGATTTTCTTACTGTCTCTATAGGTACGTATTCTACTTGATGACCTAATTTTTGAAAAATAAGGCATAAAACCCGAGTACATCAATTAGTCCTAGAATTCGCTATTTTCACCTTAAAAATCAATTCCTTTCCCAAACTCAACAACCTTATCTGGTTCATCACTAAACAAAGTCACATGTCCCATTTTGCGGTTGTGCTTTGCTTCTAGTTTACCATATAAGTGGAGGTGGGCGCTTGGATTTTCTGTGACATAACGCTGCAGCTGCTTCGACGTGTTGGCCGAGAACGTTGAGCATGACAGCAGGTGCATGGAGGTGGATTGCTGGAAGTGGTGCTCCGAGAACGCCCAAGATATGCGTGTCAAACTGTGAGAAGTCGCAGGCTTCAATTGAGTAGTGCCCTGAATTGTGTGGACGTGGGGCGATTTCATTGACAATGATGTCATCAGCTGTCGCAAACATTTCTACACAAAGCGTACCAGAGAGGTTCAGTTGTTCAGCAATTCTTCACAGCCATAGCTTTCGCTTTTTCAGCTAGACTTTCTGAAATGCGAGCTGGCACAATGGTTTTAGAGAGGATATTGTTGCGGTGGATATTTTCCTGAACGGGGAAAACCGTCACGTCCTTGCCGTTTCCAGACACGATGACCGAAATTTCAAGGTCAAAGTTGACAAATTCTTCCAAGACACACTCGGCTGAGTTAGCTAAAGGGCATTTGCCTCTTCCAAATCGTCAGCTGATGTGATGACTTTTTGACCGTGGCCATCGTAACCACCTGTCGCTGTCTTAAGGACGTATTTTTTACGAAAGGTCAATATCTTCTAAATCAAGGCTAGATGTCACGACTTTGTAAGGGGCCACGGTTACTTGGGCCTTGTTAGAGAGGAAGTCCTTCTCAAAAATTCCGATTTTGAGAAATGCGGAGCAGGTCGGTCCCTTGAGGAAGCTGACCGTCTTTGATAACAGCGTCCAAGCCGTCAGCATCCACATTTTCAAATTCATAAGTGAGAACATCACAGCGATCTGCCAACTGACGAAGAGCATCTACATCGTCGTAAGGGTGCCACTATAATTTCTGCCACACGAGAGGCTGGGCAATCAGCTGCTGGATCCAAAGCGATAACCTTGTGTCCCATGTAGATAGCTGAAATAGCCATCATCTGACCGAGCTGGCCACCACCGATGATACCAATGGTTTTAGTTGAGCTCATTTGTAGACTCCTCTGCGATTTTTCCTTGTTCTTCTGCGAAGTCCGCTAACGCAGTCGCAATACCCTTGGTCTTCTACCGAGAGAAGACGGAGGGCAAAGAGGGCGGCATTAGTCGCACCAGCTTCACCAATCGCCATGGTTGCAACAGGTACCCCACCTGGCATCTGAACGATAGAGTAGAGCGAATCCACACCACTAAGGGCACGAGACTTGACGGGTACCCCAATAACCGGAAGGGTCGTCTTAGCTGCGACCATACCTGGCAAGTGGGCTGCGCCACCAGCACCTGCGATGATGACTTTGATGCCACGACTACGTGCTTCTTCCGCATGTTTGAACATGAGGTCCGGTGTACGGTGTGCGGAAACAACTTTCTTTTCGTAAGCGACACCGAAGTTATCGAGGACTTCAGCTGCTTTTTGCATGGTTGCCCAGTCAGATTTTGAGCCCATGATGATGGAAATTACTGGTTTCATTTAATATCCTTTTCTTCTTTTTTTGACAATAATTCTTAGGTTGTGAGGAAGCAGCCGCCTGTGGCGTTCATTACTAAAACTGGAAGCCTGAGTCTCCGATTTTCCCCGATTGGCTTTGTTAGCCAATCGTTTTTATCACAACAGTGGTGATTGTTATCTTAGTTTGGCTCGCTTTCGCTCGCCTTTACGACCTACGGTCGCTAATTATTTGTTAGCCTTGCTACCAATATCCGTACGATAGAACAGGCCTTCTGTGTTTTGTTTATTGAGTTCGTTGTAGATGATGGTTTGACCGTCTTTGACGGTGTCTGCTGTGGTAACCAGCATGTAGACACGTCCTCCGTTTGAGAGGAGGTCTTGCCCATTTTCAGCGAATTTAGCACCAGCATAGTAAGTGATGATGTCACCATCTGTCTTGGCTGGAAGTTTGACACCCTTCTCATAAGCGAGTGGGTAGCCGTTTGATGCTACAACCACACCAAGTGTCACTCCCTTATCCGTCCAAGTGATAGCTGGCTCTTTGCCTTCCAAAATATCAGTGATATTTTGTGCAAAATCAGATGTCAAACGAGGCAAGATAATTTGTGTTTCTGGGTCTCCAAAGCGTGCGTTGAACTCGATGACCTTCGGACCATCAGCTGTCAAGATAAGACCCGCGTAAAGGACACCAAGGTAGGGACGTCCTTCTTTGATCATGCCTTCAAGAACTGGCTTGACAATAGTGTCAACTGCTGTGTCAACCACGCTCTGTGGCAAATGAGGAACTGGCGCATAGGCACCCATACCACCCGTGTTAGGCCCCTTGTCGCCATCATAGGCACGTTTGTGGTCCTGAGCTGTTGGCATGATGTATAACTTGTCACCATTGACAAAGGCAAAGAGAGAGAACTCTTCACCGTCAAGGAATTCCTCGATGACCACACGCGCACCTGAATCACCGAATTTATTATCCAAAAGCATCTCGTGAGCAGCTTCGACGGCTTGCTCAACCGTTTCAGCAACGACGACACCTTTCCCAAGGGCCAAACCGTCTGCCTTGACGACGATTGGAGCGCCTTTTTCTTCGATATAGGCCTTAGCTTCCTCAAAATCTGAAAATGTGCCATAGGCTGCTGTTGGAACATCATACTTGACCATGATTTCCTTAGCAAAATCCTTAGACCACTCAAGCTCAGCCGCAGCCTTGGTCGGACCAAAGGCCTTGAGACCAGCTGCATTGAAATCATCCACGATCCCAGCCGCAAGGGCGTCGTCTGGCCCAATAAATGACCAAGCAATATCGTTGGTTTTTGCAAACTCAATCAATTTAAAATGTTCGGAAATTCCGATATTGATCAAATCAAGACCATCTAATCGCATCCCGTCATTACCAGGAGCCACAAAAACCTGCTCAACGTCCTTAGACTCCAATAATTTCTTAGCAATGGCATGTTCACGACCACCCGAACCGACAACTAACAGCTTCATCTTTAACCTCTTTTGCGAATTATTTTATTAAATTATATCATAATCGTTCGTTTTATTCTAATGATTTCAGCAAAAGTCTCCTATTTTCAGTAGAATCCAAACATTTTTTGCTATTTTCTCCTATTTCTCATTTTTTTCCGAATAGTATAGGTGAGACCTACTAATTGACGAAAAGGAGTATTATGCAAACGATCAAAAAAATTAGTCGTACTGACTTGTGCGACATGGGGGATGCAAACCTCTTTTGCTCATGCAGATCAAGCGACCAATGCTATCTATGCCGAAAAAGGGCAGCTGATGATTCATCTTGGAAACGTCCCGGATAAGTATCATAAGATCCAAGTTCCCGTCTGGTCTGACCAAAATGGCCAAGATGACCTGACTTGGTATCCTGTGGAACGCAGTGACAAGGGATTTGACCTACAAGTGCCATTGACCAACCATTCTGATCAAGCCGGACTTTATCACGTCCATGTCTATGGGGTGGAGGCAAATGAACAGTTAACCGGTCTTTACCCTCTCACGACCAGCGTCCAGCAAAAGACCTGGCTTCTTCCCAGCCCAAAATTACGATCACACCCATCTCCTCACAAGAATTTGAGGTAGACCTAAAGTTGTTCGAAGACGTTGACGAGATTGTCTTCCCCATCTGGTCAGAAGAAAACGGGCAGGATGATCTGGTCTGGTATCCCACAAAAAGATGCACCTGGACACTTCCATGCGCTTTCAGGCTCAAAAACAAAGAAGATTGCACCTGGACATTTCCAACTGCGCTTTCAGGCTCAAAAACACAAGGGAAGCGGGCTATTTCACCTACATGTCTATCAGAAAAGCCAAGGGGCACAACTAAAAGGGCTATTCCCCACTACCTTTCAAGTGGAAAGGCAAAGCCAAAGCTCACTCCACTCGCGACACATCCGGGAAACACCTATCCCATCGGTGAATGTACCTGGGGAGCCAAAGAATTAGCCCCTTGGGCCCAAACTGGTGGGGAAATGGTGGCATGTGGGCAGCTAGTGCACGCGCTGCTGGATTCCGGACAGGAGACACCCAGAGGTCGGTGCCATCGCCTGTTGGGACAATGGGGGAGGATATGGTCATGTCGCCTTGGTTACGGATGTCGAACATGACCAAAAAATCCAGATCCAAGAGGCTAACTACAACGGCCATCGCTATCGACAACTTCCGCGGTTGGTTTTGATCCGACCAACCCTATCTGGGGAACTGTCACCTACATCTACCCAGATTATAAAAGGTCTTTTTGGATAGTCAATTGTAAAGATCATGGTCAAGCCATATTTGATCAGCCGCTTCGATCGACTCTTGGTCACGGACTGATCCACCTGGTTGGATGATTGCTTTAATACCTGCTTTGGCGATTTCTTCCACGTTATCTGCAAATGGGAAGAAGGCATCTGAAGCAAGAACAGCACCATCCAGACGGTCTTTAGCTTGGTCAATAGCGATGCGGACGGAAGCCACACGGTTAGTTTGACCTGGGCCAACACCAAGTGTCATGTGGTCATTGGTTACGATAATGCCATTTGATTTGACATACTTGATAGCTTTCCAAGCAAACTCGAGAGCTGTTGCTTCTGTTTCTGTTGGTTGTCGTTTGGTCACCACTTGCCAGTCAGCGGGGCTTTCCTTGACCACGTCTTGGTTTTGAACGAGAAGTCCACCGACAACGCCAGTGTATTCTGCTTCCACTTCGCTAGCATCTTGAGCGTCAAATGGCAGGGCAAGGATCCGCAAGTTTTTCTTTTTATTGGTCAAAATAGCTAGCGCTTCATCTGTATAGCTTGGCGCAATGATGATTTCAAGGAAAACGCCGTGCATTTTCTCAGCTGTCGCAGCGTCTACCTCTCGGTTGAGAACGACAATACCACCGAAGATGGATACTGGGTCAGACTCATAAGCATAGTCCCAAGCCGTTTCGATGTCGTCAGCTTGACCAATCCCACATGGGTTCATGTGTTTCAAGGCCACAACTGTTGGACGGTCTTTGAAATCACGGATGATCCGGATAGCGGCATCAGCGTCACGTATATTGTTGAATGACAATTCTTTACCATTAAGCTGTTTAGCGGAAGCAATAGAGTAATCCGTTGGCAAAGCTTTTTTGATAGAAGTCTGCGTCTTGTTGAGGGTTTTCCCCATAACGCATTGGTTGCTTAAGGTCATAGGTCAAAGTGAGTTTTTCAGGTTTTTTTTCACCCACTTGAGCTGTGAAGTATTCTGCAATCAAGGCATCATAAGCCGCTGTGTGACGGAAAACTTTAGCCGCCAAACGTTGGCGAGTTTCGTAGCTTGTTTCGCCATTCGCTGACAATTCGTCCAAAACAACAGCATAGTCAGCAGGATCTACCACAACTGTTACGCTAGCGTGGTTTTTAGCTGCTGAACGAAGCATTGATGGCCCACCGATATCAATGTTTTCAACCGCATCAGCGTAAGTCACGTCTGGTTTGAGGAATAGTTTCCTTGAATGGGTAAAGGTTTACCACAACAAGGTCAATAAATTCGATATTATTGTCCTTGGCCGCTTGAAGGTGGCTATCGAGGTCACGACGAGCGAGGAGACCACCGTGGATAATTGGGTGGAGGGTCTTCACACGACCATCCATCATTTCTGGGAAACCAGTCACATCGTCAATAGCAATGGTATCAACACCAGCATTGTCAAGAGCCACTTTAGTCCCACCTGTCGAGATGATGTCCCAACCAAGTTTTTTGAGTTCTTGGGCAAATTCAACGATGCCTGCTTTATCTGAGACTGAAATAAGTGCTCGTTTAGTCATTTTCTTTCTTTTCCTTTTTTTAAAAAAGTTCTTTATCTGCTACAGTCGAAAATGTTCTTTCCGATCAATAGCTTCCTTATTTTCGTGCTACTCCCAAACGTTCCAAAACTTCTGGATAGAGCTTGTACTCTGTTTCATGGATGCGAGTTTCGAAAGTATCAAGGGTATCCCTTTCTAGACGCGGCACGCGCACTTGCTGAATGACCTTACCGGTGTCCACACCAGAATCCACCCAGTGAATGGTCACACCAGACTGGTCAACACCTGCATTCCAAGCATCCTCAATACCATGAGCTCCTGGAAATTCAGGAAGATATGCCGGGTGAATATTGATGATACGGCCCTCATAAGCTGCTAGTAAGGTTGGGCCAACAATTTTCATATACCCCGCTAAGCAAACCAAATCTATCTGGTGTTCATCCAAGAGGTGAACAATCGCTTCTTCATAAGCTGCTTTATTGTCAAATTCCTTGAGTTCAAAGGCATGGCTAGTCACACCAAGATTCTTGGCACGTTCTAAGACATAGGCATCCCGGTGATCTGAAAAGACAAATTCAACTGGAAATTGTTCCGCAATCACCTGAAAGTTTGAGCCGTTGCCAGAGGCAAAAACAGCAAATATTCGATACAAAGGGACGTTTTAGCCGAACAGTTTCGTAGAAAATAGCCATTTTGGTTTACCCAAAATGATTTCTCTTTTTCCTACCCGTGTTCACTTGCTTGCCTAAACACTCCTTTCTACAATTTCTCCGTATAAAATGGTGATTTCACCATTATTTTATCACCACACTTGCGCCATCTTTCTTCACAATATGACCGATTTCATAAACAGGTTCGTCAAGAAGTTCTTTGACACGTTCAACATTTTCTGGTTTAACCGCAAGCATGAGACCAATACCCATGTTGAAGATTTCAAACATTTCTTCATGTTTGATTTCACCATATTTTTCAAGGGCTTTAAAAATTGGAAGAACTGGGACTTTACTTTCGTCAATTTCAGCAGCCAAGTCATCTGAGAACATACGTGGTACATTTTCGATGAAACCACCACCTGTGATGTGAGCAATACCGTTAACCAATTCTTCTTTGATGAGTGGCAAAGCTGCTTTGACGTAGATACGAGTTGGTTCAAGAAGAACGTCTTTAAGTTTTTTGCCTTCAAGTTCTGGAAGAACTTCTTCACCTGTGTAATCAGCAAAGACACGACGAACAAGTGAGTAACCATTTGAGTGGATACCGCTTGAAGCAAGTCCAAGAATCACATCCCCTTCAGCTACTTTTGAACCGTCGATGATTTGAGATTTTTCTGCGATACCTACCGCGAAACCAGCCAAATCATAGTCGTCTTCACCATACATACCAGGCATTTCAGCAGTTTCACCACCAATAAGGGCTGCACCAGCTTGCACACAACCTTCAGCAACACCAGCTACGACTTGTTCTAGTTTAGCTGGTTCATTTTTACCAGTTGCGATATAGTCTAGGAAGTAAAGGGGCTCAGCACCTGCAGCGATGATATCATTAACACACATAGCGACACAGTCTTGACCGATAGTATCGTGTTTGTCGTACTTAATAGCAAGCATGAGTTTAGTACCGACACCATCTGTACCTGAGATCAAAACAGGCTCTTTGACACCTGTTTTTGAAAGGTCGAACATACCACCGAAGCCACCGAGAGCTCCCATGACACCTGCACGCTCTGTACGGGCAACGTGTTTTTTGATTCGTTCAACAACTTCATAACCTGCTTCAACGTCTACGCCAGATTGAGCGTATGCATTCTTATTTGTCATTTTATTTAATCCTTTTCTTTTTTGAGAAAGAGTGCGACGTATTTTTAGATAAACAATCTTTTTATCTAAAAATACTAGTCAGGTCTCTAGCTTTGGTCCCATAGGGCAAAGCGTCTACTGACAAATGCTTTAGCTTTTAGTCAGTAGTGAGACGTGGAGCATAAGCATTTTTAGTCATAATTGTTTCATCTCCTTTTCTTCTGCACTGCTCTTAATAGAAAGAAGTATGTTCTTTCAAACTTTCCACATAGCGTTCTTCGTAGTCATACAATGGTGTTGGATATTTCCCATCAAAGTAAGCCACACAGAGACCGCCATTTGGCGCATCTGTTTCAATCCCAATAGAGTCAATCAAGCCATCAATCGAAAGATAAGTCAGGCTATCTGCACCAATGATATCGCAGGTTTCCTCTACTGTATGATTGGCAGCAATCAATTCCTTACGTGTTTGAATATCGATCCCGTAGAAACATGGATAAGCCAGAGCTGGGCTTGCGATTGCTACGTGAACCTCTGTTGCTCCTGCTTCTTTTAGCAAATTAACGATACGACGTGAGGTCGTCCCACGTACGATAGAATCATCGATCATGACAACCCGTTTGCCTTTCACGACACCTGATACGGCAGAGAGCTTCATCCGAACTCCTTGCTCCCGTAGTTCTTGTGTTGGTTGGATAAAAGTACGTTGGGTGTATTGGTTTTTAATCAAGCCCATTTCATTTGGTAAGCCAGATTCTTCCGCAAATCCCATGGCTGCGCTAAGTGAAGAGTTAGGTACACCGACCACAATATCTGCTTCATGTTTAAATTCACGTGCCAATTGAGCCCCCATACGTTTACGGGCTGTATGGACATTCACGCCTTGGATATTGGAGTCTGGGCGGGCAAAGTAGATATATTCCATCGAACAAACAGCCAATTGGGTGTCCGTTGTATAGTTGTCGTAAGTAATGCCGTTATCATCAATGATCACGACTTCACCTGGATTCACATCGCGGATCCACTCAGCTCCAACCACTTCAAAAGCACAGGTTTCAGAGGAAACTACGATTGCGCCATTGGCCATTTTCCCAATCGAAAGAGGACGGAAACCATTTGGATCCAAGGCCGCAATCAGCTTATCTTCCAGCATGAGAAGGTAAGCAAATCCTCCTTTCACCGTATTCAGGCTTCTTTCACCTTTACCCATGAAGGATGGGTTGTGGCTCCGACGAATCAAGTGCGCCAAAATTTCTGAGTCAGATGTTGAGTTTAAAGATTGCTCCCATTTTTTTCTCCAACTCACGTCTAAGTGACTCTGCATTGGTCAAGTTCCCGTTGTGGGCAAGTCCAAACTGTCCATCATGAAAACTTAAACATGAATGGTTGAATATTATCTACAGAAGCTTCACCAGCAGTCGCATAACGAACATGACCGATAGCAGCCGTTCCAGTTAACTTATCCAAGTTGGCTGGATTTAAATAATTAAGAAAATCCACTTCTGAGAGAAGCCCCATATCACGATGACCGCTTCAATTGACCCGCATCATTTGAGAGAATTCCTGCTCCCTCTTGACCACGGTGTTGGAGACTGTGAAGTCCGAAATAAGTTAATTTGGCAGCATCCGGGTGACCCCCAGATACCAAAAACACCACATTCTTCATTAAGAGATTTAACTTCGTATGTCATTTTTATACCTTTTATTTTGAGTCAACTTACCAGTATATTTTTAATGTAACCGTATGCAAACCTTTTCTCATTTTCACTAATTTGAACTCTCTAGTAATATTTGAATCTTTTTTTCAACCAAAAATATCATTACTTCTCAAAACACACCAATCGTCCTAGTCACTCCAGTCCTATTTTCCAGTGAAGTATTTAACCGCTGACGCAAAGAGGTGCTGGTCTTTACTTCCTGGAATATTTTGGAAGAGACCGTCTTCAAAACGTTCTGAGTGACCCATCTTACCAATAATTTGACCGTTCTTACTTGTGATACCTTCGATAGCATTTACAGATCCGTTAGGATTGTATTTAGAATCCATACTTGGTTTACCTTCAAAGTCAACATATTGGGTAAAGATTTGACCATTGTCACGAAGCTCTGCGAATTCCTCAGCTGTCACGACAAATTTACCTTCACCGTGTGATACTGGAATGGCATGGATGTCACCAACTTCTACTCCGGCAAGCCATGGTGAGTTCGTGTTGGCAATACGTGTTTCAACCATCTTAGCCACGTGTTGGTTGGCATCATTGTAGAAGAGGGTTGGACTAGTGCTGCTTGCATCTTCAAAGTTACCGTATGGAAGAAGACCTGATTTAACAAGGGCTTGGAATCCGTTACAGATACCAATAATCAAACCACCACGTTCGATGAAGCTATCAATGGCTGCACGTACTTTTCATTGAGCAAGATGTTAACGATAAATTTAGCTGATCCATCTGGTTCATCCGCTGCTGAGAAGCCACCTGCAAAGAAGATAATGTTAGCTTTTTCGATATTGTCAACCATAGTGTCAACAGACTTGACAATAGCCTCTTCATTCAGTGTTACAAATGGTACCAAGTTGACTTTTGCACCTTCTTTTTCAAAGGCCTTAGCTGAGTCATACTCTGAGTTGGTTCCTGGGAAGACTGGGATATAAACTACCGGTTTTTCAAGCTTTTCTTTTGCTTTAATCACAACATCTGATGCTACAGCTGGTACTTCAGCTAGTTCTTTGGCTTGGGCAAATTCAGTTGGATAAACTTCTTCTAGTTTTCCTTGGAAGGCACTGTCAAGCTTGTGTCCATCAAGCGTTACACCATTGACAGTAAGTGTAAAGTCAGTCACTGTTTGTCCGATCTTGGCAACACCTGCAATTTCTTCAGGCGATGTGAAGACGAATCCACCCAATTGGGCTGTCAAGGCAGTCTCAAGATTTTCAAGGGTTACAGTGGCACCAATATGGTTACCAAATGTTGCAAGAGCAAGCGCTTCAACCACACCACCATATTTGACAGCTGATGCAGATGTGACTTTATGATCAGCTTGGATGGCTTCAAATTGAGCAAAGTTAGACTTGATAAGATCAAAGTCAATTTCTTGTGCCAAAGCTTGACCAGGAATGTAGTAAATATTTTCACCAGCAGCTTTGAATTCTGGAGAAAGAACCTTACGGCTATCTGCAGTTGTTACCCCAAAAGCAACCAAGGTTGGTGGTACTGTCAATTCTTCAAAGGTACCAGACATAGAGTCTTTACCACCGATAGATGGCAAACCAAGTTGAACCTGAGCTTCGATTGATCCAAGAAGAGCTGATACTGGTTGACCAAAACGCTCTGCTTGTTTATCCATACGCTCGAAATATTCTTGATAAGAGAAACGAGCCTTAGACCAGTTTGCACCAGCAGCAACCAAACGAGCTGTTGCTTCGATGACTGCATAAGCAGCGCCATGATATGGAGACCATTCTGCTACATAAGGGTTGAATCCTTGCGCCATAACAGATGCAGTTGTTGTCACGCCATGTTGGACTGGCAATTTCTGTACAGAAGCTTCCGTTGGTGTGATTTGGTAGCGACCACCAAGTGGGTGATTGACTGTTGAACGACCAACTGAGCTATCAAAGATGGTTTGTAACCCTTTTTTGACTGGCATGGTTCAGGTCAGCCAAGACTTCAAGAGTATCAGCTTCAAGGGTTTCAGTAGATGTTTGACGTTCTTCTGGAAGCTTGACATCCTTGTCAACCACCTTAGCATCTACAACCACACGTACACCGTTTGTATCAAGGAAATGACGTTCCAAATCAACGATGGTTTCACCATTCCAGTGCATGACAAGATTTGGTTTTTCAGTTACTGTCGCAACGACAACAGCATCAATATTTTCTTTGTTACATTCAGCAACGAAAGCATCTACATCTTCTGGACGAACCACTACGGCCATACGTTCTTGAGATTCAGAGATGGCAATTTCTGTACCGTTCAAACCTTGGTATTTCAATGGCACTTTGTCTAGATCAATCTCAAGACCATCTGCCAATTCACCAATAGCCACACAGACACCACCAGCACCAAAGTCATTTGATTTCTTGATAAGACGTGTCACATCCCCATTACGGAAAAGACGTTGAATCTTACGTTCTTCGATGGCATTCCCTTTTTGAACCTCAGCACCAGCTGTTTCAACAGATTCAACCGTTTGAACTTTAGAAGAGCCTGTCGCACCACCGACACCGTCACGTCCAGTCTTACCACCGAGCAAGATAATCACGTCACCTGCTTCAGGTTTTTCACGAACCACATTTTCTTTAGGAGCCGCACCGACAACTGCACCTAGCTCCATACGCTTAGCAACGAAACCTGGGTGGAAGTATTCACGAACGTAAGTTGTTGCAAGACCAATTTGGTTACCGTATGAAGAATAACCGTGAGCTGCTGTTTTAGAAATCACTTGTTGTGGCAATTTACCAGCACGAGTCTCAGCAATTGGTGTTGTAATATCACCAGCACCTGAGATACGCATGGCTTGGTAAACGTATGAACGCCCTGACAATGGGTCACGAATGGCTCCACCAATACAAGTAGCAGCTCCACCAAATGGTTCAATCTCAGTAGGGTGATTATGAGTTTCGTTCTTGAACATGAGAAGCCATGGTTCTCACACCATTAACATCCACTTCAATTTCAACTGAGCAAGCATTGATTTCATCAGACACTTCCATGTCGTCCAAACGACCATTGGCACGCTCATAGCGACCAAAAATAGTCGCCATATCCATCAAGGTTTGAGGTTTTTCGGTACGTCCCAACTCATCACGCATGGCAATATATTTGTCATAAGTCGCTTGCAATTGTTTTTGGAATTTAGATGCTGAGAAGTCGATATTCTTCAACTCAGTCTCGAAAGTTGTGTGACGACAGTGGTCAGACCAGTAAGTATCCAACACCTTAAGTTCAGTCTCAGTTGGTACACGACCAATAGACTTGAAGTAATCTTGAATGAACAGAAGGTCATCCACTTCCATGGCCAATCCTTGCTCTGCCTTATACTTAGCAAAATCTTCTGCCGTATAAGTTTCAAAGAAATCCAAGCTTGGAATGGTCTTGTCAGACTCAGAGAAATCCTGTTTCGCAATGCCAACAGTGATGTCTTTGAAACGAGAATCCACTGGGTTCAAGAGGTAGTTTTTATGACAGCTTCCAACTCATTCGCATCGATATCCTTGTTAACCAAGTACAATTGCGCTGTGTTCACTGTTACGTCATTTGAACTACCCAAGCAACAGCAAAGCTTCTTGTGAAGATGCCGCACGTTGGTCAAATTGACCAGGCAAGCTTTCGATCGCAAAGAAAGCATATTTCTCAAGATCAGTCTGAACCGTAGCTTCATCCAAAACGGTATCGGTCACTTGCTCAGAGAAGATGTGTTTTTCCGCACGCGCAAACAAGTCCTCTGCCAAACCAAAAACATCGTAAACCTGAACAATCCGAAGATCCTTCAAGGTTTTCAACTGAAGATTATGCTGCAATTCTTTTACTAAAGAGTCCGATTTCACACGAAAATCAGCTTTTTCTCAACGAAAATACGTTTATCCATTTTATTTCCTTTATCTATTTCTGTTATCTTAAAGATTGTAGTTTCCAAGTTTCTATTTGTAAAGGCTACTTCAATCCTTGCAATTTTTCCAATACAACTTCATAAACATCTGTCAAGCTACCAAGATCACGACGGAAGACATCCTTGTCCATATGGTGCCCTTCAGCATCCCAAAGGCGGCAATTATCTGGAGAGAATTCATCTGCCAAGATGATCTTGCCATCCTTATCAAAACCAAATTCCAATTTGAAGTCAATCAAGCGAAGACCAATTTGTGCAAACCAATCTTTCAGTAATTCATTGATACGACGCGTTTCTTCCTTGATATAAGCAATTTGTTCATCATTGGCAATATCCAAGAACTTCACATGCTCATCATTGATGAATGGGTCATCCAAATCATCGTTCTTGTAGTAAAATTCAACGATTGGAGTTTTCAAGTCCAAACCTTCTTCCACGCCAAAACGTTTAGAGAAAGAACCCGCAGTCACATTACGAAGAACCACCTCCAAAGGAATGATAGTAACTTTCTTGTTAAGTTGTTCGGTATCAGAAATACGTTCGATAAAGTGAGTAGCTACACCCGCAGCATTCAATTTTTCAAAAATAAGAGACGAAATCTGATTATTTAGCACACCTTTTCCTTTAATAGTCTCCTTACGAGCACCATTAAGCATGGTTGCCTGGTCCTTATAGACCGACTTAATGCTTCAAGATCCCAAAAGCCGTTCCTTCCATCGTTTTCAAAACAGCGTTTCCCGTGAAACCATCCGCCACAACGACATCAGCAACGCCATCCATCAAGTCACGCGCTTCCACGTTTCCAACAAAATGAATCGACTCATCCTCAGATAACAATTGATAAGTTTCCTTGCGCAAAGGATCTCCCTTTACTAGCTTCTGTCCCATTGTTCAATAGACCCACGCGTGGTTTTTGAATCCCACGAACATTTTCAGCATAATAAGACCCCATCACAGCATACTGATGCAAGTGCTCTGGTGTATTTTCCGCATTGGCACCTAAGTCTAGCATATCATACCCGCGACCATCAACCGTCGGAAGTGTCGACATCAAACCTGGACGTTCCACCCCTTTGATCCGTCCAACGATAAAGAAACCTGCTGCCAACAAGGCACCTGTATTTCCCGCAGATAGCATGGCATCGACATCACCAGCCTTCACATCCTTGGCAGCTAAGACCATAGAAGCCTGTTTTTTCCGACGAATAGCCCGTGTTGGCTCATCATCTGAATCGATTTTTTCTTCTGTATGCACAATCGATACACGTTCGGTTGCGGTTAAATAGTCTTTGATTTTTGCCTCATCGCCATACAAGACAATCTCAATATCATCAAAATCACGAATGGCTTGATTCACACCTTCTACCATGGCTTGAGGTGCATTATCGCCCCCATTGCATCTACTGCAATTTTTTCATGTTTCACCTCCAGATGAATCTTTCATAATCGCTCCCCAATCACTTAAGGAATCGATAAACTTTTTAGCTTTTAAATGGATCCCTACATACTCCTCATACAACTGATCAATTGCCTGACGTAGAGCTGCTTTCATCTCCGCTTGTAGGAAACCGTCTCTAGCTCACTGAATCGCACTGCTTGAAACTGATCCAATAAATAGAGAACATTTGGATGCCAGTGGGCTCGTCTCTCATCCCGATCATAATGATCCGGACAAAGGACCCCACTATACCGAAAAGAGTAATCAAAAGGAAGTCCAACCCGATGGCAGAAACAGCATTCATGCAGATTCAAGATAACTCCAAACCGTGATAGAATCTGAATCTCAAAAATATTGGTCAAAACCTCATAATCCAGTCCCTCTTCCATCAAAACAAGGTCTTCTCCAAAAAAAGCAAACAAGGCCGGATCCACCTGATTATCCTGAATACTTGCATCCGCAAGCGCCAGAACATAGGTCGCATAAGAAAGGGCAAAAAGATCTGCATTGATTTTCTTATAAACCTGCACATCTTGAAAATCATCAATATAACTCAACCCATCATCATTAATTTTCAGCAACATATCTGCCGTTACCAATGGTTGCAACATGGAATTCAACCGTGATTTTCCCTGCATGGTTCACAAAAAACATCCGCTTCCCTGACTTCTCTGTGAAGATTTTGACCAGCTTGTCATCCTCACGAAACTCCCGATTATACAGGACAATTCCCCGGGTCTCAATTGACTCCAGCATGTTCTTCCATATACTCCTTCAAGCGTTTCATAGCTTCCTTGATAACCTCCATGCTGGCTGCATACGACAAACGCACATAACCTTCACCATATTGACCAAAAGCAGCACCAGGAATGAAAGCAACTGCTTTTTCACGCGCAAAATCCTGCAAGAAAGCGAAAGAATCTTGATTAAAACCAGCTGGGATTTTAGCAAAAATATAAAAGGCTCCATCTGGCTTAATAATCTCAAACCCAAGCGCGGACATCTGTTCGATAATATAATCCCGACGCTTCACATATTCCTTCTTCATTGGCTCCGCATCATCCCGACCTTCCGTCAAAGCTTCGATCGCAGCATACTGGTTCATGGTTCCAGCAGCCGTTACCAAATACTGATGGCTCTTGATGAGTTGGGCCGTCAATGCAGCAGGCGCAAAGATAAAGCCAAGCCGCCAGCCTGTCATAGCATGAGACTTAGATAAGCCATTAATGACAATGGTCTGCTCAGGAATGAAGGAGGCCATAGAGACATGCGCTTCTCCAGTATAAGTCAGCTCTGAATAGACTTCATCACAAATCACAAAAACTTCATATTTTTTTAAGACAGCAGCTAATTCTGCCATCTGTTCGCGCGAATAAGTAACACCCGTTGGGTTAGCTGGATAATTGAGAATAACAGCCTTCAATTTTTCACCCTGCTCTAGAATAGCCTTTTCCAACTTTTCAGGAGTCAAGACAAAACGATCTGCTGTCGTATCAATTTCGACAATCTCCGCCCCAACCAAATTCACAATGGGTTCATAACCAGGGTAAGCCGGTGCTGGGAGTAGCACTACATCTCCAGGTTCCAAGATTGCTGTCAAAGGTTGCAGACAGGGCTTCAGTCGCACCGATCGTCACCAATATCTCATCTTCAGGACGATAGTAAATACCATATTTATCAGCCACAAACTGACTCGCAGCCTCACGCAAAGCCAGCAAACCACTCATTCCTGTATAATGACTAAAGTTCGCATCAATAGCAGCCTTTCCAGCTTCTTTCACATGTTCAGGAGTTGTAAAAAATCCGGTTCCCCCAAAGTCAAACGCAAGACACCAGGAATGGAAGAAATTGATTGATCAAACTGACGAATCAAAGAAACTTCAATCCGATTCAGATTTTTATTAAAACGTTTCGTTAAATCCATAGAACACCTCCAAATACACTTATATTCATTATACTATAAATAGGACCCCATCGCAAAAGAACCTACTAGATCCCCACCTTTGCTTACCATAATGAACATTTTACAAAATCATTTCCTACAAAAAACTAGACTTAGCAATGCCGAAGTCTTTTTGTTATTATTGTTGGCCACGTGTTGCCACGTATTTCAATTGATCTGCATGTTTTGCCACAAAATCCTTCATTTCTGAATCAGGAATTTGACGAAGGTAAAGGTTCGAACGAATGGTTTCATCCTCTTCACGACAAGTGGACAATACTAAATACTTATCAGATGCTTTGATCTTGATATTAGGGTTCTTCGTTTGAGCCCATCTTCATAAATTTTTTCAACTGAGTGGTGAAATCTTTATCATCTGTAAAGCTTGTACGGTAGAAAGCAGTGTCCTCTGGGACAATCACCAAGCACATCGCTTCGTAGTAATATTTACGATCAGGAGTTTCAATCACAACATAGGGATGTTGATCGAAAAATTCTTGCGTATCGTAGAAGTTGACATCGTTAAACATGCGGTGGTCGCCGACCTTTACTACCACGAGCATGACCAAACAACCAAGTCAAACGATCACTGAAGTCCTTTCTTGTTATCCATATCCATGAAGACTGTTCCCCATGTATGGCTCATTTCCACCATCAAACGTCTTATTCAAATAAGGTTTCATTATCTGTGGTTTGGACAACAGGTTCATCCAAGTCAGTACCCGGTGCATAGACATAAGCAATTGCCTCAGGGTTAACAGCAGTTAACTGAGCAAAACGATTCTTCAGGTAATCTTTTTCTTCTTGACTAGGTTCATATTTGGCTGCTTGCTTGGTTGAACTTGTTCCAGTTGTCTTTTTAGCCGTGCTAGATGACTTCCTTCCCCCAAATGGATTAAAGAAAATAAATCCAGCAACAAGCACAACAACTGCAACAAGAGCAGTCAATTACAAGGCCCGATTTAGTTGAACTTTTTTCCCCAGCTCTTTTCATTCATTAATCTCCTCTTGATGATTTTTTCTAAAAATAACACTGAACCCGAAGGTCCAGTGATATTTTACGAGCTAATTAATAATCAAATTATTTAGCTGCGCTTGTTTTTGGAAGAGCTTTACCAGCTTGTTTAGCATCTGCCTTAACTGTTTTACCGTCTTTGTCAACAGTAGCAACAACGTTACCCTTTTTTCGTCTTTAACTTTACATAGTTACCATTTTCATCTTTAGTAACAGTAACGTCTTTACCAGTTTGAGCTTTGATGTCATCTGCAATACGTTGTTCATTTGTACGGTTAGCTTCTACAGCTGTTTCATCGTAGTAGTTACCTTGAGCTTTAAAGCTTCAATGTATTTTTGTTCTAGAACTTGGATGTAACGGTTGCGAACTGTGTTGTATGCTTCGTTATAAGCAGTGTTATAGTCTTCTTGAACACGTTGAACTGCCATTCAATCATGACCAACAATTGCATTAACTGCATCAAGAGCTTGTTGTGCTGCTACAACGCCTGGTTGACAAGAGTTTCTTCTTTGATTTCTGCTTCATTTTTAGCTGCTACAGCATGAGTGTTAGCTTCATCTGTTGCATCACGCCAAGAAACATATTTCTTTTGGATCAATTGGTTAGATGCAGTTGGGTTTCACCTTGTGCAAATACTGGTGCTGCTGCAGCAAATACTGCAAGAGCTGCTACTGATGATAATAAAACTTTTTTCATTGTTTTATCTCCTTTTTTTC
>VOFH01003556.1_pt1 | contig 62300 bp, 74 predicted proteins | sample 5384091 | NCBI WGS metagenome assembly VOFH01 (sample SAMN12384727, study PRJNA508395) | human gut metagenome | isolation source: healthy gut G | host: Homo sapiens | reverse complement strand
TAGTGAAACCAGCGGCTTGATTTGCTGGGTCAAAAAACTTCATGCCTATTCATCTGAAAATTTTGGCTTTTGCATGGCAAAAATAACGGTCACACAATCCAAAGGGACTGTGTGACCGTATTTATATCAGTTGTTTTGCCTACGCTATTTGCGTCAACTTCTTATTGGCGCTGATCGCGGATAGCAGCCTGTGCTGCCATCGGTACATAGCGCCAATCATTTCATATCCACACGCTCACCTTCAAGTCCGCCCACTTGTAGACTCTCCTGCGGGTCGAAAAGCTGTACGAAACATTTCCTTATCAATGTCACCCTCGGCTCTCATCTCGATCAGGTTTGTCCGCTTATTCATCAGCTTCTCGATTTCGCCTTGCTTGCGCCGGATAACATCTGTGTTGTCCGGCAATTCCTCCTGATCCGCAATATGCTTTTCGAGCATCGCATAGGACAAGTCCATTACTTTGTCTGCGTTTTCGATGTACCGGTCAAAGACTTGTTCCGCCATCATTTCCAGCTTCCAACCCTGAATATAGGGTGATTCACACGAATGCTCAATGGAGATGCCTTTGTTCAGGCGTTTGGCGACGCTGCCCCGGTTTACCGATGTGTAGCATTGGTAATCAACGCCGTCTGTCCGTCCGTCACGGGAATGAAACCGCAAGTTGAATTTGTTTCCGCACTGGCAAATCATCAACCGTCCGTAGACAGTGGTATGTTGCATTCTTCCTGTTCTGCGTTTTCCTTTGTTATGGTTTTTCAGAACCGCCGACTTAGCATCCATCAGTTTTTGTACTTGCTCATACTCCTCGACGGTTACGATTGGCTCGTGTGTGCCTTGAACCTGAACATACTCCAAATCACCGTAATTTTTGATTTTCTTCTGCTTCAGGAAATCAGGCGTATATTCCTTGTGGTAGGTTATGATGCCGCAGTAAAAGGAATTGCGAAGCATTTTCGAAATGTACGATGCAAACCACCGTTCCTTTCCCAGCGCCGTCAGCCGTCCCGCTTTCTCAAGTTCGTACTGGATGGTTGTTACTCCCATTCCACTCAGGTACATATCATAAATCATTCGCACCGTCTTTGCCTGTTCGGGGTTGATGACCATCTCCTTGCCGACACGGTCGTATCCGAGGATATTCCCATTGCCGTAGAACACACCGTTTTGCATAGAGGTCTCCTGTCCAGCTTTTACACGGATGGATGTTTTGCGGCTCTCGTCCTGTGCAAGGGTTGCCATGATCGTAAGCCGCAGTTCACCGTCGCCGTCAAAGGTTTTGATGTTGTCGTTGAGGAAAAACACCTCAACACCGTATTCCTTCAACAGCCGAGTGTACTGAAGGGTATCCACCGTGTTTCTCGCAAAACGGGAAACCTCACGGGTAATAATCATATTGAACTTCTTCTGCCGTGCATCCTCAATCATTTTCATAAACTGCGGACGCTTCTCAGCCGAAGTTCCCGTAATACCTTCATCGGCTGCTGTATAAAAAGGACTAACAAATTCACGCCGTGCAAGACTCCCGGCGCAAGGTTTCCATCAGAGCTTCAATCTCATCGACAAGGTTCAGCCGAATGTCCATGCGCCCGTCCGGGTAGATGGTGACGGAGTGTAGCAGCTCAATTGAGATTTCCCTGGTCAGCGCCGTAATCCCGGCATAGCTCTTAAACTGATCGATTACAGCATTGCTGCCGTCGTCGCTGCCGCTTATTTTGCGCTCCAGCTCCAAGACTGTGTGGGAAATTTCCTCCGCTTGCGCCGTCAGGGCTTTCTTTTGCGCAGCGAAGCTCTCGCGGGATATCTCGCCCTCTACCAGTCCTTCATAGAGGTCTTGCAGCCGCTTATCAAGCCGGGCTTTCCGGCTCTGGAGGGTCTGCAACTGTCGCTGCGCCTGTTTGCGGTCAAGCTGCCGCTGCGCCTGCCTTGTTTGCAGAAGTCTGTCTATACTGACGGCGTATTGGGCATAGACCTGTATGGTGTCAATGACAGCATCCAGAATATCAGACTCAGGGATTCTATCCTCCGAGCAGTCAAAGCCGGTATTCAGCCTTTTCGTGACGCAGCGGTAGGAGCCGTTCTTTCGGCTGTCCCGTTGCATGGCGTGACCGCATACGCCGCAAATCACCTTGCGTTTCAGCGGATTGCCGCTGCCAGACGCAGCTTCATATTCCCGGTATTCCCGCATACAAGCCTGCGCTTTCTCGAACAGCGCCTCCGGCACAATGGCCTCGTGCCTGTCAGGGACGATAACCCAATCATTGCGGGAGATTTTGACCGTGTGGGTGCTGCCTACAATATCCCGGCTTCGTTTGCCGTACACCGCCTTTCCAATATACCGCTCGTCTCGCAGGAATTTTGCAACCAGACTGGCCGTCCAGAAGTTTTCCTCTTGGATGCTGCGCCACGGCGTTCTTGTGCAGCCCGCCTCGACTTTGTAGTTCTTTGGAGAGCTTACGCCCTCACCGTTCAGCGCTGCCGCGATCTGCCATGTCTTTGCGCCATCCGCCGCCATTTGAAAGATGCGCCGTATCACCTCGGCGGCTTCCGTATCTACCAGAAGATGATTCTTGTCCTCCGGGTCTTTGACATATCCGTAAGGCGCATAGGGACTGAGAAACGCCCCGCGTTCGGCTCTGGCCTTCTTTGCGCTTTTGACCCTGCGGGAGAGGTCACGGCTGTACAGGTCGTAGATCAGCGTCCGAAACGAAGTATCGAGGCTGTCGATATCCAGCGGATTGCTGCTGTCAAAGCCGTCGTTGACGGAAATGAAGCGCACACCGAGGAACGGGAACACGCGGGAAATGTAGTCGCCCACGGTGAGGTAATCACGGCCAAAGCGGGAGAGGTCTTTGACCAGGATGCAGTTGATTTGCCCGCGCCTGACCTGCTCCAGAAGCTCCTTTACCGCGGGACGCTCGAAGTTCGTACCACTCCAGCCGTCGTCACAAAATTCCAATATTTCAGAGCCGGATAAATCTGCATGGCTGCATACATAATCCCGCAGGAGGCTGCGCTGATTGGATATGCTCTCGGATTCGTTCTTTTCGCCGGTTCGCAAATCCTCATCCTCGCTGGATATGCGAAGATATATCGCCGTTCTCATACGTCAGCTTGCCTCCCTTCTAGATATGTACAGAGTTCTTTATATTCGTCCCGGTAACGGAACACGATCTCGATATTGCTGTCACCGTCCACATACACACGCTCAATCAGTGCCTGCGCCATTTCTTTTGTCAAAGCATCCGCGCCCCGGAAGCTGCCGAAGGCCGCAAGGAACGGGTTTTCCGGCGTGTGCGCCGCTTCCGCTGCCTGCCGGCGTGTCAGAGCCTCGATCAGCCGCTCCGCTTCCTCGGCTTCCGCGTTGTAGCGGCGTTTCAGCGTCATATACCCTGCTCGGTCATGAGCTGATCCACATAGCTCTGATACAGGCTGTCATACAGGCCGTTGCAGCGCTTGAGCGCCTTTTTCGCGGCGTCCAGCCTGCCTTGCAGCGTTGCGGTCTGCTTCCTGTATTTGGGGGAGCTGTTCACCCTGCGGACAATGGCTTCCATATCGGTGGCAAGTGCAATCTGTGTCTGGATGGCTTGCAGGAGCATGGGGAACAGTGCGTCCTCCCGGATGTTTTTCAGCGGACAGCTGCCAATGTCGTTGGCGTGGGTCGGGCAGATAAAGGTGTACCACAGCTTTTTTCGTGGCTCACATTCTTGTACCGCACCAGCGGACGCTTGCAGTCGGCACAGCAGACCAGCCCCTTGAGGATGTTTTCGGTGGTTTCCAGATGCGTGAACCTGCCGAGATTGTCAAAGTATTCTGTCTTTTTGCGCTGGGCAAGTTCCTGAACCTTGTCAAAGGTTTCCCGATCGATCAGCGGCTCGTGGGTATTTTCCACGACGATCCAGTCCTCTCTGGGCTTCATGTACTGGCCCCGGTTTTCGTAGAAGGACTGCCGCTTTGTGCCCTGCACCATATGCCCAATGTAGACTTGCCGGGACAGAATGTTTTTGACCGTCTGAACGTACCAGATCACACCGTTGTACTTTTCCGTTTTGCATACACCGGTATTGTACAAGTAGGCAGAGGGCGAAGGTACGCCCTCATCGTTGAGCCGCCTTGCAATCTGCGTGACGCTCACGCCCTCGGCTCGCCACCGGAATATCTGCCGGACAACGGGTGCCATCGTTTCGTCCGGCTCTAGCTTGCGGGGATTATCCGGTTGTTTGCGGTAGCCATAGGGAGCCCACGCCCCGATAAAATCTCCGTTTTTCTGCTTCGCCGCCAGCGCGGAGCCGGACTTCTTAGAAATGTCCTTGCTGTAAACCTCGTTGATGAGATTTTTCAGCGGAACGAGATAGCCGTCCGCGCCCCGCTGGGCGGTGAGGGTGTCGAAGCCGTCGTTGACGGCGATGAAGCGCACGCCGAGGAATGGAAAGATGCGCTCCAGGTAGTTGCCGGTTTCCTTGTAGTTTCTGCCAAAGCGGGATAGGTCTTTGACCACGATGCAGTCAACTTCTCCACGTTTGACCGCATCCATGAGCTTTTCAAATTCAGGACGTTGGAAATCCGTGCCTGTTCGTCCGTTATCGCAGAACAGCCTATACAGGGTAAGCGTTGGGTCATCTTCGATGAACCGGAGCAGCAGGTTTTTCTGCCCCTCTATGGTATCCGCGCCGGGTTTGCCGCTGTCCTCTACGGAAAGGCGGACATAGGCGGCAGTGCGGTATTGCTTCTGCGCCTGTGCGGGAGCTTCCATCGCCGGAATGACCGGGTTTGTCTTTCGTTTCGTTCTTGCCACTTATACCACCTCCCGTATTTGTGATCTTCTGAGAATATCCGTCTGCCATGCAAATTCGTCCGCAAAGCGGAAGCGGACTTCCACGCGGTTGTCCCTGTAAATGAGGATGCGGTCGATCAGCGCCACAACGATGCTGCGCTCCAATTCCGCGATGTTCAGGTGCTTTCTGAACTGCGCCATCCACTCCCGGTGCTCGCCGCCGTGCTCCCTGATCTGCGTAAGGGTCTCCTGCAAGGCGTCCATCTGCTTTTCGCACTCGGCGCAGCGTCCTGCGTAATTCTGCTTAAGCCTTGCGTATTCGTCCCGGTCGATGATGCCGTCTGCAAGGCTTTCATACAGGGACATGAGCAGCTTCTGGAGCCGCTCATATTCCGAGCGCTTTTTGTCAAGCTGCCGCTGTACCTTCTGGGCTTCTGCGGTTCTCAGGGGGGCGGTATCCGTCATGGCAAGAATATCGTCCAGATCAACCACGTCCCGGATATACTGCTTTACTGTGTCCAAAACCAGTTGTTCAAGCGCCTCGTCGCGCATCCGGTGGGGCGAACAGGATTTATCCTGCTTGTGCGCGGCGCAGACGTAGTAGACATACTTTTTGTTGCCGGAGGGAACGGTTTTGCGCACCATGCTTGCGCCGCACTCGCCGCAGAACACCATGCCGCTGAAAAGCTGCACGGCGCTGTCGCCGGGGCTGCGGCGGGTATCCAACGAGAGCGCCTTCTGTACGCTGTCAAAGTCCCGGCGCTCAATGATAGCTTCGTGGGCGTCCGAAACGATTGCCCATTCGCTTTCCGGCTTTGTGACGCGCTTTCGCACCTTATAGCTGGGTGTGGTCTCCTTGCCCTGAATGAGCACACCGGTGTAGACCGGATTTTTCAGGATACGAAGCACGGCGTTGGCCGACCATACCGCCTGCGGGTTCGCCTTAAAGGAAGTGGCGAACTTCATACCAAGAGATTTCTTGTACTCCATAGGCGAGAGCACCCCATTGTGGTTCAGACGGCTGGCTATGTCCTGCGGACTCATGCCCTCCAGCTTCCACGAAAAGATGTCCCGCACGATATCTGCGGCGTATTCATCTACGATCAGGTGATTTTTGTTCGCTTCATCTTTCAGATAGCCGTAGACGGCAAATGCGCCGATATACTGGCCGCTCTTGCGCTTGACCTCAAGCTGAGTACGGACTTTCACGGAAATATCCCGGCAGTAAGCTTCGTTTATGAGATTTTTGAACGGGATGATAAGCTCGTCCGAAGCGTTTTTTCCGCCGAGACTGTCGTAGTTGTCGTTGACGGCGATGAACCGCACGCCTAAAAATGGGAATATCTTCTCGATGTATTCGCCAGCGTCCAGATAATTACGGCCAAAGCGCGAAAGATCTTTCACGATGATGCAGTTGGTGCGTCCTGCCTTTACGTCCTCCAGCATTTTCTTAAAGCTCGGCCGCTCGAAATTGGAGCCCGTGAAGCCGTCGTCGATCCTGACGGCGTATTCCCGAAGCTCCGGGCGGGTTCGGATAAAGTCACGCAGCAGCTCCCGCTGCCCGGTGATGCTGTTGGATTCCTCTTTATCCCCATCGTCCCTCGACAGTCGGAGGTAAAGCGTGGCGTTCCAGATTTTTGTTTCGGTGTTGTGTTGCATATTGCCAGCTCCTTTCCTCCAAAATTGTACCCTGCGTTGCGCAGGACTGTCGAGGATGTCGCAGGATCAGCCCTTTGTGCGGATATATGCTTCCAGTCTGTCCTCCAATGAAACATCCGTATCGGCGAAGCTGACCCTGACCACATATTTCCCATGCCGGTAGCAGTAGGGGTTGCCGATCTGACGGATGAAATCCAAAATACGCTCCCGCTTGGGCAGCGCCGTGTTGACCTTTACGTCGCGGATATCCACCAGCGTATTGTGGTCAACGGTGCGAACATCCATATCGGATGCCGTATATGCGTCCATGCCATACCTCCTTGTTTTGTTTATTCCATGGTTATGATTGGATATATAAATCTATGAGCCCGAGCCGAGGGCAGAAGAATAGGGCTGTGACGGAACACAGCCCCATGGTTTCCGGCCTCGATGCGGATAAAAAAACCTTCCCTCAGAACTTCATGGGAAGGGTCGAATGCCTGCGCCTGCCGTTGTAGATGCGGTAGAACAGGTTGACGTAGCGCTTTACGCCCCGCAGCTCCTTTTCCGCCTTGCCCGCCGCGTAGATAAACTTGGGCTCGTAGGCGCGGAGGCTGTAAATGAGCCGCTCCCGGTCGTACTCGCCGTTGTACAGCTCCACGAAGTGGACGATACCCTGAATGATTTCCGCTCTCAGGGAATCGGGATCGCCGCCCCAGGCTTCCAGCAGGAGGGTCAGCGCTTCCTTATAAATCTCTGCGCCGACACGCTTGAACTCCGCAAAGGCGGTATTGATGCAGATGATGCGCCCGACGCCTCCGCCGCGCTCAAAGCCCACATGAAATCCTACGTCCTCGGTCGCTTCGTAAAACTCGCCCGACGCCTTATCCTCTCCGCGAAGATTGGCGCGGAGCCTGGCGCTGGGCGTCAGGGCTGCGGAGTAGCCGGTCTGCATGGCAAACAGCAGAGCTTCCTCAGCCTCTGTCATACCGTAGTACACCTTGCAGAGGATCGGCAGATCGGCATTGCCGTTCATGTGCTTGCGCGCCACAATAGTATGTTGCCCGTCAAACACATAATAGTGACCGTCACGAAAGCTAACCTTCGGTTCGTTGGCGATACGCTCATTGAACCCGGCCACGATCTTTGCCACACGCTCGGTGTTCAGCTTGCGCTGGTATGCATCGGGAATCTCCAAATCCCGGCTGCTGACCTCCATCAGCTTGTAGAGTGTCTTAATGCTGTTCATTGTCTGTTTCTCCTTCCAATTTGAGAATGTATTGTTTTGGCTCCTGCATGATTTCAATGACCTGATCTTTGTAGTCCGGCTTTTCCAATAGACCGGGGAAGTTCATAAAAAGCACGTCGCATGTCTCGACATGTTCCGCGCCGTATAGCGCAGGCTTACCAGTGCCGAATCCTCCGTGACGCGCTTGGAGTCCTTCATATCCTCGTAGGCTTTGTCGATAGTCGCATAAACCTCTTGCTGGCGCTTTGTGCCGCTCCGGGCAGATTCCTTATCTGCCTTGGGCTTCTTTCCGGGATCACCCTGAGCTGTTCCGCTTTTTCCCGGCGCTCCTCCGGGGATGCGCGGGCAACAGCCGCCACATCGGTTTCTCTGGGCTTAAACTTTCCGAGCAACAGGTCATTCTTGATGCCCGGAAGCACTTCTTCAGCGGCGTCCACACCTTTTGCATACTGATCCGCTCGTTTAACATAGCTCTCACTTGTTCCTGTCTCTGAAGCAATTCGCTCTCTTGTTTTCTGTGCTGCAATCAAGTGGTCATTTTGACCACTTGATTCTGGCAGATTGCTTTTCCGATCTCCTCCATGTGTTTTTTTCTCTGCATCGTAACGCTGCCCGATCAGATATTTCTTCTGCTGGGGCGTAAGATTTCGCCGTCCGAGCTGGTTCTTGCAAATCCAGGAAAGAGCTTCGTATTTACTATTGAAGTTCTTTTCATGGGTGCGGAACCCGATGCCCGGATGTGTCTGCGCGATGCGGTAGCGGTTGTGACCGTCCACAATCGTATCGTTCCACACGATGAGAGGGCATGAGCACCAGCCCTTCCTCAAGGATGTTTTCTTCCAGCTGGGAAAGCTCGTCCTCGGTCAGCGGCGGGCATTTCGCCTCGAACTCCGGGTCGATGGTCAGTACGGGATTCATTACGGAGCCTCCATTTCTTCGGGGACGTACAACCCGAGGGCTTCCTCGATGGCTTCCCCGATCTCATCCATCTGCTGCCGGGTCATCCTGCCCAGGTACTTCTTCACACGCCGCTTGTCGATGGTCTTGATCTGCTCCAGCAGCACCATGCCGGGAAGCTCCAGCCCACGGATGCGCTCGGCGTAGTAGTGGGTGGGCTGGGACGGCTTCTTGCCGGCCTTGGACGTGATGGGCGCGACGATCAGCGTGGGGCAGTAGTAGTTGCCGGTGTTGTTTTGCAGGACGACCACAGGGCGGGTGCCGCCCTGCTCGGAGCCTATGTAGGGGTCGAGGTTGGCCAAATACACGTCGCCCCTGCGGTAAATCCAGTTTTCCTTCATGCGGTATCTCCGTTCCTTTCTTTCGTTTTTTTCGATATTCCTCAAAGCAAGAAAGCAGGTCATGTCCGGATATCTCTCGCTGTTGTATCTGTCCTGTACGTTCATATTGCGTCTCCTTGTCCTTTGTCATTGTGGTTTTTCGGGTATGTACGCTCTCTATTTGTCCTCGACGCCCCGAGAGCAGGGAGAGCATCAGACGGCGGTGTGCTGCACCGCTCCATAGGAATCGAACCTCCCCGCCTTCATTGTGGCCGGGCCGCGAATTACGGAAGTATCATTGTCCCCAACACCTGTCGTCGCCTCCACCGGGAGCAGCCCGGCTTTTATCGTTGTATCGCTCGCTCATTTCTGAGGTCGTGGCGCACTCACGAAAGCGGCTCAGGGTTCAGCCCATAGCGTTGGGAATGTGCCTGATGCCTGGATATTCAGTTTTCAAGGTTCGCTGAGCCGTAAGGCTCTGAGAAAACTGAATCTCCGTATCCCTTGCGGTGAGATTTGTCCTCTCACCTTTCAATGGACATTTTTTTGCCCTTTGTCAGGTATCACGCAAAATATATTTTTGCTTTTTTGCGGATCAGTGCGATTGCGTCATGCACGCTCTGCCTGGTCATGCCGTGCTCCGCAGCATACGCAGTCTGGCTTTTCCCCTCGATGAGGCATTCCTGAAAGATCGAACGCTGGCTGTCCGTCAGCGTTTTGCAGAATGCGTCTGTGAGTTCTGCCGTGAGCACCTCGGAGTCGATGCGCTGCCGCGTATCCAGCAGCCACGCGGACTCGTCCATGCTTCCGCCGTCGCGGATGGCATCAAGGCTCAGAACCGGCCCGATGGTCTGCTGTTTTGCGTACTCCCGGCGCATCTGCTTTTCCTGACGGAGCAGCAGCCGCATCACCTCAAGGCTGACCTCCGTTTCCTCGCCGGTGGCCTTGATTCTGGCGAAATATCTCTTTCTTCCGTTTTCCTCGATTGCCCAAAGGTCGTAATCGAACTCCTTTAATGATTTTCATGCCGTGATCTCCCTTTGAATTTTTGAATTTGGGTGAAATCAAAAATTCGGAGCTCACGGGTAATGGGTGTTGTTGTTCAAAAGCGGCGCTTCATGGAAAAAAGTCCTTCCCGAGCCAAGCCGGGAAAGGACTTTCAACGCCGTACAAAGAAATCGGGCAGCAAAAGCGCCGTCAAAGCAGACCGAACCCATTTACCGGTTCAGTCTGACTTGTACGGCGCTTGGCAGTCTCCTCAGAACGAATCTGATTCTTCCGCTTGCTCGATTAAAAGTCGGTTTTTTGTATTCAGTTTATCTTTTCTGCCTCGGTTTTCCGGAAAACACGGCAGACGGCCTGTTTCGCTTTCATCCTGCGGAAGCAGCCCAGATTGATGGGATACTCCGACTTGCATTTTCGGCAGTAGACCATTTTGTGTCCCGCTGCGTCGGAGAACACCTTCTCTACCAGAAAACTGCAAAAGGGGCAGTGGATCTCTCGGGTGTCAGCGCGGCGGATTGCCTGCGGAATCGGACAGCCTGCGCGACACATCCGGCGAGAGCTTACGGGGAGCGCTTGATTTTCTCATCCTGCGCCACCGTCCTGTCCCAGCCCCATTTCCTCCGTGATGTACTCCGCCAGCGGGCGGTAACACAGACAGCCCAGCTCCCGCAGCCGAATGAGGAAGGCGGAGAAGGACACGCCCATTGTATTTGCCATTTGCCTAATAAGGCGCTTGTCCGTCAATTTCAGAATGCTGTCTCCGAACACGGGAATGCAAGAAGAACATCCATGCGAGATCATTACATTTCGAACCATGAAGCGGGGCATCAGGAGGGCTGCGCCCATGCGATCGACCTGCGTCTCCCGAAAGCTGAACAGGTTTTTAAAGTCCTCCTGCGTGTAGGCGCGCTCCCCGTCAAATTCGCGGTGAAAGGCGGCGCTGGGAACCGCCCTGTCCATGATGTAGTGGGCGCACTCGTGGCTGATGGTGAAGCGCCGCCTGCCGCTTTCGTGCTCCTTCCGCAGGCAGCGCTCGATCACGATGGTTCCTCTGGGATACACGCGCCGGACAACGGTTCCGCCCTCATAGACGCGCAGAGGAGTCACGCCGTCCGCAATGAAGCCGATCTTATCGCTGTCCTCCTCGGCAAAGCTGCGGTACAGCAGGGGCAGCTTCAGAAAGTCCGTAACGAACCCCTCGATATCCACGCAGCAGGTGCGCTCCGCTTCCTTCCCAAGATATTGGCGAATTAAACCTTCGCCCAATTCGTCGAGTTCCTCATAGGAAAAAATCCTCATGTCTCACAAACACCTCCTATGGGGGAGCGGTCAACATACCAGCGCTGACCCTCCCGATACAAATATCTTACCGCACGACCGATCTTGACGGTGTAGCGGACGCCTTCAAACTCATCGTGAGAAGCAGTACAGGTATGAAGCACCTTTGTCACCTCCCACTGTCTGCCGTCATGCCAGCGGATAAGAAGCGGGCGGATCACGCCGTCCGTATCCACCTCCGCGTTGACGGACACATATTTTTTCTGCATGGGCAATACCTCCGTCAAAGGGCTTTGATCACATGGGTGGCTACGCCCTGTACCCGAAGCCCGGATACATAGATATCCTCCATGTCTTTGTTCTCCGGGTGGAGATAGTAGCTCTGCCGGTCATCGTCATATAAGAGCCGCTTCAGCGTGTTCTTGTCCTCGTCGGTGAGGGCAACGACGATCTCCCAATCTGGGCGGTGTGCTGCTGGCGGATGATAACCAAATCCCCATCGTTAATCTGCGCCCCGTCATGGAACTGCCGGAGGCGCGGAGGCATAGAAGTCCCCTGCCGAAGAAGGACACGGACAGGGGCAGGTATTCCTCCACCTGGGCTTCCTTTTCCTCCGGCGAGCCGCAGGGGATGGAACCGACAATGGCGGCGGGGCTAACCGCCGGATTCATCCGCCGGATCTTCGGCGTGGAGAGTGCGCCGTTTTCGTAGAAAACCATATCCTTCTCCGCCATTGCCACAAGGTATCTGTGTGCGGAGGAAACCGCGATCCTCATGGCTCCGGCAATCTCCCGGACAGTGGGGGTAGAGGAATACCGCTCAAAGTAGCTTTCGATGTACTCCCGGATGCGGAGCATTAGCTCGCTCTTGCTTCTCATATTGTACTTATCTCCTATCTGGAACAATAGTTCCTGATAGCTCTATTATACACATAACTCGGAGAAAATCAAGGGGGAAAAAGAAGGTGTGCAATCAGATGCACACCTTCGGGGGAAAAATCTTCATTTTTAACCTGACCGATGGATATGCTGGGCGTTTCATCGGCTGATTGCCGTTCGCTGAAGCTCTCCAGCATCCTTTGAAAGCCGTCTACCGCTTCCTGCGGCGCTGTGATCTTCATCTTCCGCCGGAGGCGAATACCCAGCCGTAGAAATTGCTGCTGAGATCAACGGTCGCCTCCACAGTGAAGTGGTTCTTGTCCACAATCTGCGTGGGTGCATCCTCCCCGAAGCGGTCGATGATGCTGTTCATGAGGGCGTTTTCGCACAGCAGCGTAACATGGCGCGTTTTGCCGGTAAGCATGGAAAATTCCTGTGTAAAATACGCCGACACATCGAAATCCTCGGACTTTTTGAAGGGCAGCTTCCTGCGTGATCTGCAACCCGTCGATGCGGTCAACGCGAACTTTGCGACCTGCTGCCGGTAATCGTGGAAACCGACGAGATAGTATGTATCGTTATTCCAAAGCAGGGCATACGGGGAAACAAAGTATATCCGTCCGTAGTGCCGGTGGACGCGCTCCTTGGCGGGAGAGTAATCGAAGTAGCGGAAGGCGATTTTCCTTCGCTCTGCAATAGCGGTCTGGATGCGGTCTACGCTGATGTAGACGCTCTCGTTGACGGCTTTTACGCGGCTGTCGATGTACAGATGCCGTTCCAGCAGCGCGGCGTCTCCGGGAGCAACAAAGGTCGTCAGCCGTTTGACCAGCTCCTTGCTTTTTCCCGGCGTGATGAACCGCGCAGATTGCACCGCGTCGATGAGGAGCTTGACCTCCGGGGCTTCAAAGTGCCGGGTAGCCACATGGTAGAGGTTCTGCACTCTGCGTTCTTTGACGATATCCACGCCGAACTCCACAAGTTGTTCAATGTCGTCGCGGAGCGTGCGCGGGTCGGCGGTGATGCCGTGTTCCTTCAAATGGGCGGAGATATCCGCAATGGAGATCGGGTACTTCATCCGTGGTCTCCCAGAAGTATTTGAACAGGATGAGCGTGCGGTTTGTGAGAGGCATGTTGTCCTCCAATGCATTAATTATAGGATTCCGTCTTTATGTAGTTTACGATATCGATCATTTTATTGTAGGTTTCAATTATGATGATTGAAGCCTCACTGCATTTGAGGTCATTCACAAAGGAAGACAGAAACCCGCAATTATATTCTGCTCACAGTTCCCCTATGAATGGTAGTTGGAGAGAATACTATCTCATATCATTCTTTTCAGATTATTCTTTAGCAAGTCTTTCTACGTATAATTTGCCGCCCGCTCTATATATTTTATAATAAGTGGGGTTTGTATTCCACATGTTATCAAAAACATTGCATTGTAGTTTGAAAACCATTTCCGTTTCGAAACCGCAGGTCATATATAAATAGATATTTTCATCAAATTTGTTTATTTCTTGCAAATAAAGATTTCCTTTTTCACAACCAGATAAAAATAATCGACAATCTCCTTCATTGTGTTGTGAAAAAGATTGACTTCATTTTTCCTATAGAATGAATCTAAAATTGAACGAGATTGCAATTCATTAGCATAATGAGATATTATTTTTTCGCACGATAGATAAATTTCTTGTAGCCCATAGTTTATTATCAAAAAATTGATTGTCCTAGAGAAGACAAAGTAAAGCCCTGAAAAACATGACACAAAAGGAAATCCATTCGGTTATACTTTCTTCGCACTTCTGTAGCAAAATCGTAGAAACACAAAAAAAGCTATCCGGATCCTTTTGAAGTAAATCGACCACTTCGCTTGTTAAAACTTGATAATTAAATGCAATCGATAAATCACACTTTTCGAGGTCTAAAGCCAGACTTCCCTTAACTTTTTCGCCTTCAACCGTATTAGTTAAAGGAAAATACTTATGTAGCTGTATTGTGTTAACTTTCATGATGAAACATTGTTCAATTAAGTTAATCGTCTCTAAAAAATCTTTTTCGGTTTCATCATAGAAGCCATAGATGAACGAAGTTGTTAACACAATACCCTCATCAATAATTTTTTTGATCTTATCTGACAACCCTGAGACATTCAAATTTTTTCTCAAAACATATTGCATTGATTGAGAGCCCGTTTCAATACCCACATATATACCATAACAATTTGCTTTTTTTTCATTAGTTTAATCAAGTCTAAATCAATGGTGTCAATTCTGACGAGCATTTCCATTTCCAGTTGCACCCTTTCCTTATAATTAAATCACAAAAAATCAATAATATACTTTCGATTTGTAGTAAACATGTCGTGATCGAGCGAATAGTATTCATAACTATACGTTCTTTGAAATTCACTTATTTCTTCAACTAAAACTCTCTGCTCCTTTAATCTGCACTTTCTCTCCCAAAAAATGCTTGTGGAGCAAAAGGTACAATTAAAAGGACATCCTCTTCCAGCTTCAATTTGTAAATCTATCGAGTACTCATTTTCTGTTGAATGTGAATGGAAATAGCTAAACTCACGACCATAATCATGCCGCATATAGTCAGCGGAGTAGTCTTTTGTGAAATCAAAGCCTATCGGATTCTCATTGACTATTATCTTGCCTAGCTTGTTTCTATAAGCAATGCCAGGTATTTTTGAAATGTCTTCAGAAGCAAGTAATGCTTTTATTAAGGAATTAAAGTAGGGTTCTCCTTCGCCGATTCCAACAACATCGAGGAAGTCATATTTTTCTAGACTGTCATATGGAGCAGCAGATACTTGAGGGCCTCCAAAAAAATTATGATTACATCTTTCATTGTTTTTTTAGGCGTTTCGCTACCAGTATAGAAAAGGATATGTTAAGCAAACGGTATAAAACTGGACAATCCTAGGAGTGAACCTCTCTATGTAATTTGCATACATATCCCATATCTCATCACAACTATCGGGTAGCTTTAGCTTATCCTCCCGAATAAGTCTATCAAAATTAATAATTATTGATTCGATATCCTTATCTAATCTGTTTTGAAGAATTATTGAACCAAGGTCAGTTGTATGTAATTCCTGAAAGTACATTGAATTTACAAAAACAATATCCATATTATCCTCCTAAAACAAGATTTTGAATAAATTTTCAGAACCAAGACACCCCTTTAACTAAACAAAGCTCCTCGGCGTAGCATGCACCTATCTTGCTACCGTTTATACGATCCGTCGATTCAATTAATGAAAGTAATCCCCGATTGATTTCGGTCTTAGAATTCTCTTCTGTCCTATAAATTTGGCTTTTGTATGTTTTGATTAGTTTCATTTTTTCTTCGTACACTTCGGATACATCCATGTATATTTTAGTTCCACAATCTGCTACTGGAGAGGTCTTTCCCGGAAAACGGTAGCTCAAAATATATTTACAGTTATGAGGAGCACCATAACTATCTGCACAGAAATTGCTCGCCGCCATCTCGACGCCTTTTTTCACAAGCAAGGAGGTTTGAATGTGGTCTGGGTGAATATCATTTTCAGAAGGAAGAACAATAATACTGGGCTTTAGCCTTCGTACTACTCTTATTATTGAAGCCATTTGCTCATTATAACTGCTTATACCCATATCAGCAAAACCTAAGTGCGTATAACGAATGTTTGGGTATAGGGCAGCAACCTTATCAGTTTCACATCGCCTAATTTCCTTTGTTCCATTTGCTGCAGCGCCCCCATCAGTCATAACTACTATCTTCGTAGCATACCGATTGCAATGCAAAAGAACAGTTCCTCCCAAGACAAATTCAACATCATCCGGGTGGGGGAGAAAAATACTATTCCTGACATTTTGCCCTCCATAAAAGCTCTTATTCTAACGCTCTTTCAATCTTCTCACATAATTCTCATCGCTTTTTTCGCAAGCACATTCGTTTTGTTGCTATGACCATTTGCCGCTCTCTTTCGAGCTTAAGAAACGCTTCATATTCAGACCGGGTAATTGTTCCATCTTCAAGAGCTTTTTTATTCTACAGCCAGGCTCTTGTATGTGTGAACAATTTGAAAAGCGGCATTCTTTAGCCAACTCATAGATGTGTTGAAATAATTCTGGCGTTTTTCAACATTCCACAAAGCTAGTTCTTTAATGCCGGGTGTGTCTATTGCCCACGCACCCAGTTTAGAACAATAGTGCAATGTTCTGGATGTCGTTGTATGACGGCCCTTATTTGATTTTATGCTATAGGTTGATGTTATCTGCTTTTCATACCCAAGAAGTGAGTTAATTATTGTAGACTTCCCAACTCCAGAGGGACCAACTAAAGCCATTGTTTCACCACTTCTTAGAAAAGGACCTAAAACCGATGATAAATCATCCCTTATAGCACAAACATCTTGAATTACAACGCCCGGCAGATCCCTTTTTTATTAGCGCAACTTCATTGGTTGGATCTTCACACAAATCCGATTGTGTTAATAAAAGCATTTGACGAAAAATTACCTGAAAAACCAAAAAGCAATCTATTAACAACACTTAATCGGATGCCTTCGCGAATTGAAAGGCAGACACAAAACAAGGTCGATGTTTGCTGCAATAATCTGCTCTCTCATTTGATTCCCAGAAACTTTTCTCGATAAAGTACTTTTCCGCGGCAGGATTTCATAGATTAATGCACCGCCATTTTTTTCAAATATGCACCAATCCCCAATAGCTGGAGCCGTATCCCTCATTGCTTTTTTGAGCAAGAAGCATAGACGGTCCCGTCAATACTTTCCAGAGAACATCGGTCCCGTTGGACACAAGTTATTCTTCCAACATTATATGGGAGCTTGCTGGAGTCGCTATAAAACTTGTATGCAGTTTCAATATCCATTTTTTTGCTTTTCCCTCTTTAATTTTTTGTAGGTTTTTTTCATTATTACATATGTTGCGAGCAAACCTAAGGATGAGCATGCAAATGAAAGAAAAATCGGAAACCGATCCGCAAAATAGCCATATAACAATTGTCCTAAAGGCGTTGAAACAATTGCACAAAGTTGGATAATAGAGGCAATCCTCCCAAGGACTTGTTCTGGAATGCTTGTTTTGACTGTAATCGTTGTGGCTATACTCATGAGCGTAATAATAATTACGGCCAACACCATTGCTCCAGCAATAATGCTTAGCAATGTTGCTGGCTGTATGCTTGAAAAGCTTTGTGTTACAAATGACAATATAAGCATTAAAATGCATAAATAATCGTTCCCCTCAAATTGGCTTTGTGCTCTGCTTTGTCCCTTATCAACCACATTGCAATGAATGGAGCTACTACACTCGCAATTCCAAGCGCTAAATTATATGCTGTATATATCTCAATGCTTGATTTCGTGGTAATGCGAATAAAGTGAGGAACTGTAACAGAAAAAAGCGGGCTAACAAAAAAGTTAAAAAGAGGCGCAAACAATATAACCCCAAGCACGTAATTGTATTCCTGCAAGGATACAATGGCTTTTTGTAAGATGTCATCGCTTCATGGAACAGAGATTGTTTGTTCATTACACCGGGATTTTCCGTCATGTTTTTAGCTCTATCCCGCAGCATTAATGTCAACAAAAATGCTATGTTCAGAAACTAAAGTCGCCAGTAATACCGCTTGTATTCCGAATAATCCATAAGCAAATCCTGCAATAACTGGAGACAATATCTCAACAATCCCATCATCCAAAGAAGATAGCTTGCTTGCAGCAGCAATCTGATTCTCATCCACAATACAGATAACGGCTTTCATCTCTGATGCAGAAATAAGCGTTTCACAGAGTTCAAGGCAAATAACTAACACATAGATAAGAGAAATATTGAGTGGAGTAATGAGGGTATGTATTAAAAAGAAGCTTAACATCAAAGCCGTAAGTCCAAGTGCACCTAACTTTAAAATGCGAAGGCAGTCCTTATAATCAGCCAAATGACCAGCTATTGGTGTTCCAATGATTCTTGGGAAAATAATCGCCGAAAGAACGGTAGAAAAAATCAGTGCCGATCCAGTTAAATCTAACACAAAAATCGCTAGTGCAAATTGCAGCATGTTGGAGGCTAGTCGCATAAGAGTCGTTGAGCCCCAGTATCCCAAGAATGACTTGTTTTTTAATATACTCTTGTACATGCTTCCTCCAGACTAATTGTTCAAGCTTTTATATCTTTTTTCTGACCAAGAATCGAATCGATATATTCAGAAAAGGAGTTATTTAAATACCGTCGCTCATAGGCTATCGCATTTTCCAATGCTTTTGACAATGTATAGCGAAGATTGTTGGATCAAATAATTTTTCAAGTGCATTTCTCCAACTCGCATAGTTTGAATAATCAAAGATCAAAAAATCATTGATTTTTACTGCTTCGGGAATTCCTCCATTATTGCTAGCTAAAATCGGGACAGAATTCAAAGATGCTTCAACGCTTCCACGACCAAGTCCCTCTGCTTCCTGCGATGGCAACAACAGCAATTTGCAGTTGCAATAAATCTTAGAAAAATCACTTTCTATTTTCTCAATTGTAACGTTATGTCTGGCTTCGATCTCTTTTTTGAGTGCATGGCAGAGCATTCCCCATGTCTCCTTTATAACGAATTTCTCATGTTGGAAATCTTTTGAAAGTTGTAAACAATATCTATTCCCTTAGATTTTATTGGATTAAAAACATTATATCCCTGCGGTTTAAGCTCTGCGTCTTAAATCTTTTGCTAGAACACGAGGATAAATCACTTTAGCTTTGTAATTCAACGTTGGATGTATTGAATCCAGAAGAAATTGTGACATGCAAACAATACCTTTTACTGCTGGACTTCTCAAGCATTCAATATCATTATCAGAGTTGAGACCTGAGGCGTGAACTCCGTGGATCAAATATAATAAAGGTTTATCTGCTATTGTGCAGTATCTTGCTAGCGGGCGTAGAAAGTTCAACTGAGAAATAATCAAATCTGATTAATCTCGCTAATCAAATTCAAGGCTCTTTCTTCAAAATTGTCTTTTGAATTATAGAACACCTTGCAAAACGGATCATGAATAATTGTCATTCCGTTTTTCTTGACTTCATCATATTTTTGCATACGAAGCAACGCACCCTCATTACTGTTTATGCTATAAACTATATAACCTTTATTAAACAACTCTTCCAAGAACTCATCAATCGTTATCTCGGCGCCGGACTGATGATAGGGCGGAAGGCTATTCATATTACAATAAAGAATCTTCATTCAAGGGTCCTCCATTTTTCATTATACCTCTTGAAGCACAAAATTCTATAAGCCTCCCAACATACTCATAAACTGGTAATATATCAATGCCAGGTAACAAAGATTGGATATGCATGCATAGATCCAAAACCTTTTTCCAGCATTTGAGTGGGAATTAAATATTTGTGCAAAGTACTCTAACGGTATATGCTGCATGATTCTTTCGATTTCGTTCGAATGCATGAGATTCTCTATTCCAAAGAGATCAAATTGAAGCCTTAATCCACTCTCACTAATCGTATAGCCCCTAGATCACTTTCTAAAAAGCTATTCGGCATATAATTCAGAAAAAATCGCATATCTATGCTCGTTTCCGGGGTATAAATCTATACCACTTTCCATAGCGCTATTATAATATGGTGTTCCTTTGAAAGGCGTTGCAAAGTATCTTGAGGAAACAAACAATGCCTTTTGTTTTTATATTGACGCAACGCCTCATTTGTTCGAAAGAGGGATTGCAGTGTTTCGCCAACATAAAAGACATGACTAAGAATTCAACCATCTCAAAATTAACGCCGCAAAGGTATTCATACGCTTTTCTGAAAGTGCTCTTTATATTCTTTTTATTCATCGCTAGGTAGAGACCGTCATCGTCAGTTTCAAACCCAAGCTCAAATCCCTTACATCCAGCACTCTTCATTTTGGGAAGCAGATCCTTGTGTTTCAGTATTATTCTGGACGTGATAGACAAATCCAATTAATTTTTAATCCCGTTGAAATTATCAGTTCTGTAAATTGGTCAACCCATTCAGGATTGATCATTAAGTTATCATCGTAAAAGTGATAGTCTGAGATCCCCCACTTAATTTGATTATTTTTAATTTCATTAAACACATCTATGGGGTTTCTATATCTGACCTTCGTTGTCCATGTAAGATGTGTAGAACAAAAGTCGCACTTAAATGGGCAACCTCTTGATGCCATAACCGGCAACGCCTGTCTGCTTTTGTTTATATGGATATTCTCGTTGTATTTTGTTAAATCAAAAATAGACCAGTCTGGCGCGGGGATATCGCTTCCGAACACATACTTTGGGTTCAAAACCGCTCCGTTCCACATTGTTCTTTGTGCATATATTTACACAATCATCCAAAGATTCTTCATAGTGGCCAAATTCATGCTGTATAATTTTCTCTATTGCCTCTTCTCCTTCTCCAACAATGGCATAGTCTGCGCCACAGCGTACAAACTCTTGCGGAGAGACAGACACATGGTTTCCTCCACATATTATCAGTGGATTATAAATATCTTTTACCCTTTCTATTATTTCTTTCGCTTGCTTTACCTGCATTGTCTTGATTGTAATCGCAAGAATGTCAGGGCGAGAATAGTTTATGGCTTTGACGATCTGCTCTTCATCTAAAGCGTCTGCCAAAGCATCAACTAAAGAGAACTCTATCCAATCAAATTTGCCATGTAAATAATTGTATAACGTTGCAATTCCCAAATGAGGTGGAACGTATCTCCCCATACCTTTAAAGGGCGGCCTAATAAACATCATTTTCGTCATATCGAAAGCTGGCCTCCTATCTGGTCTAATATTGCATCTAATTTCTTTTTAAACCCTGTTTCCTCTAGCAGATATAAATCACAAATGCCAAAGGTTTCACATAGTACTAGTAAGTATTCAAAGATAACATACTGGATCTTTACGAGGAATAGTAATTCTTCGTTCTCTTCTGTTGTTCTATTTGTGCTACTTAACACGTAAACTGCCTGCGAGATTCTATCTTCATATAAGTCCCTAAAATCACAAACAGCATCATATAGGTTTTGTACTTTGTTATCTACGAATATTGGCTTCGTCCTCTCGTGAATAGAACCTATATAGTAGTCATGATAATCATCATAGTAGTGTGAACCATAAAAAGGAACCAGTGTTTGATAAATATTCCCTACAGTCGCATAATCTAGTAAATCATTATTTTTCAAAAAATCAAAGGACGCACGTATATCATCAAGCGACTCTAGGGCTTCAAACATTATCATATAAACAAGGGTTTGGCTCTGCGTTTGTTTTAAGAAATCTATTGCATTTTGGTTGATGTCGGGAGTCGTTTCTTTCCTATATCTTTTAAGCACTTGCGCGCTATTGGATTCAATTCCAAGCGTAATACTACAATCGCCAGCTGAGAGTAGTTTTTTCGAGCTGACCTTTATTATTCGCGACTTGATCGCTTCTTGTTTGAAACGAGAATTTTACTCCAGGATACTCTTTTCGATTCTTGCAATGAGACTTTCTGCACGGGAGGGATTTACATAAAAGTTGCAGTCAACAAAATTAATATATTTATAACCTTTTCCGCGAAACTCCCGATTCAACTCTTCTAAAACATTAAGCTCACTTCGCGCAAGCCAATAATTGTTTTTACAATTTACACAATATGTGCAATGATATGGGCATCCTCTACTGGTCGAAATATGGAAAACTCTCTTTGTGGCATCAAATTCATAATTAGACGCGTCAACTATAATGTCTCCGCGATCTGGCACTGGAAACTCGTTAATATCTATTCCTTCATAGTTGACTGGGTTGTCTATGAATTCATCACCTTTCCTATAGCATAATCCAGAAACCGAATAAACATTTTCTGTATCTATATTGCTAATAAAATCATAAAAACTCTTTTTCGCCAAAACCTTTTAGGCAAAAGTCTATTACCGGAAAATCTCGCAGAATTTTCGATCCGCATAGTGTGGCATGATGACCACCCACAACAATAATGTTTCGATCCTTTTTCAGTAGTTCAATCAGTACGACTGTATCAGAAAAAAACAACGAGTAGCTCGAAACACCGATTACATCATAATCGGATAGGCAGTACTTTTCCTCCAAAGCTTGATCGCTAAGTAATGAGCAAGAAAAATCATAAAGATCGCAAACAACCCCTTTACTTTCGCAATATGCTTTTATATATCCCAACCCCAAGGGATAAGCATCCTTTATTCTATGTATCACCCCTCTAAATGGAGGATTTATTAATGCTATCTTTTTCATAATCCTTCCCCTTATAGACGCGAGTAACTCATCTTCTTCAACCAAAGAGTAAAGCCGAGTGGAACCGTCAGAGTTATATCCTCCAATCAAAAAATTAGAGCAATAATCCAACGGTTCCACTCTAATCCGTTAACTGACAGTAAAGGTTTTACTTGCAGCTAAAAACAAGTTTTCCCCGATGTCTTCGATCTGAGCAACGTCTTGCGTGCTTGAAAGAGAAGTCAAGACAAGTTCATCACTCACTAAACCCATTTTTTCAGCGATTATCGCCTTTTGCTCGCTTGTTAAAGCAATCGTCGCACTATTCATAACAAACCTTTCCTTTCTTGCATAATGCATTTTGTCATAAAAACAAATGCGCACAAGTCAGCTTTCAATAGCATGACTTATGCGCATGAGGAAACACGTTTGATTCGACACCGCCATAATCGGGAGCCGCACCAATATCGCATTTCAACAAAGTCACCCATTGGAGCTTGACTACGATACATGATGTTACCTCCTTTCTATTTTTTGCAATTATACCTATTGCGTTTTTATTATACCACAGCCTTTTGTGAAATTCAAGCCCTCAAGAGTTTTTTCTCAAATTTGTGCGCAAGGTCTTTTTGGAGCCAAAAGACACCAGGCGGAGACTCTGACGAGTCCCCGCCTTTTGCTTGATGGGGCGTTCCCCATACCCCCTGTAACACAGATTTCATCTGTGGCTGCGCGATGTGCCATCGCTATTTTTCCTCGCGCTGCCGCTCGGTGGTCTGCCGGTTCTGTTCATCCAGCCCCAGCAGATAGGCGGCGTTCGCCTTGTGGATCAGAAGCTCACGCATCTGCTCCTGCGCCCGGTGGTACTCGGCGTAGGCCGCCTTTTTCTCTGCCAGCAGCCTTGCGAATTCTTCGTTCAGGCTCCTGACCGTGGGCAGCTTTTTCAGACCGAACGCATCAAAGGCTTTCTTCGCCGCCTTGTGGATGAGGATATCCCCCTCATGCTCCGCAAGGTATTTTTTCGAGTACCCCGCCTTGCGGTAGCCGGTGTAAACGCTGCGCGTCCTGGAATAGTTCATGATGTGCGTCCGCAGGGTCTGTATCTCGCTCATACGCGCTTCCGCCGCCTTTATGGTCGCCTTCAAAGCATAGAACCGCTTCTCCGCATCGGCGGCGGCATTGACAAGTGCGTCGAAATCGGCAAAGCCCTTTTCCTCCAAATACACCAGCGTCTTTGCCATCTGCTTGAGCTTTACCACCTTCATCGCCTGATCGTAGCGGTAGCCTTTTCCTGCGTTGAGCTTCGCCTCAATGTCGGAAATCAGCGTGGCGCGCTCCCTGCGCTTCGGATATTTTTTCCTGACGAAGGGCTTGTGCGCCCTGCTTCTGGTGAGAACCGCGCGCAGCTCCTGCTCGGAATATCCCTCGCCCAGAGAATCCAGACGGATGCTCTGTTTCTGGTTTTCGTGCCGCAGCGACAGCCTGCTCTTTCGGGCGACGGAATAGCCGGAATCTTTCAAAAGCGCCATCAGCGCGTCGAAATCCCCGGGCTGCTTTTCAAGCGCCGCGTCTATCGCCATGCGCAGAAGATCGCGGTTGGAGAGCTTGTCGTGACCGCCGCGCCATTTGTTGTAGCTCAGCCCGTGTTTCTGCGGATTCTCCACCACGGACAGCCGGTGCTCGGCGCAGATCAGGTCGGACAGCCTGCGGACGGCGCGGTAGCTGCCGATGAAGTTCTTGAACTTCCGCGTACAGTCCAGCGCCGTGGAGTTCCAGTAGATGTGGTTGTGAATGTGCTTTTTGTCGGTGTGGGTGCAGACGAGAAAAGCGTGCCGGCCCTTTAGGAAGCGTTTGGCAAATTCATATCCTATGCGGTTGGCCTCCTCCGGCGTAACCTCTCCGGGCTTAAAGGACTGCCGTACCTGATAGGCGATGACGTCGCTTTCCTGCACCCGTCCGGTCAGCTCCCGGTACTCCCGCTTGGACAGGGCAAATTCGGAAACGGCTGTCTCCGGCTCGCAGGCGAATGCGGAGATCAGCGTGCCTCCCTCGGTTTTATCCGGGTTCATGCCGTACTCCGTCCGGTCGGCAAGGCACTGCGCCAGCGTCTTGCCCTTGTTTAAGTGCATGGGTATGATTCGTGTGGTCGCCATATTCCCTCCATGGAAAAAGACGCAGGAGAGAGCCTGCGCCTTTTCACATTCCGCATATTCCGTTTATCCGTAGATTCGCTCCTTGAGCAGAATCCTCATGCCGATAAACCGCGCTGTGAGCTTCACCGCCAAATAGTGCAGTCCGTAAGGCGAGAGCAGAAACGCAATGCCCAGACAGATGCAGCCGTTCTGCACGTTGCCGTCCACAAAGTAAAAAACACCTGAAAGCAGAAACAGGGCGGAGGCGATGACACAGACCACGGCGGAAGCCTTGAGCGCCAGCGTGAGCGCCCATTCCACGATCCACAAAACCAGCATAAGGGGCGCAAGCAGCAGTTTCAAAAATGAATTTCATAGTCGTTTTCCGTCCTTTTTGATTTCATTATACAGAAAGAGCTGCCCTAAAACAAGGATGCCGGCAGCATGGGCTTATCGTATATTTCTGCCTGCTCACTGAATGGTGGACAGCTTCATAAGAATTTTGTTGGCAAGTCCCCATAGCTGCTTCTGCTTTTCCAGAATCTCCGCAAGGTCGGTGTCGTAGGCTCTGCCGCTCTCGTTGAGCCGTTTGGCGATCTGATTGATGTTGTTGCTCGTGTAGCGCAGAAGCGAGATCATCTGCTTCAGCTCCGGCAAATCCAGCCTGATCACCAGCCCGTCCAGCGCCATCTTCCGCAGGAACGCCTCCTGATTGGTAACGCCGATCCGCGCCATCTTTTCCTTCAGCAGCCGGTGCTCCTCCTCCGTCAGGCGAACGGAGATGCGGATGTTCCGGCGCATGAACTGCGCGCTCACAGGGACGGCTCCTTTGTCTTTTTGACTGCCTCCGCCGCCGCTTCGGGCGGTCTGCTTTTCAGTCTGCCGAGCACCGAGGGCTTGCGCTCATGCGCCCTTGCGTCCTCCCGCGCCAGCTTGGTAAACAGGTCAACCAGCCCGCTGTGGCTGTTCACCGCCAGATAGCAGTTCCGATCCGTCCCCCATGCGTCGGGGTTCTCCCGAAACGGGAACGGTCTTTGCCCATTGCTTGTTGTCCGCTGAGAACCGCCCGTCCCAATCCTTCTGCCGGATGGTAATCGCCAGCACATATAAAATGCGCTCATGCCCGAACTGCTCCGCCACCTGCGCGACGGCTTCCCTGTGCAGGACGTTATCGCAATAATGCTCGGAGATCGCCTTCTCAATGGCCTCCTTGCAGGCGGTACTGGCCTTGTTGGAGGCGCGGTAAAGCTCCAGCTCGCCGTTTTCACGGGCGTGCTCGGCGGGAAATCTGTAAACGGGAATATCCTTCATATTGGTGCATCCTTCCTTTCATTGAGATGTAGTGAAGCGGCTCCGGCAAAATCCATTCTTCGCCGAAGCCGCCGTTTTTTATCGCTCTGCCTTGCCCCTGTGCCTGATTTTGTCCTCGGCGCAGGGCTGGGACAGCGGCGCTTTCAGCTTTGCCAGCACGGAGGGACGCTCCGCCTTTGCGCTCTGCACGGCGGGCGCGTCCTCCGCCATCTGCTCCATGGGCGTGCGGTCGTCGATGTTCAGCTCGGCGTTCAGCTCCGCAAGCCGCGCGGATTTTGTCCGCAGCTCATCCTCCTGGGGGAAGGGCTTGCCCAGCTCCGCCTTTGCCGTCTCCATCTGCGCGGTGAGCGCATCCAGCGTGTTTCGGACATTCTGCAATCTGTCCGGCATGGCGTTCAAAACGTTGTCGATGCGGGTGAGGTTGCCCCGCGCGTCCTTGCCCAGCGTCACGCGGTGGTTCATCTTACCCTTGAGGGTGAGAATAAAGTCCCGTCCGAAGTCCTCCACGGTCAGGGACATGGCAAAGCCCCGGTAGCTCCCGATGGGAACGGGCTCCATGCCCTTTGCGTCCTTGAAGGCTTCCAGAATGGCAGCGCCTGCGTTGTCCTTGTCGGTGAGAAGGTCGCCCTTGACCTCCATGCCCGCAAAGCCGTCCACGGGGTGCGGATGCCCGGCGAGCGTCTGCATATCGGCGGTGAAGCCCCTCCACGAAGCTCTCGTTCTGCCGGATCTGTTCGGGGAAATGCCTGAGCAGATTGTCCTCCAGACGGAACTGCTGGCTCTGATGGCTGGCCTTCATGAGCTTCAGGCGGGCAACGTCCACATCCAAGTCCATCTTCTCTTTAATTCTCTCGTCTCCGGCGCACAGCGCCTTGATCTCGGCGTAGGAAAGAGCAGTCTCGTCCACGTCCTCGCAGGAGCGAACAGGGGATTTTGAGGTCATGATCTGGGAGATGAATTTCTGCTTGTTCTCCACCGTCTGCCAGAGGTAAGCGTCGAATGTAGATTCCGTGACGTAACGGTAGATATGCACTTCTTTGTTGCGGTTGCCCTGCCGGATGATGCGCCCGCTGCGCTGCTCCAGATCGCCCGGCCGCCACGGGCAGTCGAGGTCGTGGAGCGCCACGAGCCTGTCCTGCACGTTCATACCCGCGCCCATTTTGAAGGTGCTGCCCATGAGCACACGCACCTGACCGGAGCGCACCTTTGCAAACAGCTCCTTCTTCCGCGTCTCGGTGTTCGCCTCGTGGATAAAGGCGATCTGCTCGCGGGGGATTCCTCTGGCGACGAGCTTTTCACGGATGTCGTCGTAAATCGTGAACGCCGGTTCTTCGGCTGCATCTTGCCCAATGACAGCTTCCAGCGCGTGAAGCTCCGGGCTGTCCAGATTCCCGCCCGCCGTCTTTGCTGCCTTCGCTCCGGTCGCGCCGGTTTTCGGGGTGGACAAATCGCAGAACACGAGCTGGGTCAGCCTGTCCGCCTGTCCGTCCTGCCAGATGCGGTGGATATTGTCCACGCAGCGATTGACCTTACTGCCGGGATCGTCCGGCAGGTCGGGGTTGATTACCCGCTGGTCGAGGCCCAGCTTGCGTCCGTCCGAGGTGATCTTGAGCATATTGTCCGTGCCGGGGTCAACAAGCTGTGCGTGTACCCTTGCGGCGCGCTCGGACAGCTCCTGCACCATCTGCTTCTGTATCTCCGTGGGCTGCGCCACCTCGTTGTGATAGATGGGCGTGGGTGTAGGCAGGTTGAGCTGGTCGGAGGTCTTGATATCCGCCGCCTCCTTGAACAGGGTCATGAGCTCAGGGAGATTAAAGAACTTGGCAAAGCGCGTCCTCGCCCGGTAGCCCGTACCTTCGGGAGCCAGCTCGATGGCGGTCTGCGTCTCCCCGAAGGTGGAAGCCCAGCAGTCGAAGTGGGCGAGTCCCTTGCCGCGAATGGCGTCGTGCTGGAGATAGCGCATCATGGTATGAGGTAAGCCGGCAGTACCGACTCCCTCCCGAACCGTGCGGGCACCTCTCGATGCACACGGCTCTCCGTTTGTTATCGTTTTACGACTTCATCGAATTGTGAATCTCAATATGGCAGGACGGGCAGACCGCCAGCGTTTTACGCCGACGCTGAAGCATGATACGCTCCCATTCTTGTTCCCCATTAAGATCTTTCAGCCGCCGTACCTGATGCATTTCAAGTCCGTCGCAGTCCGTCCCGCATAATTCACACTTGTTAGTGTGGAGGCGTATAGCCAGACTGTTGGGCTTGTCATACTTTTTGTAGATGTCCAGCATATCCACTTGACCCAATGCAGGTTCCGTTTTCTTTCTAAAGCCATCGTGGTAATAGACAGATTCTTTCATGCCGGATTTGGTCTTGTAGGCAACCGTGAATTCGCCATTCTTGACGTACCGTTCCTTAATCTTCCTTACCTTGCAGCGGTATTTGGAACCAAAGGTCTTGAGCATACTGTATTTCATACGGCTGGAGAAATGATTCAAGGTTGACACATTGCCCGCTATTGCGTAGTAATTGTACAATCCTCGTATCTCCGAATTGTAGCGACTGAGTATCTCAATATCCGTCCTGTTAATGAGTTTTCCTCTTGGCATGGTTTTCCATCGCTCTTTACCCGATTCATCCTTTTTAATGCGAATTGCGCCGTATTCCAGCAGCTTAGCCGTCCATTTTTCAAGCGGCATACGGAGCTGAACAACACCGCTGTATACCCGCTGGCGTTTCCCGTTTTTCAGACGCTTGATGTCCTGACTGCGCGATACGGATATATCGTAGCCAAGAAATCTTGCGTTTTCCGCAGTATTTGTAATCTTCGTCTTTTCTGCGGACAGGGTAAGCCCAAGCTTCTCTTTCAGAAACGCAGTGAGGTCTTGTTTGAGCTTTTTTGCGTCCTCATGACTACCAATTACGCCCACGATAAAATCGTCTGCGTAGCGTACATACTGGATAGCCTTGTAGCTTGTCTCCTGCACCGGATGTGTAGGAAGCTTTCGCTGTTCGGAGCGCATCTGCCGGAGCGTTCTGGCGCACTCTTTCTTTTCCTCCACGCTTAAGTCATCCCAAACCTTGTCGTTCTTGGCTTTGTAGTAGAATATCTTCGATGCCATATTACGATGAGCGGGGTTTGCCGTGCGTGTCGGCTTGTAGAACCTTGCTTTGTATTCCCCCATATATCTGTCGAGCTCATTGAGGTAGATATTTGCAAGAATTGGGCTCATTCCCGACCCCTGCGGCGTACCGGAATAGGTCATGTGGTATTGCCATTGCTCCATATATCCGGCTTTCAGGAATTTCCACATGAGGCTGATGAACGCCTCATCGTCAATTCTTTTACGCAGGATGTCGATCAGTACATGGTGGTCAAAGCTGTCAAAGCACGCTTTAATGTCTCCCTCGACAAACCATTTTGCGCCTGTGAAGGTCTTTTGAATCTTCGTGAGCGCAGTATGGCAGCTCTTTTGGGGTCTGAATCCATGAGAAGCGTCTGAAAAGTTGGGTTCGTAGATGCTTTCCAGCAGCATTCGGATAACTTCCTGCACTAACTTGTCATCCCCGGATGGAATGCCAAGCGGTCGCTTTTTCGCCGGGTTGTTTTTCTTGGCGATATAAGTGCGGCGGGCAGGATTAGGCTGGTAGGAGCGGTCTTTCAGGGATTCTATCAGCTTTGCAATTCTCTGACTGCTCATACCGTCGATGGTGATGCCGTTTACTCCCGGTGTCATACTGCCGCCGTTTGCGTAGATATTCTTGTAGGCGAGCAGATAGAAGTCGGGATTATACAGATTTCGGTAAAGACGCTGAAACCTGTACTCGGGATTCTTCGATTTATCGCTTAAACTATTCAACACATCAGTTGGATTTCTCATAGTGCCTCACGCACCATCCTTTCATTTAGTATTGAAGAAACAAACTGCTTCCCTTCGCCATGTAGCAGAATTACCTGCATCCGTTTTTACGGCTTTCCCTGTCGGTTCAGGGTTAGCGGACTACTATGGAAGCTGTGTTACCTTGCCCACTGGCTGTGGGTTTAGGTAATCCCCGGTAGCATATATCAAACATTAGCGTTTTGTGTTGTCGGTTGCGATGTTCGCCATTTCCCTCTATCCGGAGGCGCTTCATTCCGAATATCCCACGGTTGTCCCTATATACATGACAACCGCCGGAATGCCGTGCGTTTCAGTTCCTTTCGCACGGAGACACACGATGGGTCCAAGCTCTGGCTATCGTTTAGGCAGTTTCGCTTTCAACCTCATACACAAATTTTCATCCCCATACACAGCGGTCATTTAGAAACTTTATTCACCGCTGCATACCAGCCGCTTTATGCGGTCAGCGACATGCTGCACTCCCCATTGGGTTTCCCCGTCCGGATAAGTCGCGGGATGACAGGTTGCTATTTTCACCTTCCTTTCCTGATATTTTTACCTGCCGCTTGCTAAAGGCGGTTTTGATATATACCCTTACGGGCGCACATACAATTCGGTCATGGAATTTGAGACGGGCGTGCCCGTGGCGAATACCACGCCACGGCTGTCGGTGATCTCGTCGATATACCGGCATTTTAAGAGCATATCCGAGGACTTCTGGGCGTCGGTGGCGGACAGCCCCGCCACATTCCGCATTTTTGTGTAGAGAAAAAGATTTTTGTAGTTGTGCGCCTCGTCCACATACAGACGGTCTACGCCCAGCTGCTCAAAAGTCACAACATCATCCTTTCGGGAGCTGTCCTGGAGCTTTTTGAGCTTGGCTTCAAGGCCGCGCTTGGTGCGCTCCAGAGATTTAATGGTGAACCGCTCCGCCCGCTGGCTTTTCAGCTCCCGCAGACCTTCCTCCACCTCGAAGATCTGCTCCGCCAAAAGCCGCTGCTGCCGCTCCATGGATACGGGTATCTTCTCAAACTGCGAGTGGCCGATGATAACGGCGTCGTAGTCGCCGGTGGCGATGCGGGCGCAGAACTTCTTGCGGTTCTTCGGCTCGAAGTCCTTTTTCGTAGCCACGAGGATGTTGGCGGAGGGATACAGCCGCAGGAACTCGCCCGACCACTGCTCGGTCAGGTGGTTGGGAACGACAAAGAGGGACTTGTGGCACAGCCCCAGCCGTTTGGATTCCATGGCGGCGGCGACCATCTCAAAGGTCTTGCCCGCGCCCACCTCGTGGGCAAGGAGGGTGTTGCCGCCGTAGAGCACATGGGCGACCGCATTGAGCTGGTGCTCCCGCAGCCTGATCTCCGGGTTCATGCCCGCAAAGGTGATGTGTCTGCCGTCGTATTCGCGGGGTCGGGTGGAATTGAACAGCTCGTTATACCTTGCGACCAGGGTATGCCGCCTGTCGGGGTCGCGCCATATCCAGTCCCGGAAAGCGTCCCGGATGGCCTGCTGCTTCTGCTGGGCGAGGGTGGTCTCCTTTGGAGTTGAGTACACGCCGCTCCCTGCCGTCCGCATCGTGCTTGGTATCGTAGATGCGCACGTCGCGCAGGTTCAGGGTATCTTCAAGAATCTTATAGGCGTTTGCGCGCTCCGTGCCGTAGGTCATATATGCGGCAATATTGCTCGTAACTGACCGCGTTCTTGTTCCTGATGTTCCACTCGGCGGTAAAGGCGGAATAATTCACGTCGATCATGCGCTGCTGGTAGAAGGGGGTCTCGAAGGTCTCCCACATGAACTCCCGGATATACGAGGGGTCGATCCACGTTGCGCCCAGCCGCACCTCGATTTCACTTGCGTCCAGATCCCTGGGCTGCGCCGCTTGCAGTGCTTCCACGTTGGGCAGATAGCCGGGGCTGTCCTGCGCCGCCTGCTCCGCCTCCCGCAGCTTCTGCCGGACGTTGCCGGAGAGGTATTCGTCCGCCGTCTGCCAGTCGCCGTACACGGGGTCGAGGAAGATAACGCCGTTCAGCTCGTTGATGAGATCGTCCTCGCTTTTGCCGGTGAGCTGGGACATATACTCCATATCCACGCAGGCTTTTTCGGAGATGGACAGCGCCAGCGCCTCCGAAGCGGTATCCACGCTGGTCACGGCCTCGTGCGCCCGTATGGTTCGCCTGGTGAACATATCTGCCTTGCGCTTGAGGTTTTTGTCCTCGTCCAGCTCCTCCAGAGAGCAGAGCAGATAGTAGGAGCTGTCCTCGGCAAAGGCCAGGGCGTTGGCGCGGGAGTTAATAAGCCCATACTTTGCTGTGAAGCCGTCGTAGAGGGTATTCAGCTCCGCCTGCGTCTGCCGGATGGTATCATCCGAAATAAAGCCGTCCATCTGCTGAGAGATGAGCTTCTGCACGCAGTCCCGCAGCTCTGCCATGCCCTTGGCCCGCTCCTTTGCGGTGGCGTTGAAGTCGGGCTTGGTCATGATGCTGTTCTGACGGTAGTACAGCTCCCCGTCCACCACGGTGTAGGAGAATTCCGCACATTCGGGTCTGCCGGAATGGTCTCCACGATGGTCTCATCCTCGCCCAGATCGGGCAGCTCCGCTTCCGCGTAGGTTCCCCGGATATTCCGAATTGCGCCGCTGAGCTGCTCCGCAAGGTCTGCGCCCTCGATGGGCGCAACGGTAAAGTCCTGCCTGCCGTACTGCGTGCTTTCCGAGGTCTGCCGTCCCAGCACCATCTCCGGGTGGTCGATGAAATACTGATTGATGGCAAAGCCGTCCGCGTTCGCTCCCCGGGTTTCGCCAGATACCCGTGTGTACCCAATCGGGTTCGATCTCAATGGGTCTGTCCCGCTTTTGAAGAAAGATAATATCCGAAACGACATCCGTACCGGCGTTGGCGCGGAACGCATTGTTGGGCAGGCGGATCGCGCCGAGGAAGTCCGCGCGCTGGGCGATATACTTCCTTGCGGCGCTGTCCTTGGCGTCCATGGTATAGCGGGAGGTGACGAAGGCCACCACGCCGCCCGGACGCACCTGCTCCAGCGCCTTGGCGAAAAAGTAGTTGTGAATGGAAAAACCGAGCTTGTCAAAAGCCCGGTCGCTGACCTGATACTGTCCAAACGGTACGTTGCCCACGGCGAGGTCGAAGAAGTCCTTTCGGTCGGTGGTTTCAAAGCCGGCCACGGTAATATCCGCCTTTGGATAGAGCTGCTTTGCGATGCGTCCCGTGATGGAATCCAACTCCACGCCGTAGAGCCTGCTGCTTTTCATGCTCTCCGGCAGCATACCGAAGAAGTTGCCCACGCCCATGCTGGGCTCCAGAATATTGCCGGTCTGGAAGCCCATGCTCTCCACCGCGTCGTAAATGGCGCGGATAACGGTGGGACTGGTGTAGTGGGCGTTGAGGGGGGAGGCGCGGGCGGCGGCGTATTCCTCCGGGGATAGCGCGTCTTTCAGCTCATCGTACTCGGCGCGCCAGCCTGCCTTTTCCGGGTCGAAAGCGTCCGCAAGGCCGCCCCAGCCCACGTATTGGGAGAGGATATGCTGTTCCTCCGGTGTGGCGTTTCTGCCCTCGGTTTCGATCTGTTTCAGGGTGGCGATTGCCTTGATGTTGCGCCAGAATTTCTCCTTAGCGCCGCCTTTGCCGAGATCATCGTCCATGATGCGGAAGTTTTCCGCAGGCGGCAGCGGTGCGGGCGGGTCAATCTCCGGCTCGTCAAAGCGCAGGGTACGAATCTCTACATCATAGGGGAGGTTGTTTTTGTCACCGGGATATACTGCCACGGTTTCCTCGGTGTAGGCGGGTTTTGGTTCTTTTCGGCGACAGCCGTATTCTCTGCGGCGGTCTTTTCCGGCTGCGGATACCGCTCCATGAGCCGTGCAAAACTCTCCCTGCTCTCCGCACGGGAGATGGGATAGAAAAGCGTCGGGTCGCTGAGGGTAATATCAAAGACGCCGACGCTCTCGATGATATAGGGCTTGCCGTTTTCCAGATACACCGTATCGCCTACGGAATACGGGAACGGTTCTCTCTGCGGGGCAGGAGCCGTTCCGGGAGCTTCCGCAACTGCTTCCTCCGGCACGTGCCAACGGTATTGCTCCACGTCCTCATCCGAAACATGAATGAGGTCGCTGAAATCGAGATTTTCCAGCTCGTTGGTAATAATCTCTTGCAAAGAGCCGTACTGCCGGGTTTCCAGATGCTCATCATCCAGATAGCGCTCCAGCCGATAATTCACAAGGTCAATGTTCACCTGAATGGGTATCTCGTCATCGGTGACGGTGGTGTAGGCGACGCCGATCTTCGCCGGGTCGCTGAAATCCGCCTCCGAGCCGTATTCACTCCGGCAGAAGTCGGAGATCAGTCCCTTTGCACGCTCCGTGAGCGCCTGCTCCGCCTGTCCTTGCAGCTCCAGCCGGTACGCCTCCGCCTGCCATTCGCTTGTAAATTCCTCGGTCACGCCGTCTGCGTCCACATAATAGCCGTGGGTCTCGTCGTCCCACACGGCGTACAGGGTACGGAAGCCCCGGTCAAGGCTCACCACATGGAAGCGGTCTGCGGGGATAATGCTTTCTGCGGTCGGCTCACGTCCCGCTACCTCTGCGTGCGCCCGTTCATCCGGGTAATCGCCGTAGATACGCAGATACTTCCGTGCCTGCTGGTCGTAGATGGCTGCGCCGTCATACGCAAAGCCGTCGCTTCCCATCGTGCCGTCCACATAACCCTGTGCGGCTTTTTTCTGCTTCTTCCAGCGTTTGATAGTCCCGTTTCTCATCAAAGCCGTTTTCAAAGTGATGATACACTACGACCTGATACTGTGGTGCCATTCGGTCGGCATAATCATCAATCATTTCTTTCGTCAGCCATTCCGGTTTTTGGGGGAGCGCGTCATACAGCTCCCGCATTTTGACGATCTGTGCATAGACGCTGCCCGCCCACAGATGCTTTTCTGCGCGGTTGCCTGCGCCAAGAAAGTATTCGCAGTCTGCCCGCAGCCGGTCTAAAATCAGGTAATTCCGGTTCTGCTCCAACACAGACTTTTCTTGCTCTGTGAAGAATTTATCCTCGCGGATGAGCTGCGCCAGTCGCCGCTGCACCTTCGGCCACGTCAGTTCAACGGTTTCCGGGCTTCCGGCGCGGACGATAAAAAGGCTTTTGCTTTCATTCCCTCCATACTCGCGGGCGAGCCATGCAGCGGTTTCTTTTTCGCGTCCGTGCTGCTCCATATACCGCACTACGGCGTGCTTGCTCCCGATATTTCCGTTCCATGCACGGAGTGCATCGTCTATATCGTCCTGCGAGAGCGGACGCAGCAAATCATGGAGCCGCTCATAGGTTCCCTCAAAAGTCTCTCGGTGCAGGCGGCTGCGGAACTCCGGCATATCCGAGAATAGCCGGATAAGCTCCATATCTTTTGAATTGAGAACGGCACGGCGCACAGCGGCATTACACTCGATTTCCGCATTTTCCCGGTCAGAGTGACCGCAGGCGTTGCGATAGGCCGTATCCTCCGAAACCGCTGCCATCACCACCGGCCTGTAATGCTCAAACGATCCTGCACCGTGGGCTGCGGCATCGGCGGCAGGATCGCGGAACACCCTCGTGCCGTCCGCGCCGAACTCTGCTTCATAGGCATTGATGGCGGCTTCGGCCTCATGGTCAACGGAACGCAGGGTATAGGTGTGCCGCTCCGAGCTGTTTTCGCCCTTTGTGGAAATGGTCACGTCGTACTTATCTCGCAAACTTTCCACATATTCTTCCAGCCGATCCGCTGGAACGCCGCACATCTCCACACGGCCAGCGCCGGGGAGATTGCGGGTAGTGAGATTGATTTCAAGCAGTTCTGCCGCCTGTTTTGCGTCCTCGCCATACAGCTCAAAGAAATCCCCCACCTGAAACAGCACGAGGTCGTCCGGGTGGGCTTCCTTTACGGCATTGTAGTCATTCCATGCTGCGCTTCGCGCTGCGGTCTGCCGCTGAAGCTGCTCAAAGCGCGCCTTTTCCTCCGGGGTCAGGAAACGGTCTTTGCGGATCAGCTCGGAGATACGGGAGGCAACCTTGCTCCATTTTAACTGCACATCGGGACAGTCCTGCTTTTTCAGGCTGACGCCCTTGCCGCTGTGATCCTCACCGCTGTGGGACGCGCCGGATACCGCGTGGGAGCTGCCTCCAATGCCGTATTCTTTTCTCAGGAAGTCCGCCTGCTCTTTGGGGCTGTGTTTCTCTTTGAAATAGGCGTAGATGCGCCCCTTGCTCCCTTCAATATTGCTGCCACGGGTCAGGGTCGCGGCGATCTCGTCCTCGGTAATAAACCGCTGCACAGCGGGAATCTCCGCCATTTCGGTGCGGTACTCCCTGCGGGGCAGGGACAGCTCCCGCAGACTCTGCTCGATATTGTCCGGCTTGTGGTAGTGAAAGCGCAGCAGGCTCCTGTCCTCCCGGTAGTCGGATCGGAGCTGTGCTAAATCGTCCATGAGGACTTCGCGGAACGCAGGGTCTGTCAGCCGCCCGGCAAGCCGCGCCGTTTCCTCCGGAAAACCGCCGCCCCGCATATCCGACAGGCAGGAGAGATAGCCCTGCGCCCGCGCCTTTTCACTTAAATCCTGCCGTAGATACCAGATAGACTGCGCCAGCTCCGCGCGCTCGTGCCCCGGCGCTTCCGCCAGCTCTACGTTGGTTGCGTATTCGCCCTGAGTGAGAAGCTGTCCGATGCGCTCCGCCGCCTCCTGCCAGCTTACGACCTTTGCGGAGGTCAGGTATCTTGCCGCGTCCCCATTGGCGATGTGAATGCCGTCCTCTGCGTACCAGGCGGAATATCTGCCGTTTTCGGTGACGACGCCGTTGCCGCCGTGGAAGCTGCTTTGAAGAAACGCCGCGATTTCTTCCACGCTCTTGACCTTGGAGAACTCCGTGGCGATCTTCATTCGGGCATAGTCGGCGTTGCCCTCCATGCGCAGAATATGGTCGATATCCGCCTGCGGATGGACATGGAAAAGCGGAGGGCGTGTAGCTCTCCGCTTCTGCGATATATGCGATTTGCTCATCCTCCGTGGGGAACAGGCTCAGTTGGTATGCCTGCGGTATCGGAGGCTGCGCCGGTTCCGCTTCCGGCGCGTCATTGGTCAGTTGTACACCAGCTCGCTGAGGATGATCTCCTCGGCCTGCGCTTTCAGGCTGTTCATCAGCCCCACCCATTTCATCTGGTCGCGGGCTTTTAGCTCCTCTGTCACGCCCGCCGACTTCATTAGCTCCGGCATCATCTGCTCCAGCCTCCGGTTCGCCGTCTCGTCGATCTCCCGCAGGTGCGGGAACAGCTTCTCCGACAGCACCAGACGGCTGTACAGCCCCGGTCTGTGCTCCTGAAGGTAGCTCCTGCGCAGTCTCCCGTACTTGCCCAGGGGTCTCGTGTCCTCCGGCGTCTCGCTCAGCGTCAGGTCGGGAATCAGGTAGTCCCCGTTCTTGGTGTAGGTCAGCTCTGTCATGGCTATGGCTCCTTTCCGCGAGTTTCTCGCGCTCGTAATTCTTGATGGTGACTTCGATCTGCCGCAGCACCTCTCCGTTGATCCTGCTCACCGCCGTGCCCAGCTCGGCGGCGGCTTCCGGGTGTTGAAATCGAAGATGCTCAGGAAATCCTCATGCTCGAAGCGGTCGTCCGCTTCAAGCCCGCAGCGGGACATGAGCGAGTAGGCGATGCTGACGGCGGCGGCGCTTTGGAAGGCCGCTCCTACGTTAAATTCATCATACCCGTAAAGAAAGGAATCGTCAACGATGGCGAGGATATCCCGCTTATAGTCCCGCCAGTATTCCTCCGCAAGCTGAGACGCGATGCGCTCAAGCTGGTCGGGAAGCCCTCCTTTTCCGTCCACACCGTAGCGGCTTTCCAGCATGGCGCTTACCGCATCCGCGTGTTCCTCCCGGTATTCCCACAGATAGCGGCTCTTGGGAAATTCTCTGCCGCCCGTGTCCGACACGTCGAACACATACCGAAGCCTCGGCCTTTCGCCGCTGCTGTCGATGAGGGCGATGCCCTTGGAGCCCCTGCGGACATACCGGCCCATCTTTTCGTTCCAGAAATCGTACTCCCGCGCAGGCGGTGGCGTCCGGACGCTGGGCGTGGATCATGACCTGCTCGGCGTAGGGGTATTTGTACAGCCTTGCGGCGGTGGTGAGAAAGCCCGTCCAGCCCCGGTAGCTGCCGGTGATCTGCCGCTGCGCCTCGTCCGCCATCTGCATATACGTTTGTAGCTTGCTCGGCATATTGCTCCTCCTTCATGGCAAAAATTTAGAGCGCCCGGAACGGACGCTCTATGTAAGGGGCGGTATATCCGAAAATGTCCCGAATCCTATGCAGGAAACGGGACGCTTTCTCTTGTATGTCGATGTTCTATTTCCCAAAATTAAAACTTTTTCGATTTTGGGAAATAGAGCGCAAGGGCGGAGGCGCTTTTATTCATCTTCTGGTTCAAAGTCCTCCGCATCGGGTTCATCCTCAAACAGGGAAAGCAGCTCCAGCGTCAGCTCGTTTACCCGGTCGGGCAGATCATCGTACCCGCGCATTTCCTGTGCTTCGCCGTTCAGATAGCGCACCGATACCTCCCACGATGGAGTACCCGCATATTCAGGCTCGTCAGGAATCTCCTGCGCATCCGGGGCTTCCGTGTCCCGTTCGTCCTCCCAAAGGTCGTCCGCGCCGAGCAGGCTTCGGAAACGCCGTAGTCCTCCTCCCAACAGAGGATTTCATAGTTGTTGACGATGACGTTCAGCAGCTTGCGCATTTCCTTTATTGTCAGAGTGACCTGCGCCGTCTCGTCTCCCTGCCGGAGCCAAACCGCGTGTTCTTTCCGGTCGAGGGTGAATTGAAGCTCCCTGTAACAGCCGTCGCCGTATTCGTCAAAGACCTCGCCGCAGACGGCAAACTCCATATGGCTGATTTGGAGCTGCTTTTTGCGTTCATTTCGCGCCGCATATGGGAAACGGTCTGCATACAGCTCGCGAGCGGCGGAAGCCACCTCGGGGCGGCTGTCGTTTTGCAGACCTTTGAGCCAGTCCCGCTGCTGCGCAGACAACTGCCACGGCAGATTCCATAGCTTTGTGAGCGTCATATCCTCAGACCGCTGCGCGGCAGGCAGCGCAGCGCATTTCTTGCAGATGTGCGCCGCATGGCCTCTGCCCGAAAAGCGCTCGTTCGCTTTGTATTCTCCGCACACCTTGCAGTAGTGCCCGCACTTCTTTGCCATATTTCTTGCACCCCTGTCATTTGGAAATTCGACAGATTCACTGCTTACTGCTCCAGGCTATCGGGATTCAGCATGAAATCAAAGATACTCATAATCAGTACGCCGCTGTCGTTATAATACGATGCCGGTGCGTCCTTGGTAATAATAATCTTCTTGAAAGCGTCGCCGGTCATCATCAGGGAACGCTGTTCCTGTTCCATTTTTGCCTGATCCGGGATAGCGTAGGCCGACTGAATGTAGTAACGCTTGGAGCCTTTGTTACATACGAAATCTATTTCATACTGCTTGCGGACGCTGCTTCCGTCCTTGCTGCTGTTGACTATCACAACGCCGATATCTACATTGAAGCCTCTGATTTTCAGCTCATTGAAAATAATATTCTCCATCGTGTGAGTCTCCTCCAACTGACGGAAGTTCAGCCGTGCGTTGCGAAGCCCCATATCGGTGAAATAGTATTTAACCGGGGTGTCGATATACTTTTTCCCCTTGATATCATAGCGCACTGCGCTGTCAATCAGGAACGCATCGCACAGATAGTCGATGTATCTGGTAATGGTCATCTTGCTGATTGTCTTTTGCTTGACGCTTTTGAAAGTGGCTGACAGCTTGGTTGGATTGGTGAGGGAGCCAATAGCGGAGGAAAGAATGTTCAGAAGCTCTTCCAACTCCGCACGGTTGCGGATTTTATGCCTTCCCACGATGTCTGAAATATAGGTTTCTTCAAAAAGCGACTTCAAAAAAGCGATTTTCTCCTCTGGCTTCTCGAAACGGAGTACAAGCGGAAGCCCTCCGTAAAGCATATATTCGTTCCAGCCGTCCTGTTTCGTACCCGAATAAACCGACATGAACTCGGAAAAGCTGAGCGGAAACATATGAATCTCATCGCCACGACCGCGGAACTCCGTGATAACATCCTTGGACAGAAATCTGGCGTTGCTGCCAGTCACATACACATCTACATTTTCCATGCGGATAAGGCTGTTGAGGACGGCTTCAAACTCGCCCAAAAGCTGCACCTCGTCAAGCAGAATATAGTACATTTTTTCATCTGCAATCTGCTCTTTCAGATATGGCATCAGCACATAAGGGTCTTGAAACTGCTTGTTTTCAAACGCATCAAAGGCGATTTCTATGATGTGGTTCTTGTCTACTCCTTCAGAAAGAAGATGTTCCTTAAAAAGATTGAACAGCAAATAGGACTTTCCGCATCGGCGAACGCCGGTGACGACCTTAATAAGGCCGTTGTGCTTCTTGCTGATGAGCCTATTCAGGTAGGCGTCTCTTTTCACCACCATGTTTTGTTCCTCCTACTGGATATTTTTGCGGGTACACGCAGTTTTATTCAATAGCATTATACTCGAAACGAGGCCGTTTTACAAGCGCTTATTGAGCATTTTTGCGTGAACCCGCATTTTTGTCCAATAGAAATGTGGAGATAAAACGGGAGCGACCCGAAAGCCGCTCCTGCCGCATCCGCCTTATTCGTCCGTGTCGAAGTCCGGCACCAGCTCCAGCTCCGCGAAGTCCTCGTCGGTGATTTCGCCCAGCTTTTTGCAGGGCGCTGTCGGTCAGCTCCCGCAGCTGGGCTTCGTCCTCGTCCAGGTATCCGCGCATTTCGGTGAGGGCGGCAATCAGCCCGCTGCGGCTGTCGCTTTGGTAGATGCACATGAGGTTCATTTCATCGTTGGTAAAATTCATCATAGCAGCTCTCTTTCCGCGCGCCTTGAACGCGCTGTCTTTTTCGGCTCGTTGACGGGAGGATAGAGCTTTGCCAGCACGGAGGGCTTTTTCTCCTGCCGTGCCGCCTGCGCCTGTTCTCGGCGCGCCGCCTGCGCCAGCTCCATGAGGGAGACGGGCTTGCCGGATTTTGCCTGTTCCTCCAGCTCTGCCACGGTCTGCTTCGGCCCGTTGTTGATAACGCCGTCGATCATGCCGTAGTCGTCCTCCATGGCCATCTCCGCGTTTTTGAGATAGTTTTCCGGCTTGAGGAAGTCGGGCAGCGCCTTGAAGCCCCGGGAATCCACGTAATTACAGGATACCACGCCGTTCTGCTTCAGCGCCACGATGTCGCTGATGGACAGGCTGTGACCGCAAAAATCCTCCGGGCGGCGGATGTTGAAGGTCTCATACAGCTCGTCCAACCTGTCCTGCGTATCGCCCTTGCGGTCGAGGCCGCCCGCGTAGACGGCGGTGTAATTTCCTTTTCAATGGAAAGCCCCTTCTTCTCCAGATACTCGGCGTTCATAAAGCGGAGCTGCGCCGTATCGTCATTATCCCGAAGCTGATAGATGGCAAAGCTGTCGGCGGGGTTACTGAGGAACGCCTTTTCATAGTCCGGCGGTGTAAGGCGGTCTTTGACCGTCTCCCATTCGGAGGCTTCCACGCCGAAGATACCGTCAAAGCTGCGGACTTCCTCTGCATCGAAGGCCATGGCCTCGGTGTTATCGGTGTGAAGCATATACACGCTTACATCCCGTTCCATGAGCTCCAGCGCACGCTCCTTTGTCAGCGGCAGCATATTGGAATCGGTGTAGCCGTAGGCGTTCATGCTCTCAACAGAAATCGCAGGGTCGGGGACGCAGCCGTTGTCCGGCGCTGTGACCGGCTCCGGCTCCTGCACGGCGATCTCCTGCACAGGCTGGGCGGCAAGGCTTTCCGTCTCCCTGTCCAGCCCGCGCTCCTTGCAGATTTCCGCATAATGGCGGTCGATATCCGTAATCAGGGAGGATGAGGTTCGGTTGATGGTCTCCAGCGATGCGCGAAGCTCGGTCAGCTCCCTGTCCTTTGCCCAGGTCGCCAGATACCCGAAGCTGTTTTCGCCGGTCTCAATGCCGTAATAGGCGCAGACGGCGAAGGAGATGCTCTCCGCCTGAATCTCCTCGGCGGCGCGGGAGAGCTTTGCCTTTTCCGGGTACTGTGCGTGCCAAAACTCCTTCACGGTCTGCTCGCCGCCCGTGAAGTTCAGCCCGTCCTCGCCCAGATACAGAAAGCCCTGCTCCGGCAGCTCAATGGGCGCTGCTGTGATGACAGAGGCGGCGTGATTGACGGTGAGATGGCTTTCAAGCGTTACCGGCATACCCGGATCGTAATCCGAGCCGCGCAGGTCATATACATACAAGCCCTCCGGCAGCTTATCCCGGTCGATGCGCCCGTTGGAGAACAGCGCGGGCTTGCCGAACAGCTCGACCGCCTGATATTTTTCTCCGATTTCGTCCTTATTGTGGAGCTTGGAGTGTGCGATCTCATGGACGGCGGCGCAGACCGTCTGCACCTCGCTCATGCCTTCGCGGACAGCGATGCGCTGTTTGTCCACGGAGAAGTAGCCGTCCATATTCTCCGCCAGCTTCTCAAAGAAGATGGGTACGGGCGCACTGCGGCGCAGAGCTTCCATGAACACCCCGTAATTCTGCACGTCCCCCCGTAAGGTTCGCCGCCAGCTTCGGCAGGGGCTTGCCTGCTGTCTGCTGCACATCGAAAACCACCACGGGCTTGTACATGGGGATCTGCACCGTCTTTTCCTCCGTGATAATATCGCCGTTCTCGTCCCGCAGGGGGAGCTTGGTGTCCGGGTCGAGCTTTGCTTCTTCAATTTTCTTCTTGAAGGGCGTGGGGGCGATGATCTTAATGCCCTTCGCCCTTCTTAACACTCCTTCCGAACTGATCGCGCCATTTGTTGAAGCCCGCCACATGGGTGGCGTCGGGGCGCTGCATATAGATGAGCATGGTGTTGTTGACGCTGTACTTGTGAAAGCGGCTCATGGTGGCAAGGTACTGCCTGTATCTGTCGCTCTCAAACAGCTCCTTTATGCCCGTCTCAATGCTGTCGGTGATGTCTTTGAGTCGTTCCTTGTTTGTCTGTTTTTCAGCCATTTCATGCATACCTCCTTTGATTCATAGTAAAAACAGCGGCTCCCGCAGGGGAACGAAACGCCCGTGCGGGAGCCTGCGAGGGTCATTTGGTGAAGTCCAGCTTATAGGAGGAACGCGCGCTGTCGTCCTCCAGCACGATGAATGCGTCGTAGGTCTTGCCGGTTTTCTCGGAGTAGATACCGCTGGCATAGGCGCGTCCCTGCGTCAGGAGCGAGGAAGCCATCTTCTTCGTCAGGCTGATCTTCTTGGCGGCAAGGAAGCGGTTGTCCCGCCACAGCCCGAACTTGCAGCTCCGTCTTTCGCAGAAATAGCCGTTTTTGCTCTCCGTGACCTCTGCGCCGCAGCGGGGGCATTTGCCCACAACGGGTCTGCCGGAGGGGAACAGCACCTCTGCGCCGTCCACAGGCGCAGCGTCCCGAACCAGCGCTGCGACCATATCGCGGATGCCGGCGAGGAACTCGTCTGCGCCCAGCTCGCCGCACTCGATCTCCTTGAGGCGGTGCTCCCATTCGGCGGTGAGCAGCGGGGACTGGAGCTGTTCGGGCAGCACGGTAATAAGGGAAACGCCCGCTTCGGTGGGAACGAGGCGTACAGATTTTTTCGCCTTTCTGCGCTCCGCAAAGCCCGTGGCCACCAGCTTTTCAATGACAGCCGCCCTTGTTGCGGGGGTTCCCAGCCCGCGCCGCTCCGCAGCTTCCGGCATATCCTCCTTGCCCGCCGTCTCCATGGCCGACAGAAGCGTATCCTCGGTGAATTGTTTGGGCGGGGTCGTTTTTTCCCTCTTTGACCGCGCAGGAGGAAACGGAAAGCATCTGTCCCTCGGAAAGCTCCGGGAGGGTGCTGTCCTGCTTGCCCTTTTCCGTGTATGCCCTCCAACCCATATTAAGGATTGTTTTCCCCTTGGCGGCAAAGGCATTTCCGCCGCAGTCCAGCCTTGCCTCGGTCTCCAGATAGACGAAGGGCGCGCTGACCGCCATAAGCACCTGACGGGCGGCAAGGCGCAGCAGCTCCCGTTCGCCTGCGAGCAAGGTTTCCAAGTCCGTTTCGCCCGCCGCCATCGTGGGAACGACGGCGTGGTGGTCGCTGACCTTTTTGCTGCTGCACACCTGCCCCGAACAGACGGCTGCGGGCGGCTCTGTGCCGCAGACGCCCGCGCAGCACAGCGCCAGCGCGTTTACGCCGCTCTCCATATCGTCGGTGAGATAGCGGCTGTCGGTGCGGGGGTAGGTGCAGAGCTTCTTTTCGTAGAGACTTTGCAGATAGTCCAGCGTCTGCTGCGCCGTGTACCCAAGCAAGCGGTTCGCATCCCGCTGGAGCGTGGTCAGGTCGTAGAGCGCCGGGGCTTTCTCCGTCTTTTCCGTCTGCACGACGGAGGTAACAGCGGCGGTTTTGCTGTTGCAGTCCCCGGCAAGCCGCTCCGCCTCTGCCTGCTCCTTCATGCGCCCGCCTGCGGCGGAGAAGCCGCCAAAGTCCAGATGGACGGTGTAAAAGCTCTCCGGCTGAAAGGCATTGATCTCCGCTTCCCGCTGCACCAGCAGCGCAAGCGTGGGCGATACCACGCGCCCTACGTTCAGTGTGCGGTGGTACATCACGGAAAACAGGCGGGTGGCGTTGATGCCCACCAGCCAGTCCGCGCGGGCGCGGCAGAGGGCGGAGGCGTAGAGGTTGTCGTACTCCGCGCCGTCGCGGAGATTGTCAAAGCCATGAAGGATAGCCGCATCCTCCATGGAGGAGATCCAGAGCCGCTTTACGCGCTTGCGGCAGTTGTTGAGATTATACGCTGTGCGGAAGATCAGCTCGCCCTCGCGCCCGGCATCGCAGGCGTTGACCACTTCATACACATCGTCCCGGTGCATGAGGGCGCGCAGAGTGTTCATCTGCTTCTGCTTGTCCCGCGCCACGGTGTACTGCCAGCTATCCGGCAGAATGGGCAAGTCCTCCCTTCGCCATTTGCCGTACTTTTCATCGTAAGCGTCCGCGTCCGAAAGCTCCGCAAGATGCCCGAAGCACCAGGAGACGAGATAGCCGCCGCCCGAAAGAAAACCGTCCTCGCGCCTGCCTGCGCCAAGAACGGCGGCGATGCTCCTTGCCACGGAGGGCTTTTCACACACAACCAATCGGTATTCGTTCATATTCCTTTATTCCTCCTCATCGTTGATATCGAAATCATCCGGCGCGTCCCAGCCCTTTGCCCGCAGGAACTCCTTGCGCAGGGTGTTGTTCCCGCAGTCCTCGATGGCCTTCTCCACATACAGGTCGCAGTTTGCGTAGCTGTATTCGTCGAAATAGTATTTGAAGTCGTAGTAGATGGATTTGACGGGCTTGGGGGTGCGGAGCAGCGCCTCTGCGTCCCCGCAGCCCGCCTCCACGGCTTTTACGATCTTCTGCCGGATGAAGTATTCAAAGGCTTTCTTGCCGCCCCGGTATCCGGGCTTTTGGGAGAGCGTCTGCCGGATGAAAAGCGCCTGCTCGCGCTTCATGATCTGAATAAGCCGCTCGCGGGGAGACAGCTCCTTGGGCGATTCTGTGCTGACAGTCTGTGTCATGCTTCGCTTTCTCCTTTCACAACCGTTCTCAACGGGTTGCCGGTAAATGCCAAGGGGACGAACCCGTACAGATTTACGCAGAGCGTTTTCACGATCTGGATGCAGAAGGAATAGATACGCTGCCTGTCGGGGCAGTGCTCCCGGAAGAACGCAAAAATCGAATAGCATGACAATCCTTTGTGATCCTCCATAACCAAATCCGCAACGGATTTCCAGTCCTTGTCCGCAGCCTCCGGGATTGCCGCATTTTCCAGCAGCGCCAGCACCGTGGTAAAATCCTTCTCCTGCTCCACGCTGATTTCCAGAATGAATCCGATAAACGCGCTCAACGCCATGCGCGCCCAGCCCCGCTCCTCCATAGTCATAAAGGACAGCATCCTCGGAACGGCGGGAAATATCTCCTGCTCCACGAAACAGGCTTCCCGTCCGGGCTTCAGCTTTTGCAGCGCATCGGCGCTGAGCTTCGGGATATACGGCTCGTCCTTCTCCGCAGCGTCAAAGCCCTCGAATACAGGCGCATCCGCCCTGTGCTTCTTTCCTCTGAGCGTTCGGCAGAACTCGTGAACGATGAAGCAGAGGAAAAGCAGATGGGTCAGGGCGATCAGGCTCATGCCCGCGATATTCAAAATTCTCATTCTTCCGCATCCTCCCCGGCGTCCGTCTCGTCCTCGGCTTCAAACTCGTAATCCTCATCCTCCTCGTCCTCGCCGTAGTCGTAATCGTCCAGATCGTCCACCCCACGGGTGTCGGCCTTGGGTTTGCGGAGCTTGAACCAGTACAGCGCACCGCCGCCGCCCAGCAGGAGCAGGAGGACGACCACAATGAGCCCCGCGCCGCCGTTCTTTTTGGGCGCATCCTCCGCCGGCTCGGTGGGCTGCGGTGTAATTTCTGCTGTTTGCTCCTTGCCCGCGCACTCGCTCATATTGGTTCTGCACACCTTGCAGCCCGTGTTGATTTTGCCCACGGCGCATTTGTCCGTGCAGGTGCAGGCGGGGACGATGCTCTCGCCGTCCTTGGTCAGCGCCAGCAGGTCGGCCTCGTCCACAAGATTCAGGAAATGGACGTTCTCATTGCCCTTATCGTCTCGGTCGATGATGAGATAAAAGGTATTGCCGCCCTTGGTCGTCACGGTGATGAACTGCTTGCCTGCGCCGAAAGCGGAGCCGATATCGTCCATGAGCGTCAGGTTGCCGTCCGGGGTCAGTGGCGCTGATGAAGAACTTCTGAAAGCAGTGCAGTATTTCAGCAGAATTTCCAGCAGCCCCGCCGTATCCGCAGTGTTCCCGCTGTTTTCTTTCGGAAAATCCATGACGTCAAGGTATTTGCCGTATACGTAGCCGGTCTGCTCCGGCACGACCACCTTGTACCAGCCGTTGCTTTCCTCCAGCACCTTCACCTCCGCGCCGTTGAGCAGACGCCCGATCACGGTGTAATCCGTGCCGGGGCCGGTGCGCAGGTTCAAATAGGTGCGGACGTTGACCACCTTTCCGGCCTGCTCCCGTTTGGCGGGAAGCGTCCAGCTCCGATCCCCGATGGTCACGGTATGGCCTCCGTCCGCATTTTCGGTCACAATCACGGTCATGGTCTGCTCACCGGTCTGCGCGTTTTCCTGCGGCGCGCTGCCGGGCTGTTCGCCGGGGCTGCCGCCGCCTGCATAGGCCGTAACGGAAAAGACCGTCATGCAGAGCACGACGGCCAGCGTCACGGCAAAAAATCTCCATTTATTCTTCATCCATAAATTCCTCCGTTTTTCTGTATTCGTCGGGCAGCGCCGCCGTGGGACGCTTTTCCAGCATCTCCATCAGCGCCGCGAGCTGCTCGATGGTCAGCCCGTTCTCGCGGACGATGCCCACAATATCCGTGTTTTCCAGCTTCAGAATCTGCTCGTCCAGGGCTTTGAGCCGTGCAGTCAGCGATGTGAGCTTTTCCGCCAGCTTCTCGCGCTCCTGACGCAGCTTTTCAAGTCGCGGGTTCATAACATCCTCCTTTTTGCGTTGATATGGTTGTTGTTAAGGTAATCTGCCAAACTGGAGAAAATGGCTTCGCCAGTAGCTCGTGTCGATGGAAGCGTAGTGAATGGGGTCGCCGCAGTGGAGCATCCTGTTATTGCCCACATAGATGCCCACATGGGACGCGCCTGCGGTGTCGTAGGTCTTTTCAAAGAAAATAAGGTCGCCAGGACGGGCGCTCTCCGGAGAAACATAGGCGCACATGCCCCGCAGCCCCTCCGCGCCCAGCCTGCCGAAGCTCCAATGCAGGCCGCAGTTGTTGTAGACATACGAAACGAAGCCGGAGCAGTCGAAGGAGGTGTCCGGCGAGCTGCCGCCCCAGATATAGGGGTAGCCCAGATACTTTTCCGCTTCCTTGATGATGGCGGCGAACTGCTCGTCCGCCAGCGCCTCCGGGGGTATCTCGTACTTCTCATACTGGGTGTGGTAGTACCGGTTCACATACGGGGAGCCGGGGAACAGGTCGGGGCGGTTGCCCAGCACGCTCATATACACGGCGTACATGGAGAGCTGATCGTGGGACATGATATGCACCGGCACATGGGAGAGGTTGAAGTTTTCCAGCTCCACATGGCAGATATAGTAGGTATAGGGAACCTCTACTTCGTACTCGTAGCTTTGCAGATTGCCGTTTTCGTCGGTGTAATAGCCGATATGCGTTTCGGTGCGGTATCTGGTTTCCGTGGTGACGGTTTCCGTTAAGATATACTGCTTTTCAAACAGCGTCTCCAGAATCCCGCCTATTTCGTCAATCGTCCATTCTCCGCCCTTGAGGGCGGTAATCATGGAAATGAGCACATAGGGGTCGTGCTCAATCTCGTCCAGGTCAAAATGGTACTCGTCGTAATCGTGGGTGCTTTCGTAGCTGTTCAGGTATTCCCGCAGCTCGTCCTCCATGGCGCAGTAGGCGGCTTCCGCCGCCAGCATATCCGCATCCTCCAGCGGATAGGTGGAGGACACGATACCGGAGATCCCGCCCTGAAACAGCGTGGAGCAGGAGGAAATGCAGGTCATGAGCAGCAGTATCGCGGCGGCGACGCCGCCTGCAATGAGAAAGCCCTTCTTGTGCCGGACAAAAAAGCTGCCGGCCTTTTTGCTTCCCTCGGCGGCGCGCTTTGCCGCCTTCGCGGTGGTCTCGGACGCTTTGACGGTATTCCTCGCGCCGTTCCCCGCTTTTGCGGCGGCGTATTCCTTTTTAATGGCCTGCTTCTGCCGCCAACGGGAATAGGGGTTGGAAGCCCTGCCGTATTCCTGCTCGTATTGTTTGTTCAGCGCCTTGAGATTGGCTTTGTCTGCGGCGGCTTCCGCCTTGTCCGCTTTGCGGTAGGGCTTTTCCGCATGGGAGCGGTGCGCCGATTCCGCAATGCGCCAGGTGCGCTCCGCCGTCTCGGTCAGGGTGTTCGCCGCCTCCGTGCCGGGGTTGTCATCGCCCTCCTCCCGGAGCTTGCGGTGGACTGCGCTGCGGACGGTATCCAGTGGCGCTTTCCTTGCGGCGTGCGCCAGCTTGGAGGGCGGACGCTTTTTGTCCGCCTCCTCAAAGAAAAGGCGCGTCGTGACCTTGCCGCTCTCACTGTCCACAACGCGCTCCCTGACCTTAACGGTTTTCTTGGGAATTTTCGCTTCGGCCTTTTCCAGCTTAACCGCCGCCCTGTCCGCCTTGCGGACAGCTCGTTCCAGCTTCGGCAGGGCGCGTTCTTCCTCGGTGAAAATCAGCCTTGGCGAGCGTTTTGCCATATTCATCACCTCGATTCTGTGGGGATTGGATCGTCATACGCACGCGGCAAAGACGGCCTGTTCGCTGGCGTCTTTGCCCTCTGCAACCTCACGGGGCTCCCAGCCGCGGATTTTCTCCGCGATTTTCAGAAAATGCGCCTTTCCGGCAGGCGTGACGAGGGTGTATTCGCTTTTTGTGCCGTTGGGAAGGTAAAAATCTCTGGTCACAAACAGCGGGTCGTTGCGCTTGCCGGCTCTGACAAACACACGGTCGCTGCGGTGACGGTCTCTGAACACATACCCCTTTTCCAGCAGGTAGCCGATAAATTTCTTCTGCGGAACGCCCAGCTCCTTGGCGGTATAGCGAAGACAGGTCACGCTCTCAACGCCCACAAAGGAATCGTAGTAGCTGGCCTTCGGAGCCAGCCGCGCGTTCTCGGCCTCCGCCTTTTTCAGCGCCTCCCGCGCGGCGTTCGCCTTTGCGTTTTCCGCACGGAGCTTGCCGATATACTCCGAGATCAGCTCGGGGTGCTCATCCATCCGGCTAAGAAGCGCATCCGTCATATACGCGCCGTGCTTGCGGATGGAGGGCAACACCTCGGCCGTCACCCAGCGCTTGAACTTCTTTGCGCGCTCCAGCTTGCTGGAGAGGACAAGAGCGTAAAGGCCGGATTCGTTGATGATAATAACATTCTGCTTTCCGCCGGGGGTCATCATTTCAGTGACCCCTTTGTCCTCATCGTCAACGTGCTTGGAAACAGCATTATTCAGAGACTTCCCCTTGCCATAGCCCAACGCCATCGCAACGTCTCTGCCCACGAACCACGGTTCGCCGTTCATGCGCAGGGAGCGCAGTTCACCGAACTCCGGGTTTTCAAAGATCATCAGATTGTTATTCATATTCGCACATCCTTTTTCGTCTCTATTCTGACTGCACCTGCTCCGAGAGCTTTGTCGTGATGATTTTGTACAGCTCCGTATCCTTGGGAAAGCGGTCTACGAAGGGCAGGATCACGCTGCCGTAGAACAAAAGCCCCTCGCCCTCGGCGGATTGGGTCACATACGAGAGCTGGTGGGGCGAGATGTTGAGCTGCTTCGCCAGAATCTGCCGGTCGCCGGAAGCCTGGTTGAGCATATACACATAATCGGAGTTTTCAAAGATGTTCTCCACCTCACGGCTGGAGAGCAGGTCTTTGACGTTCTGGGTGATGCCCGTGGGAACGCCGCCCCACTTGCGGAAGCGCTTCCATATCTCCACCGTATACGCGGCGGTCTGCTCCTCCTTCAAAAGAAGGTGCATTTCGTCGATATAGTAGCGGGTGGACTTGCGCTGTTCCCGGTTAATCGTGACGCGGTTCCACACCGCGTCCTGCACCACCAGCATCCCGATCTTTTTGAGCTGCTTGCCCAGCTCCTTGATATCGAAGCTGACCACACGGTTTTCGATATTCACGTTGCTGCGGTGGTTGAACACGTTGAGGGAGCCGGTGACGTAGATTTCCAGCGCCGTGGCGATATACTGCGCTTCCTTTTCATCCTGCCTGCGAAGCTCGTTGTACAAGTCCTCTAAAATAGGCATCTTTTCCGGGCGGGGGTCACTCAGGTACTCCCGGTAGACAGAGCGCACACAGCGGTCGATGATGGTCTTTTCCACCGGCATGAGGCCGTCCTTACCGCCCACGATCAGCTCGCAGAGGGAGAGGATGAAGTCGGATTTCAGGCTCAGCGGGTTTTCGTCGTCGCTGTAATTCAGGTTCAAATCCATGGGGTTCAGGTAGTCGGTGGAGGTGGGCGAGATCTTCACCACCTGCCCGTGCAGGCGCTCCACCAGCGGTCCGTATTCGGCTTCGGGGTCGCAGATGATGATGTCGTCGTCTGTGACGAGGAACACGTTGGAGATCTCCCGCTTGGCGGAGAAGGACTTGCCGCTGCCGGGCGTGCCTAAGATCAGCCCGTTGGGGTTTTTCAGCAGCTTTCTGTCTACCATGATGAGGTTGTTGGAAAGGGCGTTCAGCCCGCAGTACAGGGCTTCCTTGCCGTCCTGAAACAGCTCCTGGGTGGTAAACGGCACGAAGATCGCCACGCTGGATGTGGTCAGCCCCCGCTGGATCTCGATCTGGTTATATCCCAGCGGCAGCGCGGACATGAAGCCCTCCTCCTGCTGAAAGTCCAGCCGCGTGAGCTGGCAGTTGTACTTCTGAGCGATAGAGCCCGCCTGAAAGACATTGTTTCCGAGGCGCTGCTTGTTGTCCGCCACGTTCACCACAAGGAAGGTCAAAAGGAACATGCGCTCGTTGCGGCTTTGCAGCTCCTGCAAGAGCTTTTTCGCCTCCGTGCCGTAGGTGGCAAGGTCACTTGGGATAATATCCATATCGTAGCCGGAACGCACCGCTTTTTTCTGCTCCTCAATGGTCATCTTCTGCAAGTCGGTGATCTTGCGCTTAATGGTCTTGATGGCCTTCACCTGATCCACGGACTGGACGTGCATACTGACGATGAGGGAGCTTTCCATATCGAGAAAATCCGCCAGCATCCGGTCGTTGAGCTCCGGCGCTAAAATCTGCAAAAAGGATACGCAGCCGGTCTTGCTGCCCACGCCGAAGCTGCTGCCGGTCTTGAACTCGAAGGCGCTGGGCGCGATGAAGTCCTTCACCGACAGCCCGGAGGGAGCCAGCCAGTCCCACGAAAAGCGGAAGGGCTGCGGCTCGTCCATGTGGAGCATCCCGTGCAGCAGGCGCAGGCGCTCCATCCCGTTCAGACTTTCTGCCTGCACACCCAAACGGCGGAAGTTGTTGAGGATATCCGTCTCGATGCGCTCCAATCGGGGCTTTGCGGCTTTCAGCCCGTCCGCCTCTACGCCAAAGGTCAGGTACTTGGTCTTAATCAGCCCGTTGTTGCCTCTGGCAAGCTGGCTTTGCAGCATCCCGGTGTACTCGGTGCGGAGCTTGTCGAAGCAGTCGCCCTGCAAGGGGATGGCGATGCGCCGGGCGTAGGTGTCCCGCGTGGCGGAGAGGTTGATGAAGGAGAGCTGGAAGCGGATGGAGGAATCGAAATAGTTGAGGAAATCGCACCAGCCGTCGAAAATGGCGGTCTTGTCCTCGTTCTGGTTGAGCTGATAGTTGATATCCTGAAACTGCACGGTTTTCGTGTAGTAATTGTCCGTCACGCGGCACACGCCGTCGGGAAACATCCGCTGAAAGGGGATGCTGTCCTGGGCGGACTTCTTTCGCTTATCCTGACGCTTGGCTCTTGCAATCGCCGCGTCGATCTGCTTTCGCTCGGCTCGTGTGAGCTTTCTTGCGGGGGTTTTGTTTGTGGACAATCGCGTAGACCTCCTTATCCAAGATATCCTGCCGGTTCAGCAGGTCGTAGAAATTGTTCGTCCTGTACGGGCGCTGTTTGGGGCGCAGGAAGCACACCTGCACGATGTTGCGGATGAGCTTCTCCGGCGGCTGACCGTTCTTTTCGTACATGGCCAGCAGGAAGAAGGGCAGCATGACCAGCATCATGCAAAGGGCCGCCGCGCTGCTGCCGATATGCCCCTTGAGCAGAAAGAAAAGCGGTACGCCGATGAGCGCGCCGCCGCCAAAGCACAGAATCTGCCGTTTTGTTAAATTGAACATGACCTTGGTTTTCACCGCGTTCAAGTCCTTGGGTACGGGAACGTATGCCAAATTTCATCACCTCCGTCAGTGAGCGTGGAACAGGCTCCTGGCAAGGGAGCTCGTCTTAAACAGCGTGAAGCACAGCAGCACCGTATACCCCATGCACGTCCATATGGCTGCCGAGACGCTGCTCTCCACCACGATGTTCTGGATCAGCACCGCGTAGATCGCCACGCAGACGATGATGAGGAAGCCCTGAAACCCCAGCGCCAGCAGGCTTCTGAGGTAATTCTGACCCATCTGCCCCCATTCCCGGTTGACCATGGTCGCCATGGGGATGGGAGCGATGGAGGTCACGCAGTAGATCTCGATCATCCTGCCGTAGCAGATGATGAAAATGCAGATGGTCAGCGCCCACATGGAAAGATGCACGACCACGGACTCCAGCCACAGCCCCAGCAGCGACCAGACCTCCATTTCCGCAAGCGCTGCTTCAAATCCCGCGATATGCTCGTTGAACGTCAGGGACGTGTCCGATATGATGATGCCCGACGCGCTGTTTACGACGCTCTGAGCAGCTTCGAACACGCCCATGACGATGTTCCAGGTATTGGTGACGATGAGCACGGCGCAGGCGGTCTTGAATATCCATTTGAAGAACATCCATGTGTCCACGTCGTGCATATTGTTCTTTTCCGTAATGAGCTGAATCAGCTCCAGCGTCATGACAAAGGCCAGGACAACGCCCGCGATGGGCAAAATCACATTGTCCGACAGCGTTCGGATCATGCCGTAGACGCCGCTGTTCCAGCCCTGGGGCGTAGCGCCCACCTGTCCGGCGATGCCCGCCACGCGGCTGTTCACGTTGTCAAACAGTCCGTTCACATTGTCCATGATGCCGCTGATCAGCAGCTCCTTCAGCCATTCGGTGAATTTCTGCCATATCAAATCCAATGGGCTTTACCCTCCTTTCCCGCAGCGCCCGCCCAGAGGGGCGGACGCCGCGAAGGATTCGTGCGGGCGATTAACCGAACAGGCCGGAGAGCAGGGGAACGAGAATGACGCCGATGAGCGCCACGCCGCCGCCCGCCATGAGCTGTTTCATGCCCTGCGATTTTGCACCGGGGTTGTCGTTTCCGTAGCCTTCCAGCAGGTTAATGGCTCCCCAAATGCCGAGACCTGCGCCAAGGGCAATAACCAAAGTTTGAAGAACATCGACAGCAGAGTTGAAAAATTCCATATTTGTGTTGCCGGAATCATTGGGTGTTGGTTGTGTTGAAATCTCGCGGATACAGCAGGAGCCGGAGCGAAAGCTGCGATGCAGCCCCGATTCCGGCTTCTCCTTTCAAATTTTCGTTCGTGGATTCGTTCCGACCCTGCAAGCGAGTAGGCGTCTTTTCTCATCCGTATCTATATGAAAAGCCGCCGCATGAGGGCGGCGGGCTTGTGCGCTCAGACGCTGCCCGCGTCGAACACCTCGTAGACCTCATCCGCTTTCGGCACCAGCCTTGTGGAGAGATACTTTTCGATATCAAAGGCGTTCCTTGGGTTCGCGTCCGACAGATACTTATAATTGGGGTGACGGGTGATGTCGTACTTATCCGAGAGGAAGGGGCGCACGCCCCGAAGCTGCAAGATGCACTTGCCGCCGTCCAGCACCGCCAGCTCGTCTATCGTGGCAAGGTCTTTGCCCAGCTTCTGATAGTTCAGGCTGTGGGACACCTCCCGTCCACGGCTCTCACCGGTGTTGAAGGTGTCGATGGTCTCTTTCCCCAGCGCCTGATTCAGCTCCTTCAGCGTGCCGGGCTCCTTGCCGCCCAAAAAGATGGAGCTGTCGCAGTTGCCGATGATGGTGTCGGCGTTGTCCTTGTACAAAGCTTTCAGCTGGCTCTGCGCTTGCAGCATCAGGCAGGCGGAGATCTCGCGGCTGCGGATGGTAGCCACCAACTTCTCCAGGTTGGTATCTGCCCGATGTTGGCGCACTCGTCAATGAGGCAGCGCACATGGACGGGCAGCCTGCCGCCGTACACGTCGTCCGCCTTGTCGCACAGCAAGTTGAATAACTGGCTGTAAATCATGGAAATGAGGAAGTTAAAGGTGCTGTCGGTGTCGCTCATGATGAGAAACAGCGCCGTTTTCCGGTCGCCCAGGGTGTCCAGCTCCAGCTCGTCATATTTGGTGATCTCCCGCAGCTCCTGGATATCGAAGGGCGCAAGGCGCGCGCCGCAGGAAATATTGATCGACTTAGCTGTTTTGCCCGCCGCTAAGCGGTATTTGGCATATTGGCGCACGGCGAAGTGATGCGGCTCCCGTCTTGCCAGCTCCTTAAAGGCCAGATCCACGTTGTTCTCAAAGGTCTCATCGTCCTCGCGCACCTCCATGGCGTTGATGAACTCGATGAGCGTGGCGAAGTTCTGCTCCTCCTCCGGGGCTTCGTAGTGGATATACGCGATGAGCGCCGTGTAAAGCAGCGTTTCCGCCTTGCGCCAGAAGTCATCGCCGGATTTCCCGTCGCCCTTGGTGTTGGCAATGAGGGTCGTGACCAGCTTCAGAATGTCCTTTTCACTGTGGATATACGCAAAGGGGTTGTAGTGGTGGGACTTCTTGAAGTTGATGGAATTGAAGATTTTGACCTTATACCCGTTGCGGAGCATGAGTTTTCCGCACTCCACGGCGATGCTGCCCTTCGGGTCGGTGACAACGTATGAACTGTGTAATTGCATGAGATTTGGCTTAATGAAAAACCGCGTCTTACCGCTGCCTGAGCCGCCCACCACCAGCACGTTTTTGTTCCGCGCCGTCTTGGGGTCTTTGGGACGATTGGACATCATGAGCCGCTCGGTCTGGGTGAGAATGACGTTGTTCTCAAACTTCGGATCGACGTAAGGGGCGATATCCTCGGGCTTGCCCCAACGGGCAGAGCCGTATTCCAGATTTTTGCGGAATTTCTTTGCGTTTTTGCCCTTGACGTACACGATAAGCCGAATGAGCAGAGCGGCTGCAACGCCCACGCACAGGTCGATGGGGTGGAAGCTGGGCAGCGCCGATTGGAACGCGGCGGCAAAGCCCTCCATGAGGTGCAGCGCCTTTCCCGAGAAATCCGTGCCGGGGGCAAGCCTCCACGCCTGCCCCAGCTTGGTGGCAAAGAGGGCGATAAAGACATACGGGATATTGGGCAGCACCAGCTTTTTGATATGCAGCGGCTTTTTCATAGCTCCAGCCCCTTGTCCTTGTTGCGCACCCTGGTCACGTCCTTTGCGATCTCCGGCGCACGGAGCGCTCTGAGCATCCGGATGACGGACGGCTTCTCCTTTGCTTTTGCCTTCTTCCCGGTGTACTCGGTAAAGGCGGCGGTGAGCGCATCCGCGTCCCGCGCCTTGAAAAAGACGAGATACCTGGGGATCTCGCCGGTTTTGTCCTTCTTGATGGCGTAGTCCACGCCGTACTTGCGCGCCACGCGGTCAAAGCCCTTGATGTTCCGCTCCGTGACCTCGATGTTGGACACGCCCTGGTTCTGACCGACAAGCTGCTTCACCGTCTGCTTGCCGGTGGGCTTTTCAGGCGCACCGCGCGCCTTTGCCAGCTTCTTCTCCTTGCGGCTGGCAAGGTATTTGAGAATGGCGGCCTTTAACAGCCGCGCCGTGAGCTTGGTTGCGCTGATGACCAGCGTGACCGCTCTGTTTTCCACTTCCTCCTGCATGGGTCATTCCTCCTTTCCCGCATACTCCTCAAAGCGCCGTCATCGCTCTGTCACCGGAGCGGTCTTGCCTTTGCCCGCAGCCTTGGCGGGCTCGGTGGGGATCGCCATAATCTTGCTGCCCATCTTCAAAAAGGCTTCCGGCTGACGGAACTTTTCCTCATATTTCTGTTGCAGCTCCTTCGGCAGAGACGCAAAGTTCTCATCCCCCAGACCGCAGATGAAGAATTTACCGGCCACAATATCGTAGATATCGCCGTCCCCGTCCCGCAGGGCGCGGTTCAGGGGCTTGCCCTCCAGCTTGGCTTCTTCCCCGCAGATCAGCGCCACGGGGTCGTCATATGGGTAAATCGCTTCGATATAGCCGTCCACCGCCTTCTGCAAGGAGGCGAGGTCGGAGCCGATGCGCTCCACGCGCGGATACTGTCCCGGCTCCACCATGAGCACCTCGAGGGTGTCGTCCGGCGCTCTTTCGGCGGAGATTTCCTTGCCGTCATTGCTCTCAAACTCCACCTCCACGAAATTGTCAGCATCCAGAATATGATCCCCGGCGTGCCACTGGTCGCTTACCATCTGCTGTGCTTCCTCTTTGGAAGAAGCCTCCACGGACACGGTGAGCTTCAGCGTTTTCGGTGATGGTCACGTCAAATTCCTTCATGCGCGCCGCCTCCCTCGTCAATTTCAGCTGGAAGAAAGGGAAAGAGCAGCCCGCCACTGCCTTGACCACAGCTTCCGCTTCGCAATGGACAGCTCGATTTCCTTCGCTGTCATCCTCCGTATCGGGTGCATCTTCATATGGTTCGGGCTTTCCTCAAGGTCGTCGGCATATACGCCGCGTTCGTCGCAGCAGTCGCAGTGGATGTGTACGTCGCCGTAGATGTTGATGGTTACGTTCATGGATAAACCTGCCTTTCTCAGCGCTCGTTCCGGCGCTGCTGTTTTTCTGCCACTGCTCCAGCAGCTTGATGATGGTTTGCTGCATTTGCAGGGGCGTGTAGCTTCGGGGAAATATTTGCGGAGGGTATCGCTGCTCAGCGTACGCTCCTGTTCCTCCTTCTTTCCTCGGACATGATGGAGCGCATGGCCTCCTTCGTGCATTTTCCCTCCCGGCTGAGCTTTTTGAGCCGCTGTGCCTGGGAAAGTGAGGGCGTGTTCTGGGAATAGTCCATTGCGTCCAGAAACTGCTTCTGCTCGTCATGGGTGAGATACGACAGCTCCACGGCGGGGCTGAACGCGATCTCCTTGCTGTCCACCTTTTTCTGCACCTCCGGCAGAAGCTCGGTGAGACGGATATAGCGGCGAATCTGTGCTGCGCTGTCGGGGCTGTTTTTCAGCCACAAGTTCGCGCGAGGTCTTTCCCGGCAACTTCTGTCCAACTTGAACAGAAGTTGATTTTCCCTCCAAATCCACCCGCTTTCCCTGATGCTTCAACGCTTCCAGCTTCATTTTGTACGCCTGCGCCCGCTCCATGGGGCTGATGGTTTCCGCTGCAAATTGCTGTCCACCATGAGGATCACCGCCTCGTCGTCGTCAAGATTGCGGACGATGGCAGGTATGGTTTTCAGCCCCGCAAGGTCTGCGGCATGGAGCCGCCTGTGTCCGGCTACCATCTCGTATCCGCCCCTCCGGTGCGGGGCGGATGATGGCGGGGTTGAGGACGCCCACCTGCATGATGCTGTCGATGGTCTGCTGCATGAGCTCATCATCCGTCACCTTGAAGGGGTGGTTCTTGAAGGGACGAATCTCTGACAGCGGTATCTGCTGTACCTGTTCGTTGGGTTTCTGTTTCGGCACGGTCGTATCACCTCCTGAAAATGCCAAAGCCGCAGGCGGCGGCCTGCGGCTCAGATGAAGCCCTCCGACATATCGTGGCTCACAAGGCTTCGGTAGTAGTTCCCGATGGTCAGAGGGGCGTTATACAGCGTGGCTAAAAGATACTGGCGCATATTGCGGTGCGGGTGGTGTTTTCCTTCAGCCCGCCCACCACAAAGCGGATGTGCTCGCTGTTCAGCTTCAAAAACTGGCTCCTGACCACCTCGGCAGGGCTTGTCGTCGCCGGAAATGCGGACGGAGCTTTTTGTCGTACAGACAACATCCACCAGCAGCTCCAGGATTTCTTCCAACGCGTCCTGCTCGTATGGATAGTCTGTCAGGAGTGCGTCGTAGGCGATGTTCTCCGCGATAAGCTCTCTGTACCGCTCTCTCAGAGCCGCTTCGTTTCCTTTCGCTTCCCGCCCGTGATCCCTCCTGAACGAAGTGAAGGGAAAGGAATCAGTATCACTAAAATCAGTATCATTATTCTCAGTATTATTAGATCGTGATTTTAACGGTTCCTGATCCGTGATTTTCACTGCTCCTGAATCGTGATTTTCACGGTTCTGGAATCGTGATTCCGGGGAGGGTGTGGTACTGCCCGATGTGTTATCCACATGGTTATCCACAAAGTTCTTGACGTAGATGAGGTTGGGCTTACCCAGCCCCTGCCGCTTGCGCTCGATGAGGCGGCATTTGCTCTCCAGCTCATGCAGCAGCTTTCCGGCCTTTTTGGTCGGCGCAGCCCAGGGCGGTCATGACCTCCTCGATGGTGAAGATGATATACACACGTCCTTCTTTATCCAGCCAGCCGTTCTTGCAGCTCAGGCTCATACGGTCAAGGAGCAGACCGTAGAGCACCTTGGCTTCTGCGGAAACGCTTCTGAACCGTTCCTCCGTGAACAGCACCTTGGGGATGCGGTAAAAGAAGAACTGTTCCGCTTCCGCACCGTAGAAATAGTCATACATGGCTTCTGTCACGCTCCTTTGGAAGCCCTGCGGCGGCGCGCATGACCTCTTTGGTACACCATCCGATGCAGGGGCAGCCCTTCCGTAGGGACAGCCCTCGCACTCCGAAAACGGGAGCGGCGTTGTCCGCAGCTGCATCGTAAACTTGTTCTATGCCGTTCCGTCTTGCGGGCTTTTGCGGGACGGGACAGCAGCAGCCGTCCGGGTAGACACAGCCCTTGAGCTTTCCTTTCCAGTACAGGCAGTACCGGCAGTCATATACGTTGTAGCCCCACGACTTCCCATGTGCTTTCACAATAACACCTCCTTCGCCCGCATCTGGGCATAAAAATAGCGCGCCTGCCGACCCAAGCGCCACTTTGGGTAAACAGACGCGCTATGTACTATTTGCGCTTATTTATGTGACAAGGCTCAAAAACGCCGTATTTTCAGCACTTTTTGAGCCTTAATGTTTTTAGTCCTATTATTACAGCCTCGTCAATATACTGTGCGGTCAGAGTCCAGTCAGGTCTTGCCGCCAAAATTGGCTTATACCAGTCAAGCTGGTTACCGAGCTGAAAGCTGTGCTTCGTGCTCCGTTGATACACGAGCGTATATAGCAACATCTCTCTTTTGAAAATCGGAATTTAATCCATACATTACTTACCCTCACCTTCCTGCTTTTCCTTTTTGTAACAGGTGAAATCGGCAATGCAGACATCATCCTTGTATTCCTGAAGGATGTTCCTAAATACATGGCCGGGGATTTCGCCGTCAAGATAAAGCTGCTCGATGAGCTTCAGTGCACCGAAAATATTGTTTTCTTTATCTGCCTTGATCATATTCATTTTCGGGCACCTCCTCAACGATGCGATTTCGGCAATCGCACATTCGAGGGCTTCTTCCAAATCGAATAGTCAAAGCCACGATATTGATTGCACACATCGCAAAGCTCTCGCACAGTTTGATGGGGTCTGAGCGTTCGACCCAATAGGCAGGGTCGTTAAAGTAGATATCTGCGCATCTGCGGCACAAGCACAGTTCCATATACGGAGGGTGTTTTCTGAAATCAGTCATTTCTCAGGCCTCCATTCTCCGCAACGGATCGACGGATTCGCTTTTGCATGCGGATGAGCCTGAGAGAAACAGCCGCAACAGAGGTGTGATATATCCGGTCTGCGACTTCTGAAAGTGTGTATCCATCCCGATACAGCAGAGTCAGAAGCTCCTTCTGATTTGTGTTGAGCTTGCAAATCGCACAATATAGAGCATTGTTTTCGATTTCGTCGATCCAGCCGTAGCGACCGCACTCGCTCATATCCATCGTGCAGGTCATCGAAAGCAGGAACTTTTTGTGCAGTGCATTTCTACTTTCCTCGCCGTTACCTTCGAGCTCCTCAATGGACGGAATGTGAATTGCGTAAACGCGGTTATTTCGATATTCCTGCAAATCCTGCAGATACATCGCCTGTATTTGTTCCTCGTTCATCCCGCATTTGCGGTATTCCTTTGCCTGAGCTTTTTGCTCCTGCTCAAACTTTTTTCTTTCGTAGCCGTTATTCCAGCTCATCGTAAAATCTCCTTTGAATTTTGAATTTGGTGTTCGGATTCAAAATTCAGAGATCACGGGTAGCGGGAAACGGCGCTTTGCCACCAGAACAGGGACACAACGCGCTCCTTTCCGCTCGGGAGAAAGCGAAAAGGGTACAAAAAAGCCGCTGGAGCTTTCAAGTCAGTGCTTGATAGCTACAGCGGCGTCTTCTTTCAGCCTGCCTTATTCCATTCGCTTTGCCTAAGCTGCCTATAACTTGGTGAAAATGCAATCTCGTTTCAAGAAAGCGCCTTTCACAGCCGCCGTCGGCAAGCAGGCAACAAAAAGCAGCTACAACCCCATGAGGCTGTAACTGCTTTGTGTAACCTGTTCATTTTCCTGCTGCATCCCAAGAGTGGATGCAATCCGGCAGCATAGCCAGTATAGCAGAGGTAAAGTCGGACATTCCGTAGAAAATCGGTCGGATTTTCATCGGACCTATGTCGGACAAAGGTCGGACTTTTCCATATTGGCAAAGAATTCGGGTATCTCGCTCTCATCTCCTTCCACATCAAAAATGCCACGAAATGCGGGGATGGCATAACCCCATAGCGCTATTCCGAGCAGCATAACAGCCTCCTTCTTTCGATCATAAAAAGTGCTGCGCTCTAAATTAAGTATCTCTAGCAGTTCGCTTTCGGTGTAGCGGAAAGCGGTCAAATAGCTCTTGGAGAGGATTTCGTGGTAAAGCCGCCCGTTATTGTAGTAGTCATAGACCTTGCGCATAGCCTTGTCGATGAGATCGATCATCCACTTGTTTTCAAACAGATTGCACACACGGTGTTCGAACTCGCTGCGCTCAATATCGGGGGCAAATTCCTCTAAATAAATCAGGGCATCGTTCAGATCGTCGCCATAATAATTGATTTCCGCATTTACGCAGCGGCAGTCCGAAAGTGTGGCCCACACCACATCGCGGTAGATGCTCAACAGCAGTTTTGTTTTATGGAATATATCGTCATGCGACAAGCCAAACTGCTCATACATTTTTGCGATGTTTTTTGCTGCTCTTGTATTGTTCCTTCCCATTGCCGCTCCTTTTCCGTATGAACGGGCATACTAATCACGATTGCGTATCTTCAACATCTGAAAATTGCGGTATCTTTCCGAAACCTCTTGACAGGATACGCAAGTTCGAGTAAGATAAACACGTAGTCTAATTGCGCATCCCTATTATACGCAGTTTATATGCGCTTGCCAACGGAAAATAGCAATTTAATTTCCGGAATACTTTGAACGCTACGGAGGACGGTACAATGCGGTTTTGCGAGAATTAAAAGATGCCCGCACAAAGGCAGGCATGAAGCAGGAAGAACTGGCGAAGGCACTTGGGGTATCCCTCAGGACGATCACCAACTATGAGTCCGGCGAGTGCTATCCAAGAAAGCGGGACATCTATCACAAGCTGGCCGAACTGTTTCACACCGAGGAAAATTATTTCCTGAATGAGGACGAGGAGTTCCTCCTTTCTGCCGCAGAGAAATATGGCGCGAAGGGCGCAAAACAGGCACAGGCACTGGTGGATGAAGTCAGCGGCCTTTTGCGGGCGGAAATATTGCCGATGAGGATCTGGATGTGATGATGAAGGCTCTG
>VOFH01002515.1_pt1 | contig 62314 bp, 108 predicted proteins | sample 5384091 | NCBI WGS metagenome assembly VOFH01 (sample SAMN12384727, study PRJNA508395) | human gut metagenome | isolation source: healthy gut G | host: Homo sapiens | reverse complement strand
TAAACTATCTGGAGGATTAACTGCTTGTTGTACATACTGAGAAATGAGTGTACTTCCAGCTTCACCACGTCGCATAGGAGAAATAATTTGAATATCTAATTCATCCTCAATATGCTCCTGTTCTCGCTTATATACATCTATGATAGCTTTCATCATCATATCGTAAGACTTAACAGGTATAAAAGGAAAACTCTTCATTAGACTATCAAGTTTTGGCATTTCACCACGGTTAATAGCATAGGCGCTTTCTACAATAGTATTACCAGAACTTTGTCGATAAATCTGGTTAAGTCGCGTATAAGGCACACAGTCACTATCGAGCAAATCTTTTAATACAAAGCCTGCTCCAATAGGTGGTAATTGATCTACGTCACCTACGATAATAACATGAGCTTCCTTTGGAATAGCTGCCATTAACGAATAGAATAAACGTACATTGAGCATAGATGCTTCATCAATGATAATAACATCTATATCTAAAGGATCAATCTTCATTCTTAGTAAAGTCATAAGAATCACTGCCCTGAACAGGCACTAATAAGCGATGTATCGTTGTTGCTTCAAACTCGGTAGCCTCTGTAAGTCGTTTTGCAGCACGCCCCGTAGGGGCACATAAGAATAATACGACCTAATCCACCAAGTTGGAACCCTTTTACTAAAGCCTTAATAATCGTTGTTTTGCCCGTACCAGGGCCACCAGTAATAAGAAAACTTTTCAAGAAGGATAACTGAATAGCCTCTTTTGAGCATCACCAAATGTAATATGATTATCTGCTTCAAATTTCTCTATAAAACTTGGAATATCTAGAGAAATTGGATCGCCTCTAATAAAAAATCCTTTGTATAATGAACGCTTTCTACTTCAGACACGTACATTTCTGGAGGATAAATATATAAGATATCTTCATAATAAGTACTATATAAAGCACCTTGCTCAAAAGACCTTCAATAAAGTTAGCAATATCATCTGCATCAGTTTGTAACAGATCATCTAAACAGCCAATAAGTTGATCTACGGGCAAACAAGTATGACCTTGATTATCTAAACTGCGTAAAATCCATTCTAAACTAGCCTCTAAACGGCGAGAGTCACTGCCAGTAATACCTAAATGTTCCGCCAGTGTATCTGCCGTACCAAAGAGCATATCTGGTGCTACACGTAACAAAGTATAAGGATTATCTTCAATAACAGCCACCAGACTGAACACCGTAATAAGTGTATACAGTTCGACTCCATTTAGACGAAATATGGTGACTTTCAAAAAAGTGATTTAAATCGGATAAAATACCTTCACCAAGTAACGTATTAAATAGTTCATCCTTAATACTTTTTCGAAGACCAGGAACATCCTTAATTTCTTCAGGACGTTCCTCTCGTAAAATTTCTAATATACGAACACCAAAATAATCAAGTACCTTTTTCTACGGACTTTTCACCAAAACCTTTAATCCCTAAGTTCATTAAGTAGGTCTTTGCAGCACCCATATTATCAGGTTTTAACTTCTCTACACTAGTAGCATCAAATTGTCGACCATATTTTTCATGTTCTACATAACGGCCGCGAACTTCGATATCTTCCCCCTCTTTAGGAGACTCAAATTTACCAGTACAAGTAATGTATTCCTCATTATAATCTTTAAGGACAAACACGCAATACGTACGTTGTGTATTTTCATATATAGTTCGGTATACAAATCCTCGTATAGCGTCCATTATTTCTCCGTATTAGGTAAAGGCTTCAATAATTTCTTGTACCGCATCGGTAATACTGCCTTCATTACCGATTTTTAATATGTGCCACTTTTTCATATAAAGGGTATCGTTCTTCATATACATTAAAGATATACTCGATACTTTCTTTTTACAAGTGGGCGAATTTCAAGATCCAAATCATCTAGGATATGATTTACATCGCGATTAACAAATACAACAAGACCATTATTACGCATTAACTTTACTGTTTTATCATAGGTAACAGTGCCACCACCGGTAGCAATAACAGATGGTTTATTGTGAATCAATTCTTTGATTGTAGTATATTCGTATTCAGTGAAAGCATCTTTACCATCATAAATATAAATATTTTGTACAGATTTCCCAACCTTATCTTGAATTGTTTGATCTAAGTCGTAAAAAGTCTCGGCCTAATTCTTTGGCTAACATTTTACCAACTGTAGTCTTACCAGCTCCTGGCATACCGATGAGAAAAAATATGCTTATGCATATGCTCTTTAAAAACTCATTGCTCATAGAAACAACAGTCTTTATATAATTTTTCAACATACGGTGATAACGTTTTATCTTTGCAATTTGCAGTATGCAATGCAACAATACTTTCATCACGCGCTTCATCTACTAAGGGTAAATGATGTTCATCTTTATATTTACCAATTTCTTTGATTAAAGATAGTCTTTTTTCAAATTCAGCGACTAATACAGCATCAATGCTATCTATTTGTTTACGAGCTTCTTTAATATCCATGAGAACCCCTTATTATGCATTAGCCAAAATAGCTAAAGCCTGTTCTTCATCCACCTTCATTTGATCAATAAGATCTTGTAAGTTATTAAATTTAACTTCGCCTCTAATATAGGAAATAAATTATACAAAGGACTACTTTTCCATATATATCTTGGTCAAAGTTAAACAGATGTACTTCGCATCTATGGTACTGATTTTTAAATGTAGGATTATCCCCCAATATTACCTACCCCATCATACCAAATGCCATCGATACACACGCGATTAGCATACACTCCATCTGAGGTGTAGCCATTTCATTAGGAAGTAATAAATTTAATGTAGGGAAACCCTAATGTACGCCCTCGTTGATCACCTTTAATAACAGTCCCTTTAAATTGAAATGGTCTTCCTAGCCAACCAGTAGCATCTTCTAAACGCCCTTCTCGAATCGCTTTTTCTGATTTCAGTACTTGAAATAGGTGTACTAAGACCATCACAAGGCAATAAAGGCTGTACTAGGACTTGTATATGTTTATCAGCCAATACTTGTTTCATATATGTAGGATTACCTAATCCTTTTTTGCACCGAATGTAAAATTCTCACCTATTACGATGGCTTGAACATTCATATCCGTACAAAGAGCATCTAAAAATTCATCAGCACTCATTTGAAGTAGTTCTTCATTCATAGGTAATCGCAAAATATAATCTACATTCAAATCATCAAGAACGGTATCCATAACCTCTTCTTGAATAACCCTCTTCGAACACGTTCTGGATGTAGAATTGTCAACGGATGATGTTCAAAGGTAATGATAATGCTAACACCATTAACTGATGCAGCTTCTTCAACAGCTTCCGTATAACTCGTTGATGACCTCGATGAATGCCATCAAAGGTACCTAGGGCATATACTTTTGTATCTTTTGATTTGACGTAGTTCATCAAACGAATGTAATTGCTTCATACTTATCCTTCAATAAAAATATTTTTTTCCACCTTTAATGTGTGGTTTGTTCGTTTCATAATACCAATGAATCCATGAGGACCATAGGCTCTATAATAATGATCTGGTTTGGTATAGGAAAATTCACTATCAATAGATAATTGTTTACCTTGAACCATCATCTTTAATTGTACACTATTTACCGTTACTTTTGAAAGATGTGAAACTGCTGTATCCGTTGGTAACAATAGGCTTTCACCATGAATCATCAGTTCCTCAGCCATTTTTGCAGAACCAATATCAAAGGACCCTACTTGAGTACGCGCCAAAGATGTCATCGTTCCTGGTATACCTAATGAAACACATATATCACGTAATAATGAACGAATATAAGTGCCTCCAGAGCATGTTACACGAACTGTAAAATATGGAAAGCCATACGCCATGCTCAATATTTTTTATATGAATTTTCCGTAATGGCAATTCTACAGAAATACCTTTACGGGCATATTCATAAGCACGAATACCATTTACTTTAATAGCGGAATATTTTGATGGTCTCTGATTTTGAACTCCAGAGAACGTATTCAATGTATTAACTAATTCTTCAAAAGTTGGTTTTACTATAGCATCAGAAAGTTCTGAACTTTGAGACGATTCATTTAATAGAACACCATCTCGCAATACCATGTCATTATCAGGCAATACTGGTTGACCTGAACTATCTTCAGTATCTGTAAAAGTCCCAAATTTACATTCTGCCACATAGGTTTTATCAAAACCATCAGTGTATTCAATGAGTCGCGTAGCCTTACCAAGAAATACTGGCAATACACCATATGCCATAGGATCTAAAAGTACCACTATGCCCTATGCGCTTCTCTTTTTAAAATGCGGCGACAAATGGCAACAGCATCATGGCTTGTTATTCCAGGAGGTTTTAAAAATGGTAAAACGCCATCCATTATTTAATCACCTCAATAAGAGCTTGCTTTGCTTCCTGTAATGGTAAATTAATGGTACAACCGGAAGCTCGAATATGTCCGCCACCGCCAAAATTGCTAGCGATAGCATTCACGTCAGTTCCTTTAGAACGCAAGCTTACCCGCGTTCTATCATCAGCTTCAGCTTTTAATAAAATAGCTATATCAACAGTATCAACGTTTCTAATAATATCTACAAAACCATCCGTATCATCCCCAAGAATTGTCATGGCTTCACGATTCAACTCGATTGTAGCCACGGTGTTATTCTTGTAAAACTCGATAGTTTGCATAACTTGTTTTGTTAATTCAAGACGACTGGCAGACACAGCTTCAATCGTTTCAGAAATAACATTAGCTCTAGCACCAGCTGCTACACATTTTGCAGCCATTTCTAAAGTATTGGCTGTGGTATTACTGAACTTAAAGAAGCCACAGTCTGTAGCAATAGCCATATATAATGCAGTGCCCATAGACTCAGTGATAGGCCAATTCCATTTTGTACATAAATAGGTAATAATTTCACCAGTAGCAGCAAAATTAGGCTTTAAATATAGATGATCCGCAAACTCCGTATTAGAAATATGGTGGTCTATATTAAAAATAGGTGCACTCCATAGTGCACCTACTTTGCCAATTCGCTCATACGTGCTAGCATCCAATACCATTAGCATATCAATATCAACAGGATTTGTTTCAAAATACGCTACATCATGGATGTGGTCCGTATATCGTAAGAATGAGTACTTTTCAGGAACTACATCATCCACTACCATATATACAGTTTTACCTTGCCCTACAAGGGCTTCGTAAAAAACCACCATGGACCCGATAGCATCACCATCGGGTCTAAATATGGACGGTTAGCATAATAGAATTAGCTTCACACAGAGCCACATGTAATTGATTGATAGTAATCTTACTCATGTTCTCTATCCTTTGTGTTAATTTTTTTCTTCGTCCTTTTTGATTTCATTCAAAAGGGATTCAATATGCATGCTATAGTCTAAAGACGTATCCTTATCAAATGTGATAGAAGGAATATGGCGCAACTTAAGTACTTTGCCAAGCTCAGTACGAATATGGCCTGCTGCATGCTTTAAAGCGATAAGAGTATCTTCTTTTTCCTTATCGGAACCAAACAAGGAAACGTAAATTGTAGCCTCTCGTAAATCACCGGTTACATGAACATCGGTAATAGTAGTAAAGCCGATGCGAGGATCTTTCAATCCACGCATCAACATTTGACTTACCTCTTGTTTGATGAATTCTTGTAGTTTTCTGACACGAACGTCACTCATATAAACCTCCTATATTTGAGGTGCAACTTCTTCCATCAAGTACGCTTCAATTACGTCGCCTTCCTTGATGTCGCGGTAACCTTCTAAGGAGATACCACATTCGAAGGATGTTTTAACTTCTTTTACTTCGTCTTTGAATCGACGTAAAGAGTCAACCTTACCTTCAAATACAACAATACCATCACGGATCAAACGTACTTCAGAATCGTTAGTAATACGACCTTCTGTTACATAAGAACCGGCAACGATAGCTTTAGGTGTAGAAATAACTTGACGTACCTCGGCACGCCCAACGACAACCTCTTTAAATTGAGGAGCCAACATACCACGCATCGCAGACTCAACGTCATTAATAGCATCGTAGATTACGCGATATGTACGAAGGTCAACTTTTTCATTCTCAGCAGCGCGACGTACATTAGCATCAGGACGTACATTGAAGCCCATAACGATTGCATTAGATGCAGAAGCCAACATGATATCGGATTCATTAATAGCACCTACTGCAGCATGAACGATAACGATACGTACTTCAGGGTTTTTAATGCCTTCCAAGGATTGACGTAATGCTTCTACAGAGCCTTGAACGTCTGCTTTAATGATGATATTAAGATCTTTTAACTCACCTTGTTGAATTTGGTTGAAGATATCATCCAATGTAACTTTGTGAGTAGCTTGCAATTCTTGAACGCGTTGTTTAGCAATACGTTTTCTGCGATTGCACGTGCTTCGTTATCATCCATACCATTGATGATTTCACCAGCTTGTGGAACTTCTGAGAAGCCCAAGATTTCAACTGGCATAGAAGGACGAGCTACTTTTACCTTTTCACCGCGTTCATTTGTCATGGCACGTACTTTACCATAAGCAGTACCAGCAAGTACAGTATCACCTACACGAAGGGAACCTTTTTGTACTAATACGGTACATACAGCACCACGACCTTTATCAAGTTGAGCCTCGATAACTACGCCGTAAGCTTTACGGTTAGGGTTCGCTTTTAATTCCATAACCTCTGCTACGAGCAAGATATTTTCGAGCAAGTCGTCGATACCTTGTTTTTGTTTAGCAGAAACTGGAACCATGATTACATCGCCGCCCCATTCTTCTGGTAAAAGGCCATGTTCAGACAATTGTTGTTTAACATGATCTGGGTTAGCACCTGGTTTATCCATTTTGTTGATAGCAACAATAATTGGTACATCTGCAGATTTAGCATGGTTTATGGCTTCAATTGTTTGAGGCATTACACCATCATCAGCAGCTACTACAAGAACTGCGATATCTGTAGATTTAGCACCGCGAAGACGCATAGCTGTAAAAGCTTCATGACCTGGAGTATCAAGGAATGTAATTTTATTATCGTTGTAACGAACTTGGTAGGCACCCGATATGTTGAGTGATACCACCTGCTTCGCCAGCTGTTACATTAGTTTGGCGAATTACGTCCAACAAGGATGTTTTACCATGGTCAACGTGACCCATGATAGTAACAACTGGAGGACGAGGTTTTAATGTTTCTGGTGCATCTTCAATTTCAATAATATCAGTAGGATCTTCTTCAGGTTCTACTTCAGTTACAGTTACACCAAATTCTTCAGCTACGATTGTAGCTGTATCAACATCAACCTCTTGGTTAATGCTAGCCATAACACCTAAAAGCATCAATTTTTTGATGATTTCAGATACTTCACGGCCCATTTTTCAGCTAGTTCCTTTTAACTGTTAAAGGACCAGACAATTCAATTTCTGTAGCAATCGCTGCTTCAGCCTTACGTTCAGCCTCAGCTTTTTGTTGTAAGTACTGTTCATTACGATGTTTTACGCGATTCTTTTTCTTTTGCATAGATGTAGATAACAAGGATTGAGGGCGGTTGTTACCACCTTTTTTATTTTTCTTGTTACGACGATCATTGTTATTAGAATTGCGGTTATCATTGTTTCGATTGTCGTTATTGCGATTATCATTATTACGCGCATCATTAGGACGACCGTTATTATTGCGGTTGTCATTATTGACCATTATTATTGTTATTAGGGCGGTTATTTGGCGCGGTCACCACCATGTTGGTTACCATCGGATTTACGTGTTTTTCAGAAATTTGTACGTGACGTACATTGCCTTTTTGCGGTCGTTTTGTTTAGATTATCGTCTTGTTTTTTACCACCTTGTTTACGATTATCCTTTTTCTGTTCGTTAGAACGATTTGGATGTTGTTGTTTATGTGGCGCAGTTGTCTTGTTTATGATGTTTGCAGTTGGGGCAGATTTTTGTTCTACTTTTTGTTCTGTTTTTGTGCTACTTTAGGTGCTTCAGATTTCCTCAATTGTTTTTTACAATTTCATAACCGGAATCATCTACAGAATTAACTGCTTTCGTAACATTTACATTATGTTGTTGCAAAATAGAAATAACCTGCTTTACTTTCTACGCCGAACTCTTTGGCGATTTCATGGACACGCTTTTGGACATCTACATACCCCTTATTATCGATCAATCTCTTTTTAATATTGCCTTTGCAAATCCATCATCTAGTACGGCAACTACTACCTAACTTCTTTACCAATGGCAGTTCCTAACGCCTCTTTATTGGCAATACTATGAAGTGGAATTTGATGTGTCTCTGCTAATTGAGTATATTTCTTTTCATTGTTGGCTGCACAGTCACCAGCGAGAAGTACCAATTTCGGGTCCTTTCTCTTCATAGCCTTTTCTACGATGAAAATCACCGGAAATAACTTTGCCTGCTCGTTGTGCTAGACCTAAGAGATTCAAAATTTTATCTTCATTCATGTATATCAGTGATTACTCATTCTCTTGTAAATCACGTTGTAATGCTTCGTATATCTCTTTCGATACACCATGCTTTAATGACCGTTCTAATCGTTTTGCCTTATAGGCTTGCTCAAAGCACGACATGGATTCACATAGATAGGCTCCACGTCCTGGTGCTTTACCAGTTCTGTCGATACTGATATTACCGTCTGGGCTCAAGGCTACGCGAATCAATTCACGTTTTTACCTTTGGCTCACCACATCCTACACAGGTGCGCATAGGTTGGGATTTCGGTTTCATGACTATTCTCCATCCTCAGCATTGCCAAAAAACCTGCAAAAGGTTCTTCAGCTGCTTGAGTTTCACTCTTAATATCGATTTTCCAGTTAGTTAATTTGGCTGCTAATCGAGCATTTTGACCAGCTTTACCAATTGCTAAGGATAATTGATAATCAGGAACTACAACGTAAGAGGATTTTTCTTCTTCACTTACATCAACAGATACAACCTTTGCTGGACTCAAAGAGTTTGCGATATAAATTGCTGGATCTTTCATCCCATTTAACGATATCAATCTTTTCATCATGTAACTCATCAACGATATGTTGTACACGTTGACCTTTAGGGCCTACGCAAGCACCTACTGGATCGACATTTTCATCGCGGCTATAAACAGCAATCTTAGAACGCATACCTGGCTCACGAGCTACGGATTTAAGCTCTACCACACCTTCATAAATTTCTGGTACCTCTAACTCAAAGAGGCGTTTTAATAAACCAGGATGTGTGCGGGAAATCATGATTTGAGGCCCTTTCGTCGTTTTCTTAACCTCTACGATATAGCATTTAATGCGATCTCCTTCATGATATGTTTCTGTAGCAATTTGCTCAGTAGGAGGCAAGATTGCTTCTGTTTTACCTAAATTGATAAATACATTTTTACCTTCAACGCGTGTAATAACGCCAGTAATGATATCGCCTTCACGGCTATAGTATTCTTCGTATACTACGCTGCGTTCAGCCTCTTTCAAACGTTGAATAAGCATTTGTTTTTAGCAGTATGAGCTGCACTACGACCAAAGTTAGCTGGAGTAACATCTACTTCTACTACGTCGCCAATTTCAAAACGTTTGTCAATTTTGCGCGCTTCTAACAAGCTAATTTCTGTTTCTGGCAATTCCACAGTTTCAACTACTTGTTTTTAGCCATTACTTTGTAATCGCCTGTTTCACGGTCAATCACAACGTACGCATCTGATTAGATGTAGGTTCTTTGCGATATGCTTGTAATAATGCAGCTTCTAGGGATTCAAAAATAACCTCAGGTGCAAAACCTTTTTGTTTTGTCAGCACCATAACTGCTTGAATTAATTCTTGACTCACTCGTATGCCTCCATATATTAAAAAATCAAGATGTAATCGAATTTGAGCAATGGCAGACCGTTCGAATGTCATGCTTTCACCATTGATAGTAAAATCGATAGTTGTGTCTGTAAAACCTTCTAATACACCAGTAAATTGTTTACTGCCATTAATCGGTTTAAATAGCTGGATATCAACATCACGACCATTATAGCGAACCAAATCCTTATCCTTCTTAAGAACTCGATCAAGGCCTGGAGAAGATACTTCCAATAAATAGTTTTCCGTAATTGGATCTTTTCGTCGAGCACAGCACTTAGTTTTTTCGCTAACCAACTGACAGTCATCCAAATCCACACCACCTGGTTTGTCGAGATAGACACGTAAATACCAATCGCGTTCACGAACGTAATCTACATCGACTAGTTCCATTTCGGTGCCGGCTATAATACCTTCAACTACAGAGGATACAAATTCCTCTACTGCTTCTCTTCATAGCCATCGCCTCCTTTATTACTACATCTTGTATATATCTCTTGATTACAAACACCTTATAATTAGGCTAATCATAAATGAAAGAGTGGACATAAGCCCACTCTTTTTAAAAGATTTATATAAAGTCATATATAGTATATCACATTTACTATGTATATACAAATTCTACGCTTTCTTATGGGCTTTAACCAAACATTCCCACTTAGATTATTTCATATAATATAAAACAACTCAAAAAATAGCATAGTCACACTTTACAATTATTAATCAACCTGCTCATTTAACCCTTTTAATATAGGGCCTAGATGCTCACGAAAGAACAGCGGTTAAATCAACTAAATTTTTAGCATCTAAATGATGGTCTATTTCAGGATAGTTTTATAACGAAGCTCTGCAAAGTACTCATCACGTAATTCGTTATAATATAGCAATAATCCAGTACATTCATCCATTTTACGATATTCACCGATAATAAAAGAACCATTAATCATCCGAATTCCGTGAGCTGGATCAACATCACATATAAAACCTTCCAGTTCTTTAGGCATAACCTCGGAAAAATACCATTCAGGTATGCCTCGACGACGATATGTAAAGGTAAAGTTATTCGCTGGCTCGATTAACATATTAGTTAAACCCTTTGACACATCGATCTTGTAACCCCTTCCAGAACGACTCTAAATCAGCCCGTACAAACGAAATGTCCACAAAGGAAAAGAGTGGCATTTCAATATGAACCGTATAGTCCTCTACTTCTTTATCATATAAGGCAGACCATCGCCACCCTGGATCATTTTGATAATGGAAAATAGGTACCTTTAATACCTCTTTACCTGCTGCAAGGCGTTCAAGTAGCGCAGTGTAATCGGATTCATTGGATGCTACTAAGGTAAATCCTCCTATCTGCTGAGGCAACCATGAATAATCTAATGCTTTACAAGCTTCAATAATCGTTTCCATATAATGCCTCATATTTCTGTTGATACTGTAAAACAGCTTTTACATAGCTACGTGTTTCTGGAAATGGTATAGTATCAACCATGCCATTCCATTTGTTCTCATTAATCCAGGATTCAACATGGCCGCGTCCCGCATTATACGCAGCTAACGCCTGCACCTCATCGCCATTAAATTCTTTTAACAAATGGCCTAGATACCATGTTCCTAACTCAATATTTGTTTCAGGCTCTTTTAGCTGACGATCTGTATAATTTCCATGACCAACTTGTTGAGCAACCCAACGCGCTGTATCTGGCATGAGTTGCATCAATCCAAGAGCACCTGTTTCAGACTCAGCAGTATTCTTATATTTACTTTCAGCTAAGATAACACTAGCTACCAAGGACGGTGGAACCTGTTCCTTCTCAGCTGCAGCCATCACTACATCTCTATAGTTAAAGGGGTACGCCACTTGACGCGCTAAAGGATCATCTAAATGAGCAAAATAAAACCACCCAAGTACGACGCACGATAACGCCGTTGCCGTTGCACGTTTCATAAATCCCCCTTTCTACATATAACTACTATAACATTTATCATAATCTAGCTATAACCAAATGCTAGGATACTATAATACTAAATTTCATGGGCTTATTATACCATTTAATACTATTTTTTATATACCAATTTTGACACATCTATTGTTATTATTGAGTTTTTTGTAAAAGCAGCTCTAGACGCTCACTCCAAATTGTATCTAATTTTGCGGTCAAAGCCTGAGGTGTACCATTATTATCAATAATTACATCTGCATAAGAGCGTTTATCGTCGAGTCGCATTTGACTATTAATACGAGCCAAAGCATCCTCTCTGGTATATCCATTGCGACTCATTAAGCGATCTATCTGAGTAGGCTCGTTTACATAAACAAGCCAAACCTCATCCATCATGGAATACCATTCCCCCCTCTATGAGTAATGGAATATCATAGATTAAAATCGGTGTATTAACCGATTCATATTGAGATGTTAGTTCCAAAATACGATTGCGAATATGCGTTTTAGACATCCATTTAATAATTGTCGTTTTTCTTCATTGTGAAAGACAATAGCGCCCAATGCTTCACGATTTAATGTACCGTCATCATGCAATACATTAGAACCAAAGGCATCCACAATTGCTTCTAAACCTTCAGTACTAGGCTCTACTACCTCACGAGCGACAATATCTGCATCGATATAAGGTATTCCTTTGTCCTTAAAATAGGTAAGGACTGTACTCTTGCCCGATGCAATACCACCAGTTAATCCTATTTTAAACATATATGCCTTCTATTTTTAATAAGCTAATATAAAAAACTATTATTTAACTAACGCCCAATTTTCCGCATGATGTACATCTACAATAAGAGGTACTTGTAACTCCACAACGGATTGCATAGTAGAACGTAATAATTCTTCTACTGCTTCTAATTCAGAATTCACCACTTCTAATACAAGTTCGTCATGTACCTGTAATAAAAGACGAGATGTAAAGTTTCCATCTTCTAGCTTTTTCTCGACTTGGTTCATAGCCAACTTAATAATATCAGCAGCTGTGCCTTGAATTGGTGTGTTCATTGCCGTACGTTCTGCAAAGGAGCGACGGTTAAAGTTACGGCTGTTAATATCAGGCAATTCACGTTGACGACCGAACATAGTACGAACCTTACCAGTTTCATGAGCTTCTTGAACCATGCGATCCATATACTCTTTAACCTTTGGATAACGGCTAAAGTATAAATCAATATAGTTTTTAGCTTCACCTCGTGTAATACCGAGGTCACGAGATAAGCCAAAGTCGGAAATACCGTAAATAATACCAAAGTTAATCGCCCTCGCATGGGAACGCTCTTCACTCGTAACATCCTCTTGAGATTTGCCTAGTACCTCTGCCGCAGTAAAACGGTGAATATCCTTGCCATCAACGAAAGCTTTAATTAACGCTTCATCGCCAGATAGATGCGCTAAAATGCGCAACTCAATTTGAGAATAATCGGCACTCACCAAGGTATCGTACCCTGCACCTGGATAGAATAAGGCACGAATTTCTCTACCCTTTTCAGTACGAACTGGAATATTTTGTAAGTTAGGGTCAGAAGAGCTGAGACGTCCTGTTGCGGTAACCATTTGATTAAAGGTCGTATGAATACGCTTAGTCTTATCATTAATAAGAACCGCCAAGCCTTCACAATACGTAGATACTAGCTTAGCTACAGAACGGTATGCCAAGATTTTCTCTACAATCGGACTTTCATGACGAAGCATATCAAGTACTTCAGCATCTGTAGAATAGCCAGTCTTAGTTTTCTTAATGATTGGCAAGTTCATCTTTTCAAACAAGATAACACCCAATTGTTTAGGCGAGTTAATGTTGAAAGTTTCTCCTGCGATATCGTAAATCTCTTGCTGTACTTGCTCAAGTTCCTCTTTAAAACGAGCCGTAGTTTCAGCTAATTTTTCTGTATCAATGTAAATACCATTTTTCTCCATTACTACTAAAGTATGAATCAATGGCAACTCAATTGTTTCATATAGAGACCAAAGCTCTTCACGGCGTGCAGATTCACAAGCTACTTCGTTCATAGCGAGTAAAGCTTTCACCATAGACACGCATTCTACATCTACACTACCACTAGCAATGCTTGGCACAGAGAAACGTTCCGTTAAATATAGATAACCATAGTTAGTACGCGTAGGATCTAACAAGTACGCAAGAAGAGACATATCATGGACACGAGCGGTTTTATCATCGTTAAATAAAGAAATCTCAGCTGGCGCATCTTCACCAAAGGCTTCAATAATCTCTTTAGTTTGAGTAGTAACGATAGCATTTGCATTTTGTAAAACAGCTAATACAGCTTTAGTATCATCTGTTTTTACAATAGTATCACCATTAGATAAATACGCATTCGTTACTGTTCTAAATGGAGTTTTACCATCTAATACAACATGTATTGCCACCGTTTTATCTGTATAGAACTCAGAGGTTAAAGCCTTAGCATCTGCTAAATCATCTAGAGAAATTTCCTCTTGTGGAGCAAATAAAGAACCAGGATCACTTAAAAGCTGCTTCCTCTCCACCCATTACTTGTACGATACGAGGCGTTAATTTAGTAAATCCCAAGGTTTCGAATAAAGGCTGTACCTCAGAGGTATGGAAATTTTGTACAAAATCTTCAACCTTGTAAGATAAATCCATATCTGTCTTAATGGTTGCCAATTCACGAGATAAAAACGCTAAGTCTTTATTTTCTACGAGTCGCTCTTTTAATTTCTTACCGGAAATATCTTCGATATGGTTATATACGGACTCAAGATTACCGTATTCTGTAATCAATTTAAGGGCCGCTTTTTCACCTACACCTGGCACACCTGGAATATTATCAGAGGAATCACCCATAAGGGCTTTCATTTCGATAACCTTATCAGGACCATAGCCATAGAGTTCTTCCATGTTATCAAGAGTAACCTCTAACATATCAGAAATACCTTTTTTAGTTAAGAACACGTGACTATGCTCTGTAACGAGCTGGAGATTATCGCGGTCACCAGTAATAATTTGAACAGCCATCTCTGGTGTACCAAATTTCTTACTTAAAGATCCTAGGATATCGTCCCTTCAAAGCCTTCTTCTTCAATAACACAAATACCTAAGGCTTTTAATACATCTTGAATAAGACTAAATTGAGGTCGTAAATCCTCTGGTGCATCTGGACGATTACCTTTATATTCGCTGTACATTTCAGTACGGAACGTCTGACGACCTTTATCAAAAAGCTACTGCAATATAATCAGGGTTAATTTCTTCATACAATTTGATGAGCATTGTTAAGAAACCATACACCGCATTCGTTGGAGTGCCCAAAGCAGACTTCAACGGTGGTAACGCAAAAAATGCACGGAATAACAAACTACTGCCATCTATAATCATTAATTTTTTCATAATACACCTCGCTTAATTCTATCCTTTATTATAACATAATGGAGCTAACTAACTTTTAAAATCAAAATAATTAACTAATTACAATGCTAGCAAATATATTAATAATCTTGATTTCATAAAACAGACTTATATGCTATAGTTAAAGAATAGTAGAAAATGTTTTATACTTCATACTACAAGGAAAATATTGGGCTGAAAAGTCCTTGCGTATCAATATGTGGTATGATATAATCATTCAGGTATAAGAAACGATTTTTAAGGAGGTGACTCAATTGCCAAACATTAAATCCAGTATTAGAAGCGTAAAACGGATGCTGAACGTCGTGCGAAAAACGCCGCTGTAAAATCTCAAATCCGTACAGCAAGTCGTAAAACCGTAGAAGCTGTTCAAGCAGGCGCAGTAGAAGAAGCAAAACAAGCACTTGTTCATGCTACTAGCGTAATTGATAAAGCAGCCTCCAAAGGTGTACTTCATAAAACACTGCAGCTCGCAAAAAAATCCAACCTTGCAGCTAAAGTAAACGCTTTATAATTTTAAAAGCAAGTAAGACAGTCTCTCGGATTTCCGTTGAGGCTGTTTTTTATGCCCTTTTTTCATTTTTATATAATGATTGTTTCGTTTTTATACAGTTATATTTTATTACGCCCTATGGGCAGATTAGAGGACTATTACTATGAGAACACTATTATTAATGCGTGGTGCTCCTGCTAGTGGTAAGTCTCAGTGGATTCGTGACAACAATCTTGAGGCTTACACCTTAGAAGCCGATCATTTCCGTATGCTATTACGCAGCCCTTCCCTTGGTGAAAACGGCTGGTATATTTCACAAGAGGATAATGGTCCGGCCTGGGAGCTCCTACTAGATTGCTTAGAGAAACGAATGAGCAATGGCGACTTTGTCGTTTTAGATGCTACTCACACTACATCTAAAGCTGTTAATACATATAAAGAATTGCTTAACAAATATAAATATACTGTATATTACTACGAACCAGATACATCATTAGAAGAATGTTTAGCTCGTAATGCTATACGAACAGATTACAAACGAGTGCCTGAGCAAGTTATACACCGCATGCACAAGATGATTAAAACAACTACATTACCAAAGTTTTGTAGGAAAATAAATTCTATCGATGAAATCAACAATTACTTTACTGTAAATTTAACGAATCGATATGAACGAGTGCGTATCATCGGTGATATTCACGGCTGTTTCACGGGATTACAACAAGCTATCACTCCATGGGATGAAAAAACACTTTATATCTTTTGCGGAGACTATTTGGAACGCGGTATTGAAAATAAAGAAATGATATATGAAATGATGCGCCTCAGCACATTACCTAATACGATTATGTTAGAAGGCAATCACGAACGACATATTGCAAACTTTGCATTCAATACAAACTTAGATCATTCCAAACGATTTATGAAAGAAGTAGTGGCACCTATCGTAAAAGATATGACGAAAAAAGATGTAGAATCACTTCAACGAGAATTACGCCTATTTTATAAATCACTTCGTCAATGCTATCCTTTCAGCTTTCATGGCAAGAAATATTTAGTATCCCATGCTGGTCTTTCCTATGTACCTAACATGACCTTTATAGCTACCTCTACCTTTATAAATGGTTTTGGAGCTTTTACGAAACAGATATTGCTAAAATATATGATAATAATTACGAAAAAGGTATGTGTCAGAACTTTATTCAAATTCATGGTCATCGCGGTGTTCCAGATGGTAAATATTCCTTCTGTTTAGAAGGAGAAGTAGAGTTTGGTGGAGAACTCAAATACATTGATATTACTGCAGATGCTTTTACTAAAAATGGTATTAAAAATGATGTGTACGATAAAGATTACATGCGCCATGAATACCAAAACATGACACAACATGTCATCTTCACGCAAAATGAAGATATTAATATTTTGGGTAATTCTAAATTAGTAAAAGTGAAAAAAATGCTCTCCTAACCTATATTCTTTGAACTTTACCTCACGTGTATTCCACAAACGATTATGGAATAAAAATACAGTACAAAACTCGGGGATTATTTGTGGATCGTATGACAGGAGATGTAAAATTACGTAGTTATAATAAATTCTTTAATCTCAACGAACGACCAGAAACTGAGTTAAATAATTTAGCTAACACTCTCTCCTTCCCAGTAAAAATTCGAACTAAAGAAAATGGATACCTCGCAATTTTGGTGTCATTAATGATGAGTTAGTATTTGCTTCTAAATCTACTACAGAAGGTATGCACGTAGATTTATTTAAAAATTTATTCCAAAATTACCTACAAGCCTACAAGAAGAAATCAAAGAATTATTAAAACGTAATTGCTGTTCTATGATGTTTGAAGTCATCAGCCAAGAAGATACACATATTATAAAAAATATGACCAAGATCATCTTTATGTACTTGATATGATTCAAAATACGTTAGATGTAAATGGTAAACATATTGATGTATCTTTCTCTAGGAGAGGCTAGCAGAACTAGACTCCATCCTTAAGAAATATGATACACAGTTGATATCTATTGTAAAACAATTCAACAAGTTAATACTATGGACGAACTGACAAACATTATAAATAAAGAACTCAACTCACATCATGAATCTGAAGGCTTTGTATTAGTCGATAGCAATGGCTTTATGACAAAATTTAAAGGGCCTTATTATAATACTTGGAAGCACCGGCGAAATCGGATTCTAGAACCATATCAACAAAATGGTAAAATTCCTTATGAAAACTGTAAAACGAAGATGATAGAAAATTTGCAGATTTCTTGAGTACACTAGAATATGATGTAGTTTGTAAATCCACCTTACTAAATATAAAAAGAAATGATGGAAAATAAGGGCTTACTATAATAAAATAATCATATCTTTTCTAGAAATATCCTGTAATAAAGTTAAAAGAGGTTGCAACAGAATGTGATTTAATCGCATTCTAGTTACAACCTCTTTTCTATTATATTTTTTCTTACACTAAATACTAAAACTCCATTACACCAGTGGTAGTAATTCTAATTTCTGGAATTACTGTTAATGCAAGGAAAGCCAAATTGATAAATGGATCTAGTCCATTAGGCACACCCATACCGTAGGCAATGTCTTTCATCTTAGCTACTTTAGCATCTACTTCCTCGTGTGGTCGATTTGTAATTAACCCCATTACTTCAAGGGCTAATTCTTCTACTACTTTACCTTCACTTGTAATAACATAGCCCCCACCAATTTCACGAATACGTTCAATGGCTACCATCATATCTGCATCATTATCGCCTACAACGATTAAATTATGGGAATCATGTGCAAAGGATGTTGCAATGGCACCATTTTTAAGATTAAACCCTTTCAGAATACCTACACCATTTCTGCCTGATGCTTTATAACGCTCAATGCAAGTAATTTTATTATACTCTGGATTTGGTTTAAATAGACCGTTTTCTACAGGAACGTCTTCAACCGTTTTTGTGTAACGATTTGGCCCGGTACAATATTAATAATAGCTTGAGGACCATCTACATTAATGTCCAGTTTCTCTTTTGTGAAAGTCCCTATATTAATAGTGTGTAATAATTCCTTAGGAACTTCTTTCTCTCCCTAACAAGAACTCGTTCAATAGGTTTTCCCTTATAGAACACTTCATGTATTGCTACGCTCTTAGCATCATCGAGAACTACAAGATTTGCCTTATAGCTTGGGGCAATAGCACCTAAGTCTTTCAAATGATAGCAAAGCGCTGTATTGGTAGAAGCCATTTTATAAGCTTTCACAGGGTCTAAGCCAAGTTCAATCGATCTTCGAATATTATAACTTATATGACCTTCAGAACGGATATCCTCAATGTGTTTATCATCTGTACAGAAACCATAATATTCTGTATTAGCTTTATTATGAACGATACCTTGTACGATGGCCTCTAAATTATGAGCCGCACTACCTTCATGAATCCATACATAAATACCATTTCTAACTTGCTCTTTAGCCTCTTCGTAGGAAATACATTCGTGGTTTGTAGTAATGCCTGCTAGCCGATAGCTTGCCAATTGCTTTGGTGAAAGCCCAATAATATGACCATCCATAATCATATCTTTAAAATAATCTAATTTTTTTTACCATATATGATCTCTATCAATAACACCAAAAGAGTCCATAACCTCACCTAAGCCTAAAATGCGAGGATTACTTTGTAACTTATGTAACATATCGCCGTCTAAAATAGCGCCGTTGTCCTCACCAGGTACAGCATAAGTACGCAGGATGGAGCCATAACATACACATCACCTTGAGCGGAAGCCGTCTCATTGATCATGTATTCAATGCCTGCAATACCCGCTACATTGCCGGCTTCATGTGGATCTACTATAAAGCCTAAGGTACCAACTTGAGATGCTTCAAACACCAATTCCTTTGGATTCACCAAAGTAGACTCTAAATGGAGATGACTATCGATAAAACCGGGCACAATATATTTACCGCTATAGTCATATTCAGTTTCACCGCTATAAGTACCTACACCGATAATCGTATCATCATGAATGGCAATATCTGCCACATTCCATTCTTCGGTAAAGATATTTAAAACAGAGGCCCCTTTTAATACAACAGGAGCTTTCTCAAGGCCTTGAGCAATTCTCTAGATGCATTTGTATTGAACGTTATCATATAAGGAACCTCCTATATAAAGATTTCTTTCAAAATAAAAATAAGTGCTAAGAAATACATAACAACAGAAATATCACGATATTTACCAATAAGGACTTTAATTAATACGTAACTAACAAGCCCCCATTCAATACCAACACCAATAGAGTAAGCAAATGGCATCATAATGATTGTCAAAAATGCTGGCAGCCCTTCCGAAATGTCTCCAAAATTAATATCCTTCACGGAGGACATCATAAATAAGCCCACTACAATCAATACGGGAGCGGTAGCCGCCACGGAATGACCATAAGCAATGGTGCCAAGAATAAAGATGCAATAAATAAACCGGCAATAGTAAGTGCCGTTAAGCCTGTACGACCACCTTCTGCTATGCCTGCTGCAGACTCAACAGCCACAATGTGTGGAGATGTTCCAACTGCACTGCCCACAATCGTACCTATAGCGGCCACTTTCATACAGGAACTTTGAACAGCCATTTGTCGATCTTGTGGTACCTCCGCTTGATTTGTTAAACCAATCAATACACCTACTACGTTAAATAGATTTACAAATAAAAATGTAAATACAACGAATAACATGTCCACCGATAGTATTTCACTCATATCATAGTGGAACCAAATTGGCTCTAAAGATGGTGGCATGGAAAATACTGTAGCTGGTAATTTAGTGATACCACAGAAGAAGCCTACTACAGCGGCGATAATAACGGCGAGGAAGATACCGCCTTTAACATTTCGACCTGTAAAAACAGCTATTAAAATCACTCCTAAAATAGCTACTAAGCTAGATGGTGATTGTAAATCCCCTATGCTTATAAGCGTTGCAGGATTACTTACCACTAGACCTGCACTACTTAAGCCAATAAGAGCAATAAAAAGACCAATACCTGCCGTTACGGCTAGTTTAATGGTATGCGGTATAGCATTAAATAAATATTCTTTTAGTGGAGTCACTGCAATGAGCAGAAATACTAATCCCCGCTACAAGCTGCGCCGTCAAAGCAAAAGCAAAACTATGCCCCATTTGAACTACAATGGTGTACGCAAAAATGCATTAATCCCCATCCCAGATAAACCAGCAAAAGGCATATTACTATAGAGCGCTAATAATAATGTCATGATAATGGCGCTCACAGCAGTTGCCGTAAATACAGCACCTACGTCCATTCCAGCAGCCCCTAAAATGGCTGGATTAACGGCTAATACATAGGATACACATAAAAATGTAGTAGCCCCAGCAAATAACTCTCTGGATACAGATGATCCACGTTCAGTAATTTTAAATAACTTGTCTAATGTACTGTGTTGCACTTGTTCTGACATAAAAATCCTCCTCTCATACTTATGTGAATAATCTCTCCCTACTAATATATTTCCACATAAATGTATAAATGTCCTGTTAATGTGCCAAATATTAGACATAAAATAGAATATAGATATAGATATAGATATAGTTATGGGTATAGGTATAGGTATATATACAAATATAGATTTAGATATGGATTTGAATATAGATTGTATGTATAGATTAAAATGTTAGTACAATAAAAAGACCAACTTATGATATACATAAATTGGTCCTTCATTATGATGTAACTGTCTATTTTAAAGATACTACCAGTTAAAACTATTTATTTTTAACTGGTAGTATCTTTCATATATAGCATATTATCTTTTTATTTTGAAATTATATCAGTGTCGTATATAGATAGTAATCTAGTATTCTAAACCTAATTATACAAAAAACATATGAGAAAATTATTTACTAAGTTTCTCTAAGAATGATGTTCCAATATCCCATTGTTTTAAGCCAAAGTTTTCTAATATGGTTTCCCCAATATCAGCAAAAGCTTTTTCTATCGCCAAGGTCTATGGGGCCATCAATACGTGGACTATAACCAAGAATAGGTACTAATTCACGAGTATGATCGGTTCCCTTCAAGTTGGATCATTGCCATGGTCCGCAGTGATAAGTAATAAATCATCATCATTGAGCATTGGTATTAGCCCACCAAGTTGATAATCAAAATCTTCAATAGCTCGTTTATAACCATCCACATTTCTGCGATGACCATAAAGACTATCAAGTTCAACGAGGTTAACCATCATTAAACCACGCTCAAAGGAGGAACCAAGTAAGTATGGAACCATATTCATGCCATGGGAATTGGTCTTTGTTGGATTGCTTTCATTCCATCCTACATGGGCATAAATATCGCCAATTTTGCCAACTGCTACAGTTGGCACACCAGCATCTTGTAACTCTTGTTGTACCATCTTTTTCTCTGGCATACGACTATAATCATGACGATTTGAGGTACGTACAAAACTGCCAAGTTCACCAACGAATGGACGTGCGATGATACGGCCCACATAATAATCGCCAACGCAAACCTTATCACGGGTAATTTGACATATACGATATAGTTCCTCTAGAGGATCACATCCTCATGGGCGGCAATTTGAAATACAGAATCTGCCGAAGTATAGATAATAGGCTTTCCGGTTTTAATATGTTCGGCCCCTAGACGTTCAATAATTTCTGTACCAGATGCTACTTCATTGCCAAGATAACCATAGCCTGTTTCTTTTGTGAAAGTATCCATCAATTCTTTTGGAAAGCCTTCGTAAAAGGTTGGGAATGGAACGGTAACAGGATGCCCCATCATTTCCCAATGACCACTAGTCGTATCTTTACCAGTACTGAGCTCAGCCATGCGGCCAAAAGCACCTTTGATACTCTCACCATCATCAGAAATATCAGCAATACGACCTAAGCCAAAAAGATTTTAAATTAGGACAATGAATCTGACCAGCCGTCGATTCAATATGACCTAATGTATTAGAACCTTCATCACCAAATTTTGCAGCATCACGGCGTGACCAATACCGACAGAATCCATAACTAATAGGATAATTCGTTTAAAACATATATCCTCCTATTACGTACTATTATTTGAGGTACGGCATTGCAAGCATAAGCGCTGCCAAAGATTTGCTATCCTTAATTTGCTCTGCTTTGATAGCCTCTAATAATTCAGGCAAAGTAAAATACTCAAGTTCTACATATTCGTCAGGATCCCAATTAGTTTCACCCATAGTGAGATCTTTTGCTAAATATAAATGTAATACTTCATTACAGAAACCAGGACTTGTTGCAATAGTACCTAATGGAATCCACTCGTTAGCACGATATCCTGTCTCCTCTGCTAACTCACGTTTAGCACAAGTTAGAGGCTCTTCATTAGGATCCAATTTACCTGCTGGAATTTCAAGCAAAGGCTGTTGCAGAGCATAACGGAATTGGCGCTCCATTACGATTTTATTATCTTCCGTAACAACTACAATCGCAGTTGCCCCTGGATGATGAACTACCTCTCGCCACGCTTCATTACCATTAACATCAGCTATATCATAAGTAACTTTAATTAGTTTACCATCAAACTTCATCTCGCTAGATTTTTGTATTTCTTTGCTAATTGCCATATATAATTCCTCGTATATAAAAAATGATTGTTACCTTATAAAACCTACTCTTCATTATAGCACAAATTATTTACACAAAATAAGGTCCTACTAATCAGAACCCGACTAATAAGAACCTTATGTAATAAGATTATATAAATGTTACGCCACCTTTACATAGTTTTGTAGTACTGTATCTACAATACTACATTTTGCATCTAAAAGCTTTGAGTGCCCTTTCAGGATCGAGTTCTCTAGATACTACCATATCAACGATAGATTTCGAGAATCCAGATACGAGGATAATACCGCTCGGATGCACTTGTAGAGGAATAGTATTATGTGCGTAGACAGATACATTCCAAAAAATAAGCCGTGGCATAGTATACCCAATGGTTTCAAACTTCCGGCGACACTTTTTTCAATAACAGTTATGTTATCGTCATGCTCTGTAGCCTGATCAAACTGCATATCAGAAATAATAAGGCACGATGAAGGTAACGCTTCTTGAGGCAAATGATTTTTACAACTGTGTCGAGGATTAAATCAAAGGTTGCCTCTATGTCCGTATTGCTGTAATCGTCAAAGCGATGCAATCGTCTTAGTTTATCTCGCAATGTTTGACACATCGAAATATCTACCATTTGAGGGCGATTGCTAAAGGTGATAAATCGATTGTTAAAAGATTTATTCTTATTATGCTGTGCACAATACAGTGCAATAGAATCTGCCACGCTTAAAGCTGTAACAGAACTATTACCAGTAACTTTTGATACATCGATCCAGACCCATCGCGTATAACTAAGATATCGTCATAATCCTTAGGCGCTTCTTGGGCATTCCATAACTGCTCTAATGTTTCGTCATATGGATTTAGACTACTATCCCAGTAACTATCTACCTTTAGATAGGCTTGTACAATATCGTACAAGAACATAGAATCTTGCATTAATCTTAACAGAATCGTCTCCCTTTTGTAATGATGCAAGATAGGCCTTACGACGTTCTTCATCATGTTTCAAAAAGGCATTACGATATTTAAGATTGGCTTTAGATGGCACATGATTATAATTAATATCATTCCATTGGTTGAGGGATGCCTTTTATCTACTACCTCTAAATATTCGCGTAACTTAGACAAAGTTTTGCGGTATTCACGTGCACTTTAGATGTAACAAGGATTGTAAAACAACTGCCTCAGAACGTTTTTGCTTAGACGATGTATTATTGGACGGCATCCATTTTAGCTAACAAACTTATGGAATCTCCAAGTCCACAACCCCATAACATCACGTCTGAACTGATTGGTAATTAACTCTCCTAGTCCATCATGTAAGATACTGCTCGTCGTATCAAAGAAAATGCGTAGCACATCATCCCAACGACCATAGTTCCATAACTCGGTGCCGATAATGAATTGCAATGCCATCTCAGGATGCAAGTCACCAATTTTAGTAAGCATCATGCGAAATACATCGCGCTCACCAAGACCTTTAATATGACGCGCATACATAAGCCATTTCATGGTATATAGAGGGTCTTCATTATAGGATGTAATAAATAAACGTAACGCCTCTACTGCATCCATAGTACTATCAGCACTATAAAAATATCGGTTATGTTTACTTTTACCATAGAAATCAACAGCAGTCCTGACGCAATGCAAGCACAAAGAAAATTAAGATCCACCAAAGCGTACTACCACTTGTACGATAAGCTGTAGCATCGTTCGCAGTATAAGATTTTTCATTGTTTGTTAAAGCGTCCATAAATGTATTCATAGTTCCTATCTCCTTGGCATATAAAAACCGCTCCGGATTATCACAACGTAAATTTTGAAAGCAAAATAAACAAGACAACCGTGAGCGGTTACAATACAAAGTTCAAGACAATTACTAACCTTACTGAGGCTAAGGCTAACTAGACACGATACTCTAGACCAAAAAGTCTCCAAAATCACTTTTTTCTGATTATTTAATCGATGGATTGCTGCTAGTGTCTAACCTTATGAATCGTTTATGAACGATAACTATTAAATTATACTAGATTCTATACTCATCTTAATCAAGCTATTTATATTATAAGATTGCTGTTAGAATCTAAGTCTTTCTGTTCTACATGTTGGTGATTCTTTCACCTTATGATGCAATTATAATACACGTATCCGTGTATGTCAATAATTAATTTAAAAAATTTTATTAGAAAAAAGCCGCCCAACCTAGTTGAGCGGCTTTCACCATTCTATTTAGAATCGTATTTAGTTTACATAGTCCCAGTGCTACCAATACCACCTGTACGAATGCCTGTAGCATCGTCATCGTTAGTAATAAGGTATTTAGAGAAAATACCTTGAGCAACACGTTCACTCAAGGGAAACTGTTTCTACCATAATTGAGTAGAGCGATCATGATATGACCTTCGTTGTCCTCATTATTATAGTAATCACTGTCGATAATACCAGTGCTATTTACAAGTGCTAGATGGCGTTTAATGGCCATGCTAGAACGAATATGAATGGCAAGGTATTCATCGTATGCCATGAAAGCTTTAATACCTGTTGGCACGAATACTACTTGACCTGGTTCTAAAGTAACAGCTTCAGCGCATTCAATATCATAGCCTGCGCTTTCTGTTGTTTTACGTGTCGGTAAATTGATATCTTGTTCTTCAAAAGCAGAAACTACTTCAAAGCCACGAATATCCATGTAACACCTCTTATTTTAAACAATCTTTACGGGACAAGTTAATACGGCCTTGTTTATCGATTTCGATAACCTTAACCATAATTTCGTCGCCTACATTCACAACGTCTTCTACATTTTCAACGCGTTCTTTTGCAAGTTTGGAAATGTGTACAAGACCTTCTTTACCTGGTAATACTTCTACAAAAGCACCGAATGCCATCAAACGAGTTACTTTACCAAGGTATACTTCACCTACTTCAACTTCTTTAGTAAGGTTTTCAATGATTTGTTGTGCTTTAGCAGCACCATTCTTGATCTACAGAAGCGATGAATACTGTACCATCATCTTCAATGTCAATTTTTGCACCTGTTTCATCAATGATGCTACGGATTACTTTACCGCCAGAACCAATTACATCACGGATTTTATCTGATCAATTTTCATTGTAATAATACGTGGAGCGTATTGAGACATTTGTTCACGTGGTTCAGCAATTGTATCAAGCATGATACCCATGATATGCATACGGCCTTTATGAGCTTGTTCTAATGCTTCATGAAGGATTTCACGAGACAAACCGGAAATCTTGATATCCATTTGAATAGCAGTTACACCTTTTGCTGTACCAGCCACTTTAAAGTCCATGTCGCCAAGAGCATCTTCCATGCCTTGGATATCAGTTAAGATTGTATAGTGTTCGCCTTGAGTTACGAGACCCATAGCGATACCAGCTACAGGAGCTTTTAATAGGTACACCAGCATCCATCAAGGATAATGTGGAACCACATACAGATGCCATGGAGCTAGAACCATTGGATTCCAATACTTCAGATACTAAGCGCAATGCATATGGGAATTCTTCTTCACTAGGAATTACAGGTACCAATGCACGTTCAGCCAACGCACCATGACCAATTTCACGGCGACCAGGACCACGAGAGGAACGAGTTTCACCTACGGAGAAGGATGGGAAATTATAGTGGTGAATGTAACGTTTTTCTGTTTCTAAACCAATGCCATCAATTGTTTGAGTTTCAGACAATGGGGCTACAGTAGCAACGTTCAATACTTGAGTTTGACCACGAGTAAATAAGCCAGAACCATGTGTACGAGGTAATACACCTGTACGGCAAGAGATTGGACGAACTTCATCAAGTTTACGGCCATCTGACGAATTTTTTCAACAGTAATCATATGACGCACGATTTCTTTTGTCATTGCATCAAATGCTTTATTTACATCCGCCAAGTTATCTGGGTAGATTTCTTCAAAGTGAGCTAATACATCGGCACGTACTTCGCTTTCTTGCGCATCACGTTGTTGTTTATCTGCACAACGAACTGCTGCATCAAGTTTATCATGACCATACGCACGAACTGCATCAGCAATTTCAGCAGGCACGTCTTTGCTTTCAAATACGCGTTTTTCCTTTTGCCTACTTTAGCTTTCATGTCTTCTTGAAAGCTACGATTTTTTTGATTTCTTCATGAGCTGCCATGATGACTTCAAGAATAGTTTCTTCTGGAACCTCTTGAGCACCACCTTCAACCATGAGGATAGCATCTTTTGTACCAGCTACAACAATGTTAAGATCTGTTGCTTCTAATTGTTCTTTTGTTGGGTTTACAACGAATTCACCGTTGATACGACCCATGCGAACGCCTGCAATAGGACCATTCCAAGGAATATCAGAAATAGATAATGCAGCGGAAGCGCCAATCATACCACAGATTGCTGGATCACAATCTTGATCAACGGACATAACAGTTGCTACTACGTGTACTTCATTACGTACACCTTTATCAAATAATGGACGAATAGGACGGTCAATCAAACGGCTATTCAAAATCGCAGATTCAGGTGGACGCGCTTCACGTTTAATAAAGCCACCTGGTAAACGACCAACAGCGTACATTTTTTTTCATAGTCTACTGTAAGTGGGAAGAAATCGATATCCTTCGCCTCTTTTTAGAACCTGTAGCGGTAACGAGTACACGAGTATCGCCGTAACCAACCATTACGGCACCGCCAGCTTGTTTTGCAAGTTCCCCAGTCTCGATCGTAAGCGTACGACCAGCTAGGTCCATTTGGAATTGTTTCATTCCTATTCCTCCTAAAATCTTCTTATATGTATACCTTTTTATTATATATCATCAATTATTAAAATAAGCTATTTTTCACTTCATTATAGGCAACTAGCACAATAAAAAATCACTATCAGAGTTGCCGCTCTGTCAAGTGGCTAGATTTTTTTTATCGTGTTGTCCACAATAGATTATCGGCATTCGTTTCCCTTTGCCTAACTTATTATAACACAGAGAAATAAAATAAAAAAGCCGTCCTATAGGACGGCTAATTTTATTATTTACGAAGACCAAGACGTTCGATAAGGGAACGGTAACGTTCGATATCTTTACGACGAAGGTAGTCAAGCATGTTACGGCGTTGACCAACCAATTTCAACAAACCACGACGGGAATGATGGTCTTTTTTGTGTTCTTTCAAGTGATCTGTTAAGTATTGAATGCGGCTTGTTAAAATCGCAACTTGTACTTCTGGAGAACCAGTGTCACCTTCATGAGTAGCGTATTCTTTAATTACTGCTAATTTAGCTTCTGTAGTTAACATTAATGTTACCTCCTAAAAAAATAAATAATCCCGATAAGCTTAAGTAACCGTTGAGATTCGAATACTTCGCTTACGATATGTCTTACGACCTTATTTAGTATACAGTATCTACCTTATCTTGTAAAGAATAAATACAGTAAATAAACAAAAGAGGGCCACAGCCCTCTTCTATTATTTTGCGCCAAGTACCATGCGGTCGCTCAATGCATTTTCCCCAGCTACTTCAAACTTTTTGTAATAAATCGGCAACTGTTAATTTTTTCTTTTCTTCCCCTTTTACATCATAGATAATGCGGCCAGCATCCATCATGATGAGGCGATTACCAAAGCGCAATGCATCACGCATATTGTGAGTAATCATAAGAGTTGTTAAGTTATGCTCTGCAACAAGTTTATCTGTTAATTGCAAAACATTTTCTGCCGTCTTAGGGTCAAGAGCCGCTGTATGTTCGTCAAGTAATAAAAGTTCAGGACGAAGCATAGTAGCCATCAACAATGTAATAGATTGGCGTTGACCACCAGATAACAAGCCCATACGAGCAGATAAGCGGTCTTCAAGGCCTAAACCTAATAGTGCAAGACGTTCTTTGAAGAATGCTTGTTCGCTATCTTTGAAAGCCCATTTAAGACCTAAGTTTTTACCACGGCGCATAGCAAGGATCAAATTTTCCTCAATTTGCATGTTACCTGCCGTACCAACCATAGGGTCTTGGAATACACGACCAATGTATTTAGCACGTTTGTATTCTGGCATTTTAGTGACATCAATGTCATTAATTGTGATAGAACCTTCATCTACCGGGAATACACCAGCGATGGAGTTTAGCAACGTACTTTTACCAGCACCATTACCACCGATTACAGTACAGAAATCGCCTTCTTCTAAACGAAGATCAATACCTTGAAGAGCAGTTTTTTCATTGATTGTGCCCTTAAAGAAGGTTTTTACCATATTTTTTACTTCTAACATAGTGTCCTCCTTAACGAGCCAACCATTTTGCTTTCAATGTAGGCAAGGAAAGCGCGATGGCAACAAGAATAGCAGTGAATAATTTCAAGTCGTTTGGTGGCATACCCATATAGAGTACAGCCGCAATAACGATACGATATACGATAGAACCAAGTACTACAGCGATAAGGCTACGTACGAAGGATTTTGTACCAAATACTACCTCACCGATAATTACAGAAGCCAAACCGATTACGATAGTACCAATACCCATACCTACGTCGGCAAAGCCTTGGAATTGGCCAATCAATGCACCAGACATACCAACAAAACCGTTGGAAATCAAAAAGACCAAAACGATCATATTTGTCAGTATTTACGCCTTGGGCACGAATCATTTGAGGGTTAACACCTGTTGCACGTAATGCTGTACCAATTTCAGTACCGAAGAACCAGAATAGTAATAAGCAAACTACAACAGCTACGATGATACCTACGATAGCTGCAGACCACATATTTGCTGTATGAAGTACACTACCGATAATTGTATAAATTGTATCCATACGAAGCAAAGATACATTAGCTTTACCCATAATATGAAGATTAATGGAGTATAAAGCAATCATTGTTAAGATACCAGCTAGCAATGCAGGAATCTTCAATTTTGTATGAATCCAACCTGTTACAGCACCTGCAGCCATACCGCCAATGCCGGCAATCAAGATAGATAGGATTGGGTTCATACCACTTGTAATTAAAATTGCAGAAATGGCTGCCCCCATTGGGAAACGTACCTTCTACAGTTAAGTCAGCCACATCTAATACACGGAAGGTGATGAAAACACCAACCGCTAACAAAGACCATAAAAGGCCAGTTGTTATGGTGCCTACCACTAAATCTAACATCAAAATCTCCTCTATTATTTCATATCTTTACGAAGTGCTTCAGGAATTGTAATACCTAATTTTTTAGCACGTTCTTCGTTAACAGTTAACTTAATATCTTTTTGTGTTTCAATAGCTAAATCAGAATTTTAGCTTCACCAGAAAGAACTTTTGCAGCCATTAAACCAGTTTGATAACCTAATTTATAGTAGTCAACAGAATATGTTGCCACACCACCAGTCATTGTCATACCTTCATCGGCAGCAAATACTGGAATTTTAGCAGCATCAGTAATTTGAGCTAAGTTAGCCATAGCAGATGCTAATACATTATCAGTTGGTGTATAAATAGCTTGTACATCTTGGTTTACAAGATTTGTAGCCGCTTGTTGGATATCATTTACGTTAGATACAGTTGCTTCTACAACAGTGATACCTTTAGTAGCTGCATAGGCTTTCATTTTTTCAACTTGAAGTTGGGAGTTGATTTCAGAAGATGTGTAAATAGCACCAATACGTTTTACATTTGGTACTAACGCAATAATAAGATCAACCTCTTTTTCTACAGGTGTCATATCAGATGTACCAGATACATTACCACCTGGATGTTCGTTAGATTGAACGAGTTTTCGCTGTAACGTAGTCTGTAATAGCAGTACCCATGATAGGAATATCATGAGAAGCATTTGCCATAGTTTGAGCGGCTGGCGTTGCAATGGCTAATACTAAATCTTTTTTATCAGATACAAAACGTTGAGCAATACTATTCAAATTAGATTGGTCAGCTTGAGCATTTTGTTGGTCTAATTTGATGTTTTCCCCATCTTTATAACCTTTAGATGCAAGGCCATCAACAAAGCCTTTATTAGCAGCATCAAGAGATGGATGTTCTACCAATTGAATAACGCCGATTTTCTTTTGATCATTAGTTGCTGTATTGGAACCGCAACCAGCTACCATTGCCATAATAGAGATAGCACTAAGTGCTACTGCAATACCTTTTTCCAGTTCATATGTAACTCCTTACCAGTTCTGTATTAAATCATAGTTGCTTTGTTCATCAAATCTTCTGGTAATGTGATGCCCAATTTTTTTAATTTATCTTTACTTACAACTAATTTAAATTCTTTTGCATTTCAATAGGCATATCTTCAACTTTAGCTTCACCAGTTAAAATTTTAGCTGCCATTAAACCTGTTTGGTATCCAAGTTTGTAGTAATCTACAGACAAGGACATTACAGCACCACCTTTTACGTGGTTATCTTCACCGCCAAACACAGGAATTTTTGCTGGGTCGGTAATCGCTACAAGATTGCTCATCGCAGAAGCTACTACATTATCTGTTGGCACATAAATTGCGTCTACACGTTGAGACACAAGATTTTGTGCTGCTTGTTGAATATCGTTTACGTTAGAAACGGTAACTTCTTCAACCTTAATACCTTTTGTAGCTGCGTAAGCTTTCATTTTCTCAACTTGAATTTGAGAGTTTACTTCACTAGAGCGATAAATAGTACCAATTGTTTTAGCATTTGGCAATACTTTTAAAATTAAATCAACTTGTTGTTCTACTGGGTTCATATCAGATGTACCAGATACATTACCACCTGGTTTTTCATTAGATTTAACAAGTTTAGCTGCTTCGTAATCAGTAATAGCAGTACCCAAGATTGGAATATCATGAGTTGCATTCGCCATGGATTGAGCTGCTGGCGTAGCAATTGCTAAAATTAAGTTTTTACGATCGGATACAAAACGCTGTGCAATACTATTCAAATTAGATTGATCAGCTTGTGCATTTTGTTGGTCAAAGGTAATTTTATCTGCTAAGCCTTTTTTCTTTTAGAGCATCAACAAAACCTTTGTTTGCTGCATCTAAGTGCAGGATGTTCAACCAGTTGTACAACACCAACCTTGTATTCACCATTAGATGTTGTTCCATTGGAGCCACAGCCTGTAAATGCCATCAATGCTGCCGCCGTGAGCGCTAGGGCAATACCTTTTTTAAATTCATGGGGATTTCCTTCCTATCTGCAATGACTATAATACATCTATTATAAACAAATTTCTTTACTACATCAATGTAGCAGATTAAAGTATTTTACATTTGTCCATTTATAGGACACATAAAAATATGAAATCCTCTTATTTTTCAAGTGATGCTAACATGTCTTCTGTTAAATCATTGGCCGCTAAAATATAGTCTTTAAGGGTCCCTTTATCAAGAGCAACCTTCATAACAGGGCACTTCAAATGGATCGAGGATGACACACATTAAAATTTCACCCGTTACATAATAACCAACTACAGCTTCCCTTCTTCAGGATCTAAAGTTTCACGTTTTACAGTTACACAGTATGGTTTCATTACCTGTGCTGCAGCTTTGCTACCTCTTCACGATTTGCAATATACTCTTCTTGCCTTTGTTTCAGGAATATCAAAGATATCCACCTTTACAGTCTTAACCTCTGTAGCCTCTCCCTTAGCTGCCTCTATGGCTGCGCCTAAATCTGTTTGATTTCATATATACCTCACATAGAATGGACTTTCACCATTGGTGAAAGCCCCATAATTTTAGATTGATTCATCAGCTGCATTTAAGAATGCCACATAGCATTGTTTAGCCTCGTAAATATCCGCCTTAGACGTAACCTCCCATGGAGCATGCATGCTAAGCACGGCTACGCCACAGTCGATAACATTCATACCGTATAAGGCCATGATATACGCAATGGTACCACCACCGCCAAGGTCAACCTTGCCAAGCTCTGCAGTTTGGTATGTTACATTGTTAGATTCCATAACACGACGAATAAAGCCCATGTATTCAGCATTGGCATCATTAGAGCCAGATTTACCACGAGAACCAGTAAATTTATTGAATACAACACCCATACCTAGGTAAGATGCATTTTTCTTTTCGAATGCAGACGCATATAGCGGATCATAGCCAGCACTAACATCAGAGGATAACATACGAGAATTTTCCAATGTGCGTCGTACACTTACAGAATTAGGTTTACCCATAAGTGTTAAAATTTCTGCTACTGCATTTTCAAAGAAACGAGATTGCATGCCAGTAGCACCAACAGAACCAATTTCCTCTTTATCTACAAGCAAACAACAAGTCGTACGTTTTACATTGTCTACTTCAAGCATAGCCACTAAGGATGTATACGCACAAACGCGGTCATCTTGACCATAGGCCATAACCATGGAGCGGTCAAAGCCCATATCACGAGCCTTTACCTGCTGGTACAATTTCAAGTTCTGCAGATAATAAATCACGTTCTACAAAACCATATTCTTTTCAAGAAGGTTATTAATAAATTTAGTAACCCTTCTTTTTTTCTTCATCTTTAACAGGACGACTACCGATGAGTAAATCAAGAGCCTCCCCTTCAATTACCTTAGCTGCATTCTTTTTGCATTTGTTCTTGTCCCAAATGAGGCAACAAATCTGTAATGCAGAATACAGGATCAGATTTTTTATCACCAATATTGATGTTGATACGAGTACCATCTGTTTTTACTACAACGCCATGAATAGCAAGAGGCATAGCAACCCAATGGTATTTTTTAATGCCTCCATAGTAATGAGTATCCCAAAACACCAAATTGCTATCTTCATATTGTGGGTTTTGCTTTACATCGATGCGTGGAGAATCGATATGAGCACCTAAGATATTCATACCCAATTCAATATCATCGGTACCAATATTAAATAAAGCAATGGATTTATCCATATGTGTGTAATAAATCTTGTCCCCTGCTTTAATTGGCGTATTGATTTAATAATATCTTTTAAATTTACATATCCTTTTTTCTGCAAATTCAACGGCCTGTACAACACATTCACGTTCTGTTTTACCATTATCTAAAAATTGACGATATGTATCACTTAAGGCATATACCTTTTCCATAGTGGCATCGTCATAATTATGCCAAGCATATTTACGTTCCATAATCTATCCTTTCTAAATGCTCACAGCTAATATTTACGAAACTATGCTTGTGAACTTTCATTAATAAAATTATTTTTGGCGGTCCTTTTCAAGTTCCGCTCTTGCGAAATTCTAAATATTTTCGCTCTTTTTCTCGATTGATTTCAGACTTCTGAGTATATAGAGAACGAATTTCGTCCGTACAATGGGTCAATACCTTTGTAACGTAGAATTTAGTACTACCGGACTTAATCGTATATTTTCCAACTTTTAATTGCAATGCAAAATCGCCATGTTTAGGACAAACGCCTATAGCGAGATGCTTATCACCTTGTAATCGTTCAGGTCGCGTCATTTCCAACCGACTGTTGACAATATGGACAGAACGATAATCGAACCCTTCTATCATGAACGATACGTTTCTTTTCAGGGAAAGTTCTCATACATAAAGAAAGTTAAAATTGGTGGATATAAGAAAGGATTACTGCTTTCCTTTCGAATTAGATCATAATGTAAAATACCTTGTTGTATGTCTAGCTTTTGACATATATGAGCCGTAAATACAGCATCATGTAACGCATTATGAGCAGATAAATGCTCCGTAGATATATTTAAGTCCTCCATGGCATGAGCTACAGAATACTGTTGACTTGTACCATATCGTTGATAAGGAATAAATCATCTGTGCATCTACCCATTGATCATAAGATAAAGCTTTCATCCTATGAAGCATTAGATTTTCACGCAATATGAGAATGTCATCAGACCCCCAAGATAACAACATATACTCATAACCACACCAGTTTTGAAAGTGCTGCATAGCCGTCTTAAATGGGCACACCATGATCGAGTTCTCGTGATGTAATATGCCTGTCAATTCACGGACATGTTTATGCATCCGTGGCAAGTATTGTGGTTTGATGAACATTGTAAAATGATCTACAATGTCCATCTTTTCATTCAGTTTTACCGCTCCGATTTGAATGATTTCCCCAGTTAACGGCATTTTTGTGCGCTTCATAAAGCTAATGTCATTGCTATAGGGTTGATTCCACTCTAAATCAAATACAATATAGTTCATATGTTTATTTCGATTCTGAAAGCAACGTTTCCACTGCTTTAATAACTGTTCTTCAGAAATTACGGAAAACCCTTTGTAATTTCCTTCTTTAATAATTTTCTTCATGCTTTTACCAATTTCATAATGAGTCCATCGTTTCAAGAACGATAGATTTTGCTTGGTACGGACCATAAAAAAATGGATTTGATGGACCGTAAAGCGCTACACAATTGGCACCTTTTTGGCTAATGGCCACATGCATAGGACCAGAGTCATTTGTAATCAATAAATTACAGCGGCTCATGCCGCCGCCAAAAGTCCCAACTGGAATTTTCCAGTAGCCACAATCGGTTTCGTTTCCATTTGTTCTACTACAGGTTTTACCATTTCCAAATCCATAGGGCCGCCAAAGAATACTGTTTTATACCCTAAATGACCAAAATAATCAGCTACATGGGCAAATCGTTCAGCAGGCCAACGTTTTTCAGGAACAGCACTACCAATATTAAAACCGATGAGCGTATCACTATCTGTTAAACCATGACTAGCATAAAAACTCCTGAGCCTCACGGCGCCATTCCTCACTAGTTTCAATATGTAAACCAGAGTTAGAAATATCCGTTACACCTAATTGCTCTAGTACATTGATGTACATATCTGCAGCATGACGAGTTTTACGATCTAGACGGGTATACTTTGTCATAAACGGTCTAAATAGGAAATGACTCATCCCAGTCGTAATTTACCATGAATTTTCCATGCTAAATATGATGTACGTTCATTAGGATGCAAATTGATAACGATATCAGGTTTACCCTTTGCATTAATCTCGACGAGCGATCTCATTGAGCCCTTTAATACTATTATGACGCCCTTTTTATCTACAAATCGATAAGTTCATCAATATTTGGATTATATTGCATCACTTGTTGCAGTTTTTCATCTATTACATATGTAATATGACTATGTGGAGCCGCTTTACGTAGCACCTCTAAAATGGAGTCGTTAAAATAACATCACCTAAATGCATGAGAAAGGTGACCACAATGCGTTTATAATCAAGTTCCATTATAGTTCCTTTCAATTACTTGCTCATATACAGACCACACAGCATCTACAGGAATTTGAGCCATACAATCAGGATCATCTACTAATGGCTGTTCAGGTGTAGCCTTTGATGTAGGTGAAATAATAAGATGTACATGACTGCCTCCATATGGACCAGTTCGCTTTGGAGATGTGGTTCCAAATAATGCAATCAAAGGCCGCTTCAAAGCATTAGCAATATGCAAAGGGCCCGTATCAGCACTGATGAAAATTTCACAGTGACGAATCAACTCAATTAATTCTGGCATGGATGTAGATCCCACTAAATTGATGAGGTTCTTATTTTTTACATAGTTTTCTATGAAAGCTCCTTTTTCTGCATCATCTGGAGCACCAGCAATAACTACTTTTTTACCAGATTCACATAAGCGGATACATAGCTCTCCAAAGTTAAGAAGTGGCCACTCCTTAACAATCCAGCGAGCACCTGGTACAACTACTACATATTCATCTTCTACACCATGAGATTGTAACTTATGCTTTTACGGACTTCTCCGCCTCCACATAAGCAGGCATAGGAAACTCTACGCCTTCTACATCGCCTCCAAGAACACGTACGGTATCGAGGTATCGTTCAATAACATGATCGTATTTATGTTCACCAACAAGTGCTTTATTAACTAAATTACTGCCTTCACGAAGCTCCCAGTAGCCATATTTTTCAGGCGCACCAGATAATAATGATACAATGGCGCTCTTTGCAATACATTGAAGGTCTAAAGTCATATCAAAATGACGACTATGTAAATCCTTACGTAATTGCCATAAATAAGCAGGCTTTTTAAGTTGTTTTTTGTCGATAATGATTACATCATCTACCCATGGTTTACCTGGTAGGAGGCTCTCAAATTGTTCATGAATAGCCCATGTAATATGCGCATTAGGCCAATTTTTACGCACTGCATACAAGGTAGGCAATGCATGAATCACATCACCTAAAGAACTCATCTTTAATGATGAGTATATTCTTGTAATCTTTCATATAGCCTCCCAAAATACAACACCACAACTAAAAAGCCTCATATCACCTTAAATCAGATTTAAGTTCTAAAGTAAAACAAAAATGGTAAATAATTAACTAAATAATAGTCTTAATAAAATCTAACAGATTTGTACCTGTAAATAGATATCCTTTTACACCAGCAGCTTCTGCAGCATCAACATCGCGCTGACTATCGCCAATAAGAAAACTATGTTTTAGGGTCTACATCATAATCCTTAATAGCTTGATTAATCATACCAGGCTTTGGCTTTCTACATTCACAATCGACAGCATAAAGTTCTACAGATGCCATTCTTTATGGTGAGGGCAATAATAGAAATGTAAAATTGGTGCCCCACTGCTTTATCTAGTTCATGAGCCATATAATCATGTAAAATCTGAACATCAGATTCCTTATAATAACCTCGTAGCTACACCACTTTGATTTGTCACTACAATGAGGTCATAGCCCTTGCCATACGCATAAGCTAGTGCTTCTTTATGCACCATCAACCATCCATCCATCCCATTCTAAATCGCTGATTTTATATAAATAGCTAACATCTTTATTGATAACACCATCAATTATCTAAAAATTGACATAATACCTTGCGCATTAACGTAAATACCCTTCGTTATTATCGAATAATTCACAATATTCTTTTAACAGCATCTTCCATTTTATGGAACCCTTTATCATAACCAGCAGCCAACAATTTAGTAGTATCAGCCTCTGTAAAGCTTTTGGTATTTGCCTTTTAATACCTCTGGGAATGGAATGTATTCAATTTTGCCTTTACCATTATAGTCGATAACAGCTTGCATGAATTGGTTAAAGCTATGAGCATTACCTGTACCACAGTTGAATGTACCAGAAATTTCAGGATGTTCCCAGAAATAGAAGTTTACATTAACTACGTCTTTAACATAGATAAAATCACGTGTTTGACCACCATCTTCGTAGCCATCTGTACCTTCAAATAGATTGATAATACCAGTTTCTTTATTTTTGTAGAACATTTGGCGAACTAAGGAAGCCATTTTATCTTTATGAGCTTCATTAGGACCATATACATTGAAGTAACGTAAACCTACAACTTGCGCTGTATACTCACCTTCATATTTACGCACATAACGGTCGAATAACAATTTAGAATACGCATAGGGATTGAGGGCCTCTTCGGCTTCTGGTTTTTCTACGAAACCATTTGTACCATTGCCATAAGTAGATGCAGAGGATGCATAGATGAATGGAATACGACGGTCTTGGCAATAATGGAATAGATTTTAGAACCTTCATAGTTGTTCTTCATCATGTATTTGCCGTTATATTCCATTGTGTCTGCACAAGCGCCTTCGTGGAATACGACTTCAATAGGACCTACATCAAATGTACCATCAGCAATAGCACAATCAAAATCATCACAATCGATGTAATCTAAGAATTCTAGATTTTGAATATTGCGAATTTTACGACCATCTGTAAGGTCATCAACAATAAGAATATCTGTACGACCACGGTCATTTAACGCTTTCACAATATTGCTGCCGATAAAACCGGCACCGCCTGTTACGATAATCATAATTTACCCTCCTTAGCCATAGTAGCTATTTTCCCTACAATATCTGATGTAGAATAACCTTCTTTAAATGAAAGCACCTCTACATTTATCTACGGACTCACGCCCAATAATGTCTTCTATTTTATAATCGCCGCCCTTAACAAGCGTATTAGGACGTAAATAAGCTAATAGTTCAGCTGGTGTATCCTCTTCGAATAACACCACACCATCGATACAACGCAATGCGCTTAATAATGCTGTTTCTATCCTCTTCACGTACGATAGGACGCGTTTCCTTTTAGGCGTCTAACAGAAGCATCGGAATTTAATCCAATAATTAAATGATCCCCAACTGAGCCGCTTGTAAATACGTAATATGTCCGCGATGAAGAATATCAAACAACCATTAGTAAACACAACAGTTTCACCTTTGTTTTGCCATTGTGCAATAAGCTGCTTCATCTCTTTCTTTTGTGTATAAAGGTTTAGATTGAACACTATGCTTATAAGAATGCCATAAATCCAATAGTTCAGATCGGTGGATTGGATATGTGCCCACCTTAGATACGACAATGCCAGCAGCACCATTTGCGATATGTAATGCCAAACGCATAGATAGACCATAGCAAGGCATGTCATCATCATAGATACAACCGTATCGCCTGCACCACTTACATCGAATACCTCTTGTTGTGTAGCCGGATTATGCCATGTGCGTCCATCCTTTGCAATAACAGTAATCCCTTTTGCAGACCGTGTAGCCACAATATATTCTAAATCAACATTAGCCAGTACTGACTTAGCTGCCTCTACGATGGTGACATCATCATTAGCTAACTTTATGACCTACACATTCACCTAGTTCTTTTTACATTCGGTGTAATACAAGTTGCACCATTATATTTAGACCAGTCTGAACCTTTAGGATCAACAATGGTTTGTACGCCATATTCCTTAGCTAAACTAAAGATTTTTTAAGCAATGTTGGTGTACAAACGCCTTTGCCATAGTCAGATACAACAATACCATCGATACCAGCCTTTACAAAGATTTTCTAGCCAAGCAGACAGTCGTTTCTCTTCCTCACTTGTTAAATCTGTAATCGTTTCAAAATCAAGGCGCATCATCTGTTGTCGATCGCCTAGAATACGCATTTTAGTAATGGTAGAACGATTATCACTCGTTAATAAACCTGTTGTATCAATTTTATCAGGCATCAAGCAAATGTTGCAATAAACGACCATGGTCATCATTACCAGCAATAGCACCAAGATATACTGTGCAATCTAAATTTGATAAGTTTGACGCAACATTACCAGCGCCACCAAGCACTTCTTTCATCTTTGATACGCGGTTTACAGGAACCGGTGCTTCCGGAGAAATACGACTTACATCACCAAAAACATAACGATCTACCATCACATCACCTATAACGGCAATCTTTAGATTGGGTAGTTGTTTTGTCAAAATTGATTAATGGTAGCATTTATCATAATCCACCTATTCCTTACCACAATATACATGTATAACGAGTTATCTAAAAACTGGGTTTTAAACATGTATCTATTTATAAATATGACCGTAACGATTAATAATCTTCTTCAATGATTTCGCACATTATATGACCCGCTAGAATGTGCATTTCTTGAATACGAGCTGTCACATTGCTTGGAATAGCCAACGTAATATCGCATAATTCAGCTAGTTTCCCACCGCCTTCACCGGTGAAAGCAATGGTATGCATACCAATAGAACGGGCCATTTCTGCAGCTTTTTACAACATTCTTGGAGTTCCCAGATGTAGAAATCCCAATGAGAACGTCACCTGTACGGCCTAAACCCTCTACTTGACGTGCAAAAACAGATTCAAAATCATAATCATTTGCAATAGCTGTTAATGCAGATGTATCAGTAGTCAATGCAATACCTGCAAGAGAGCGTCGTTCCTTTTTAAAGCGACAAATCAATTCAGCCGCTAAATGTTGAGAATCAGCAGCAGAACCACCATTCCCACAGAACAAAATTTTATTGCCATTTTCTAAAGCCGCCTTACAGCGATATGCAATCTCTTGAATGGTATCCATATGCTCCATTGTCTTGCCAAAGACTTCCAAAATGCTCGGTAAAACGATCTGCAATGATTGATTTAAATCAGTCATTATAAAATCTCCTTTAACAGTCTATCTGCATTTTTCCAGAATAATTTTTCACATTGTTCCACAGATAAACCAAGTTTTTTAAATGCATCGTATAATCGATACATTTCAGAAGTGTCTTTAATTTCTGTATCCGGCTTAATACCATCAAAATCGGTTCCTAATGCAACAACATCCTCCCCGCCTTTATTGATGAGATATAAGCCATGTTTACGATATCTTCAATCCGACTTATCGGTGATGTGCCTAAAAAATTTGGGCAAAATTAAGGCCTATAACACCACCCTTATCAGCAATAAGTTAATCAAATTATCTGGTAGATTTCTAGTATGGGCTGTAACTTCACGTGCATTGGAGTGTGATGCTATAAATGGTACATCTAAAATATCTCCTAGTTGCTCAGTACCAGCATCATTTAGATGAGAACAATCGACGATTATCCCTAACTCCTGCATAGCCTCTACAAATTCAACGCCTTTTTGATGTTAATTTTTTATGCTGCTCACCACAATGTGGCTCACCCAGTCCATTGGGATAATTCCAGGTAAGCGTAATAAGTCGAACCCCATCTTGATAAGCTTGTTTTAAGTTTATCTAAGTCACCACCTAGTACGCCGCCCTTCTTCAATAGACATGAGAGCCCCAATCTTACCAGACTTGTATACAGACTCTACATTTGATAAGAGAGCACATGTTGTATGTGCTCTCCATAGTGATGAATTTGTGATGTACATAAATTACGCATCGCTTCATAACGACCATAAGGATGGTTTGTCTCACCAAGATTAATAAAAAGTGCGAAATCTTGCACCTTGCTGTGAGCCTTTTGTAATTTTTCTATATCTATTTTCCAAGTATTACGATACAAATCACCACAATCAGGATGATCTAGCAATTTCATTATCGTATCGCAGTGTAAATCTATCATAAAGCCTCACATATACTATTAAAAATTAAACCACGTTTTGGTTTTTAGCATCTAGTTTTTTTAATGCTTTCAGTTCTTCCATAAAGCTATCAATATTATCAAACTTACGATATACGCTAGCAAAGCGAACATATGCAACTTGGTCGATATCTTTTAATTGTTGCAATACAAGTTCACCAATGCGATCAGTAGTTACCTCTTGGTTGATTTCATTACGAATATCGCGCTCTACATCATTAACTACTTGTTCCATCACAGACATTGGTACGGTACGTTTATCACAAGAACGCAATAAACCATTTAATAATTTACCGCGATCAAATAATTCACGACGTCCGTTTTTCTTTAATACCATAAGTGGTACTTCTTCTATAATTTCATAGGTAGTAAAGCGACGGCCACAATTGATACATTCGCGGCGACGGCGAATACTATTACCTTCATCAGTCGTTCTAGAGTCTGTTACCTTCGTGTCTGTGTGTTGGCAATAAGGACATCTCATCTGTTACTACTCCTTTTTAATAATCATTCTAAAATAACGCATAATACGCCCATTTTCTTTACTATATATAGTACCATGAAACCCCTTAAAATACAAAGAATCCCTATGGATTTCCTAGGGATTCTTCCATTATTCTACAATTTGATGTTATGAAATACTTTAGAAATAATATTTTTAATTTTATCTACTATTCTAACTATCGTTTAGAGCATCTTGGACGCGAAGCAAGCAGTCGCCAGATTCGATACGGCTACCTTCACGAACTAGAATTTCTTCTAAGATACCATCGATAGGAGCTGTAATTGTTGTTTCCATCTTCATCGCTTCTGTAACGATTAATGGTTCACCTTTAACTACAGATTGACCATTCTTAACGAGGATCTTAACAACAGAACCAGACAATGTAGCACCGATTTCACCAGGGTTGATTCGTCTGCTTTTACGACGAACAACACCAGTAGTCTTAGCATGTTTATCATGAACTTTAATGCCACGAGGTTGACCGTTGAACTCGAACAATACGATACGGTTACCATCTTCATCAGGATCAGATACACCATTCATCTTAATGATCAATGTTTTACCTTTTTCGATAGTTACTTGGATTTCTTCGCCCTGTTTCATACCGAAGAAGAATGTTGGAGTATCAAGTACAGATACATCACCAAAATCTTTTACAAATTTATTGTAATCTTGGTACACCTTAGGATATAAGCAGTATGCACTAATATCTTCATCAGTTGTATTAGCACCCATTTCACTTAATTCATGACGAACATGTTCAAAGTCTGTTGGAGGTAATACTGCACCAGGACGAACTGTAATAGGTTTAGCTCCTTTTAAGATGATGTTTTGTAACTCTTCAGGGAAACCTTTGGTATGGAGTGCCAAGACGACCTTCAAAGAATTCTACTACAGATTGAGGGAAGTCTAATACATCGCCTTTTCGTAAATATCTTTTTCAGTCAAGTTGTTTTGTACCATGTACAATGTCATGTCACCTACAACTTTAGAGGATGGTGTTACTTTAATGATATCACCAAACATCATATTTACTTGATGATATACTTTTTTATATCATTCCAACGATCACCAAGGCCTACCATCTTAGCTTGTTGTTGCAAGTTGGAGTATTGGCCACCTGGCATTTCATGTTGATATACTTCAGTGTTAGGATATGCTTCTGCTTTATCCACACCTTTGTAGTATGGACGAATGCTGCCAAAGTAATGAGACATTTCTTCCATGTAGTCAATGTTCATATCAGGTTGACGGTCATGGCCACTAAAGCATAGTACATAGAGTTCATGCTAGGTTGAGATGTGCCATTAGCAAATGCAGAGTATGCCAAGTCAATAACGTCTACACCAGCATCTACAGCGCGACCATAGGAATAGATAGCATTGCCAGAACCTTCATGTGTATGTAAATGAATCGGTACAGTAACAGCATCTTTTAAGGCAGATACAAGATTATAAGCAGCTTGAGGTTTCAATAAACCAGCCATATCTTTGATGGCAATAATATTAGCACCCGCTTTTTCAAGCTCTTTAGCCATATTTACATAGTAGTCTAAATTGTATTTAGGACGGTTGCTATCAAGAATATCGCCTGTATAGCACAATGCTACTTCAGCAATTTTGTTTTGTGCACGAACTTCATCAATAGCTACATGCATATTATCAAGGCTATTTAAGCTATCGAATACACGGAATACATCAATACCATTAGCAGCAGCACGTTGAATAAATTGACGAACTACATTATCTGGATAAGATGTGTAACCTACAGCATTAGCGCCACGAATAAGCATTTGAAGTAATGTATTAGGTACTTCACGACGGAACATGCGTAAGCGTTCCCATGGATCTTCATGTAAGAAGCGATAGGATACGTCAAATGTAGCACCGCCCCAACATTCTAATGAGAATAAGTTAGGGAACACCTTTCGCAGCATGACCAGCTACGCGTGCCATATCAATTGTACGTAAACGTGTAGCAAACAAGGATTGATGAGCATCACGCCATGTAGTATCTGTAAAGAATACTTGTTTTTGGTCAGATAACCATTTACTGAAGCCTTCTGGACCTAATTCATCAAATTTTTGTTTTGTACCAGCTGCAGGAGATACATCTAAATTAGATGGCATTTGAATTGGTTCAAAATCAGGTACTTCTTGAGGGCCTGCACCAGAATAACCATTGATTGTTACGTCTGCAATGTAACGCAATAATTTAGTACCGCGGTCACGGTCAGGTTTCAATTCGAATAATTCTGGATGATCTTCGATGAAGTTAACAGTGTAGTTACCGCTTTGGAATTCAGGATGTTCAAGAACGTTAATCAAGAAGTGAATATTTGTTTTAACGCCACGAATACGGAATTCTTTCAAGCAACGAAGCATTTTACGAATAGTTTCTTCATTGTTAGGACCAAATGCAGTTGCTTTTTACAAGTAAGGAATCATAGTAAGGTGTTACTACGGCACCTGTGAAAGCATTACCAGAGTCTAAGCGGATACCAAAACCACCGGAGCTACGATATGCCAAGATTTTACCTGTATCAGGCATGAAGTTATTTTTAGGATTTTCTGTAGTGATACGACATTGAATTGCAGTACCTTTACAAGGAACTTCATCTTGTGCAGGAATGCCTACTTCTGGGCTATGTAAGTCATAACCTTCAGCAATACGGATTTGAGAATGAACAATATCAATATCTGTAATCATTTCTGTTACAGTATGTTCTACTTGGATACGAGGGTTAACTTCGATGAAATAGAAGGAACCATCAGCAGTTACCAAGAACTCTACAGTACCAGCATTAACGTAGCCTACATTTTTCATGATTTTAACGGCTGCATCACATACGGCTTTACGAGTTTCTAATGGCAATGCAAAAGCTGGCGCCATTTCAACAACTTTTTGGTGACGACGTTGTACAGAGCAATCACGTTCATGTAAATGAACTACATTACCATGTTCATCACCAAGATTTGTACTTCAATATGTTTAGGTTCAACGATAAGTTTTTCTACATATACATCATCATCGCCAAAAGCAGCTTTTGCTTCAGATTTAGCGCGATCATATGCATCACGAAGATCTTCTTTGCGATGAACCTCACGCATACCACGGCCGCCACCGCCATTTACGGCTTTAATCATCAATGGGAAACCATGAGTATTTGCAAATTCTTCTAATTGTTCAAAATCACGCAATGCCCCATCAGAACCTGGAATCATTGGGATATCTGCCAATTTAGCTTGTGCACGAGCATTAACCTTATCGCCGAACATATTTAAATGTTCTACATGAGGTCCGATAAAGATGATACCTTCTTCACCACAACGACGAGCGAACTCTTCGTTTTCAGACAAGAAACCATAACCTGGATGGATAGCATCAATATCATGTTCTTTTGCAATACGGATAATATCTTCAATATCAAGATATGCTTCAACTGGTTTTTACCTTCCCCTACGAGATAGGCTTCGTCAGCTTGGTTGCGGTGCAAGGATAATGTATCCTCTTTGGAGTAAATGGCTACAGTTTTAATACCCATTTCATTACATGCACGGAACACGCGGATTGCGAATCTCACCACGGTTGGCAACCAATACGGATTTAATTTTTCTCATGTATTGCCTCCTACTAGCTTCCACTAATGTGAACTATCAGCTTTCATTTTTATTAATATATGAATATTTCCTATACTTATAGTCAAAACAATATATTTGGAAAACTCATCAAAAATTTATGATGAGTATTATATTCATAATTACATATAACTATTATACAATATTTTCACATATTTAAAGGATTATATTAATTACGAAATCATAAAATACATTATTCGCTGTTCATGAGTAAAACTCATATGTCTTTTATCGATGCACATCGAACTAAATTCTATATTTATATTATTTAATCACCTAAGAAATGATTCATTAATCGATTGAGTTGTTCTTGATCATTTGCCCCCATCAATTCACGCTGAATGCATTGCCAATAATGGTAAGCCCACATCCATTGTTCTCATCGGTAACATAGCAGATGAAATAGAACCCAACTGTAGATCCACCAGGTATATCAGAACGATTTACATAAATTTGGTAATTTGCATTAGATTCATCACACAAACCCTTTAACGATGGCAATGGCCTGGCATCGCCTGCATAAGATTGGCTACATGCGATTTTAAGGCTAACCCTTTATTAAGTGTAGGAATATTAGTGATATCATTTTTTCTCTGGATAATTTGGATGTAAACCATGGGCTACATCAGAGGAAATCATAAATCCTTTTGAAATGAAACTATCCATCTCTTGATTAGAATATCCTAATGCATCATATACACGTTTAATAAGGTTTGGTAATAACATTCCTGCCCCCCTTGTTTTGTACGACTCCCACCTCTTCATTATCAAAGAGAATCGCACAACGTACACCATTTATTATGTTTACGAGCTTGAATAATCCCGGAAAGTACACCAAAGCAAGATGTTAAATTATCTAAACGAGGCGCACTAATAAAATCACCTTCTGTCCCAATACACAGCCTTGTTCTGTTGGGTATAATGTCATTTCATAGGATAAAATTTCAGATGGATCACAATTGATTCATCAGTCTGTCCATTCATCGTATTGAATATCCTCTGGGAATAAACTTGGATTATTACTATCATTTAAAGATTTTGTCAATTATTCTCCTTTTCCTTCATCATCATCAATATAGGAAGCATTTCCTTTTGGCGATTTAATTTAACCCCATCATTAACGGAACGATTCATATGTATAGCTAAATTTGGAACGATTGCGATAGGACGTTTTGTATCAAATAAAACAGAATCAACATCAAAGGCATTTTCACCTTTTAATACAACAGTCCCCAGCCCCTAAAGGACGATCTAACCATGTATTTTCAATTAATCCACCATACATTTCAACATTTAGCTTTGTGTACCCTTTTTACAGAGGTAATAGGATTTGGTTTAACCCGAATAGCAGGAAAATCTGTATGAGCCGAAGCAATGCGTAATGTATGTTCTGGTTTCTTTCCTATATGAAAGGCAAATAATGTAGTACCAAATACATTAACTACATAAGAACCAGAGTCTAAATTGCCACTTCTTCTAAATTAACTTCTGTAAAAACCTGAGTCCAATAACATTTGTAAACTTGTATCTACTGTATGATACGGAGATGTACAAGCACCAATATATTTCAATAACTGTTCATTATCAAATTTCATATGACCTCCTATGTAAAATAATGATGCTATTCGTATATAAACAATGAATAGTTCATTCACGTATATTTTATACATTAATCTATATTAACCATTTTATCACAAAAACGCCGCCCCAAAGGGACGGCTTTTCCTTATTTTGTAACCACACTATAATCAAACTATGTATACGTTTTTATGTAATTATAAAATTCTGGATATCTGGTCTTACCACATACCGATTGCTTTCATCCATACGGAACCAATCCCATAAAGATGATTAAGTTGATTACGGATGCGAAGAAACCTAGTTTCCACCATGTATTTTGAGGAACATAACCAGTATTGAAGATTACTGGAGATGGACCTGCAGCATAGTGAGTCAAAGACATACACAAGTTAGATGTGAATGCAATCATCAACAATGTCAACATTGGTGGTGCACCTGCAGAGATAGCAATTGCAGAAAATGCTACGAACATGGCAGAAATATGTGCAGTTAAAGATGCGAATACATAGTGGGAATATGTATTAATAAGTACAGCTATAACGAAGGCAATAATCCAAGATCCTTCTGGAATATAACCGCCTACAAGTACTGTTGCCCATTTAATGAAGCCCAATTTGGACAAGAAACCGGCAAAGCCCATTAATGTACCCATCCAAACTAATGTATCCCAAGCACCTTTTTCACTTTTAACATCGTCCCAAACAAGAACACTTGTAGCAAGCAAAATAGAAATACCTAAAGAATGCAACAGTTGTAGCATCAATTTTAGTAAATTGAGACGTAGCCCATAAAACTAAAGCTAAAACAAATACGCCTAGCATAACCCATTCTTGGAAGGACATTTTACCAAGACCTTTTAACTCTTCTTTAATCATTTGTTGTGCTTCACGAGCATCTTTAATTTCAGGTGGATATACTTTTTGTAAATGAAGTACGGCATAATAATTAATGCAATGATACCAGGAACAATGGCTGCCATAGCCCAATCCCCCATGTAATGCCAATACCAAAGGATTGAAGTGCCAAAGCAGCAACCAATGTGTTACCAGCCATGGATGTTTGGAACATAGCAGATGTAATCGTATTTACTTGATAAATGGATTGCATCAAGAAGGAACCAATTTTACGAGGTCCATCTTGAGGTTCAGAACCGAAAGCTTTTGCCAAACTTGTTGTAATCGGCATGATAACACCACCTACACGGGCTGTATTAGATGGAGTTGCTGGAGCTAAAATTAAAATCAGATAATGCTAATGCATAAGCCAAACGCAAGAACTACTACCAAAAGCAGCAATCAAATTATACGCAATACGTTTCCCAAACCAGTTTTAATAAAGCCACGAGAGAATAAGAACGCACCTACGATTAGCCAAATAGCAGAGTTAGCAAAACCTGAGATAGCTTCACCGATTTTCAAAGTACCAGTCAAAAGCCGTAATTACAACGATAGATACGCCACCAATCGGTAATGGCTGAGTAATAAAGCCTACGATAGTAGCAAACAAAATGGCAAATAAATGCCAAGATTGAGGTGTTAAACCCTCTGGCGTTGGAATCAAACCATAGGCCTATACCAAAGACCGCTGGAATAATCCAATTTAACAGTTTTTTCATACATACAAAAAAACTAAAATATATAACTCCTACCTAGGAAAAATAAACACATACTAATATATCTTAGTATTGTATGAAATAAAATATAATTCTATGCAAATCTAAATATTCAACATAAAAGAAAAAAAAGCTGTGCATCACTAAATTTTTCATCGTCATATAAATCCTATTCAGGTAGAGATACGTCCTCTAAATTTGTTTTGTCGATAGACTCAATATCACCTTTATCGCAAAGGTTTGCAATGTTGGATCAATTGGCAAACGGTTCAACAATAATAGACCGTATTTTTGAAGGATTTCTTCAATGTGGCTTTCACCAAAGATTTGGTAATCCTTACCGTTATCTGGGCAATGGAAGTAAGAATAGTTTTCCACTACACCAATAATAGGCACTTGCATTAAATCAGCCATCTTAACTGCTTTTTCAACAATCATGGATACCAAGTCTTGAGGAGATGTAACAATGATAATACCATCAATTTCAAGGATTGATAAACAGTAATTGCTACGTCACCTGTTCCTGGTGGCATATCAACGAATAAATAATCGATGTCTTTCCAAATAACATCACTATAGAATTGTTTTACTACATTGCCTAAAATAGGACCACGCCATAAAACAGGATCTGTATCGTTTTCCAAAAGGAGGTTAACAGACATAACGTCAATGCCACCTTTAGGATTTTTACAGGATACATACCGATTTCGTCAGCATATGCTTTTTCCTTGATACCAAACATTTTAGGAATGGAAGGACCTGTAATATCCGCATCGAGGATACCTACTTTAAACCTTTACGCGCCATAGTAATAGCCATCAAAGCTTTGTAACGGAGGATTTACCTACGCCACCTTTACCGGATACTACGCCGATTACATGTTTAACAGAACTAAGCTCGTGTAATGGAGCCTGTAAATCTTGAGGTTGTTGAGGAGCGCCGCCACCGCAACCAGAAGATTTGAGATGGGCATCCGCCACATCACTGCTGCTACCGCAACCCATAGTAAACACCTACTTTCTTTGAGGAACTACCTCACATCTATATGTAAACTTTTTTTTTCTATATGGTAGATACAATGTATCTACTGTTACATTGTATCATGTCATATCAAACTTTTATCAATATATTACTCACCACAGAATTCTTTAGTTAAAGCACAAGAATTTCCATGCCCTTTGTAATTTCTTCTACTGTTGGTACAGTATAGCTCAAACGGAATGCATGTCCTTCCCTGCTCCATCAGCTGCAAAGGCACCACACTTTAATAATCCCTACATTTCTGTCCATACATGCTTCAAAGAATTCATCACAATTTACATCCTCGGGCATCGTCATCCATGCGAACATACCACCAGTAGGCTGTGTTAAATTAACCTTAGAGCTTTGCATACTTGTTAAAAGCATTTAACAAGGCATCACATTTTGTTTTATAAACTTTACGTACATTTTCTAAATGTGCATCGTAATCGATTGAATCGAGCACTTTAGCTACCACCTTTTTGTGTAACTAGTGGCATTTGCCCTGCTGTATTATTTTTAATGCTTGAATAGCTTCTATTACCTTCGCTGGGCCAAATAGGAAACCTACGCGCAAACCTGCAGATAATGTCTTGGAATACGAACCTGCATAGAGAACACGATTTTCTGTATCAAAGGATTTAAATGTTGGAATGTACTCACCAGCAAAGCGAATCTCACCGTATGGATCATCTTCATAGATAAACAAATCATATTTAGAGGCAATAGCGTAAATTTCTTTACGGCGTTCAACGTCATCATTGTAATACCTGTTGGATTTTGGAAGTTAGGAATGAGATAAATATATTTACCTTTACCAGATTGAGCCGCTTTTTCTAATTCACTAGGAATCATGCCATACTCATCAGTCTTAATACCTAATGCTTTACCACCCATATTGCGTACAGAATTGATAGCACTAGTGAAAGTAAATTCATCCATGTATACTTCATCGCCAGGTTCCAATACAGTAATTGGTACAAGGCCCCAATAGTTGACCAGCACCATTGGAGATTATAAGACCTTGTCCTTCTGGATTCATCTTATGTGTTTTTTACAAGACGCTCTAATGTCAATTCTGCTAAACGTGCATCCCCTTGCATTGGACCATATTGTAAAAACTCATGGGATTATCATGAACCATTCATCAAAAGGCATTTCGATAACCTTCACAGGAATGGCCTCTGGTGCTGGATTACCAATACCAAAACTAATAAAACCTTCTACCCACACCACGTTCAAATACTTCACGGATAAAATTAGGCCCTTTTAGGGTCACCGTTCAGGAAGAGAAAAACTCATACTATCGCCTCTTTTATTTATACTAAATTGAATAACATGTTTAATTAGAGCATTGTTAGGATTAGGATGTTCTTGTTCAGCATTTTTTATTAATATATTCGTTTATATACCTTCCAAAGAATGAAATATACAATACCTGCTAACAACTACAATGATTCCTAATCGCCCCATATTTTCTTGAAAATTTACAATATCTGTACCGATAGCTACTTCAAGGGCTGTAGATGGAAATTTCCAATTAAATTCGGCCAAAATATAGTCTCGGGTTTGAATTTTACTGATGGCCCCAAGTGCAGTGATGACACCAGATGGAAAATATGGTAATGATCCGGCAAATAACATGACCACAAAACCATTTTTACCGGAAAAATCATCAACCTTCATCAATGTGTACTCTTTAGCAATGAGCTTATCTGCTGTATCACGTAAAAGAAATAACGCATAATATAAAAGCTAATGACTACGCCAATCGTTTCTGCAAGCCAAGAAATAATTATGCCTGGCCACATGCCAAACACTAGACCGTTTGCTGTAGATATAAAGATGGATGGTAAAAACCAACAGCATTGACAAAAATATCAAGAAGCATACTAACCACCATGGCCATAGGACCAAAGCCTTGAATATACTCTGCTATCTCATCCATAGAACCACTCGTCGCTAAATGCCACATAGTTGGGTAAAATGTAGGATCTACTATATTGATGGTGATTAGTAGTACGACAAAACCAATGCCTGCTATTAACTGCACCCAAGCCTTCACCAGAAGGCTTTAATTTTTTGTACTTCTTTCATAAAAAACTAGTTACCTCGTTTAATAAAACTAGTACTATTATACCAGTCAAAAATATTATCATTCAATTTATAGAGTTTTTAATTATATAAAATTAAGTCTATTTTATATGTTAAATTACCACCAGTTAAAAATTTATCATTACAAAATTAGCATATATAAAATATGTATAAGAGCATTGTATAAAAATTATCAAATATAATATTATAGTTCATTAATGAAAGAAGGTTTATTATGGTATCAGTTGGTCAAATGCAACGGCGACTGTAACAGTTACAGAATCTAATATTGCTAAAACAATGAAGTCTGGTTCTTTAGAGGTATTTGCCACACCAGCTATGTGTGCATTAATGGAAGAAGCAGCACAAGCAGCAGTACAGCCAGAATTAAAAGATGGCGAAGGCACTGTAGGCATCTCCATCCATTAGCTCATGATGCTCCCTTCCCAATTGGGTGCAACAATTACATGCCAAAGCTACAGTAACAGCTGTGGAAGGACGAAAAATCTCCTTTGCCATCGAAGCATCCGATGGTGTTGGAATTATTGGTCGAGGCACTCATGAACGATTTGTCATTAACAACGAAAAATTCATGGCTAAAGGTACAAGTGCACGAAAACAACTAAAACTAAATCGATAGATCCAATCAAATTGTAAATTTATAGCGAAAACATCCTCCACAATCTTCTGATTATGGAGGATGTTTTAACATTATATTATTGTACTATTACTTAAAGATTAGCAAATCTTAACTACCCAACCTTCTGGAGCTTCGATTTCACCATGTTGGATACCAAGTAATGTATCATATAATTTTTTTTTAGTTACAGGGCCCATATCATCCATACCAGCTGGTACATTGATAGTGCCTTCTGGAGTATCGATTTGACCTACTGGAGAAAAATAACTGCTGCTGTACCGCATAGACCCATTTCAGCAAAGTCTTTTAATTCATCTTTATAAACAGTGCGATTTTCTACTTTCATACCAAGATAATGTTCTGCTACATACATCAAAGAACGACGTGTAATGGATGGCAAATACTATCAGATTTAGGTGTTACTAATTTACCATCTTTAGTGATGAAGATAAAGTTTGCACCACCAGTTTCTTCTACATGTGTACGAGTAGCCGCATCAAGGTACATATTTTCAGCATAGCCTTTTTGCATGTGCATCAGTGATAGCGTACAAACTCATAGCATAATTCAAACCAGCTTTAATATGACCAGTACCATGAGGTCTTTGCACGATCAAAATCAGTGATACGGATTTTGATTGGTTTTGCTTCCACCTTTAAGGGCCTACTGGTGTAGTAAATACGCGGAATTGATATTCATCAGCAGGTTTTACACCGATAACGGGTTAGTACCCATCATATATGGACGAATATAAAGACACCATGACCATAAGGAGGAACAAAGTCTTTGTTTGCTTTTTACAACTTTTTACAGCTTCAAAATCGTCCTTCCAGGTAATGTAGGCATTACAAGGCGTTCCGCAGATTGATTTAAACGCTCTGCATTAAGATCTGGACGGAAACATACAATGTGACCATCTTTAGTGTAGTATGCTTTTAAACCTTCGAATACAGTTTGTGCATATTGGAATACACCTGCACATTCATTAAGAACAACGTTAGCATCAGTAATTAGTCCGCCTTCGTCCCATTTACCATCTTTATATATGTAGTCAAATAACGGTAGTCGGTTTCTACATAACCAAAACCGAGATTATCCCAATCGATATTCTTGCTCATAACAATAACCTCCATGCTTATTAATATACTTATAATCTTAACACTATGAGCAAGTTATTTCAAGAGATATTCTATAGAGGTCGGAAGTTTATCTATAATACTTATGTCTTTATTAATTTAGTTCGATTCAAATCATAAGGTACGTCGTAACGCGTATGATATGAAATAGATTCTACACGACCAGTACGAACCGCATTATCGGATCCAAACGGAACTTTTACAATATCCCCTTCATATATATCATTTCTATCAGTTTTTGATAATAAAATTCCTGGTTTATCTTAAAAATATATACAGAACAATACGTATATAATTCTTCTATCAGATGTATGATTTGATTGTAAAAACTCTTGTAAGATTTATCTCTTGTATGAGCATGTATAAAATTAATTACTATTTTTATACCAAGTGGGCACATACTGATCAGTTACATTCCCGATAAACAATGTATCCTCTTTATGCGCCCATTTAATACGTACTGTTACTATCCCACCACGAGCAGGGTCTCTATCAAGGTCATGACTTTCACTAAGACTAAAAAGGAATCTAGACTATATAGCGTTTCGCCAATGTGAAAGTCAATATCTTGCTAATTGATGAATCATTTGATTATCTACATACTCGCTAAGACTATGGCTAGAATGACCAAATTGCTTACTATTACAATCAATGGAAATAGACGGCTCATTCAATTAAAATTCAATGTATTTACGTCACCATATTCTTGGTACATATTTTTTGCACTTCAATATGAATCTCTTGAATTCTATCTTTTTCTCGATTTCCATCAAATAAAAAGTAATGTAGGCATACCTAGGATTTGTCTGAATAGTATAGACATGGCCCTCAGGGTATTATCAAAGGAAATTCATATATAAATTTCTGATCCTCAGTGTTTATGGCTGCACCTGGACAGCACACTCATCCCCTCATCATATAGGTCAATATCATCGGAAAAATCTACGCCCCATAAGCTCTAATAGATATTGTTTTTTAGATTCGTCAATTGAGTACTCCTTAGTAGTTAAGGATTCTATTTTCCCCTCTACAGGTTTCGAAATATGCTCCATTTAATGCCATAGGTAACACTAATGGCTTCCTTAATAGAAATATGTTGTATCTCTTCAATATAGTAATCTTTACGATTTAATTTCACTTCCTTTGGAACGCATCTGGTAAATCACCATACCAGCTACCCGTACTTATAATGTCACAAGATGCTACAGTACCTATAAATTTATCTGTCACATTTCTATGCATATACATAGAACTCCTCCTTTTATTACCTTTTTAAAGTATAACAAACAGGATGTGACAAAAATGCCTCTATATAATTATTTCGTCAAAATTATTCTTTACATAGTGATTTATATTATAATTAACTTACAATATATGTATCTCATCTCTTAAGGAGGTATTTCTCATGAAAGAATCTACTACTAACCATACCCTAATTATAATCCCCCAAAACATTATCTGTATCGGTTTAAACTATGCAGACCATATAGAGGAAACTAGTCTTGCTACACATGATTTTTCCAGAAATCTTTATGAAAACATCTAATGCATTGGCATCACATCAAGATATAGTTCCCATTCAAGATGAAAACCTTCATTATGATTACGAAGGAGAACTGGTTATCGTCATTGGTAAGGCTGGTAAAAATATATCTCGCGACCAAGCTAAAGAACATATCTTAGGCTATACCATTGGAAATGATGTATCAGCTCGAACCTTACAATTTAGAGGTACACAATGGATTCTAGGTAAATCACTAGATAACTTTGCCCCTATCGGTCCTGTTATCGTATCACCTGACGATTTTGATTTTGAAAATGCTACCATTACCACAACAGTAAATGGTGAGGTGCGTCAACAAGCTAAATTAGAACAAAATGTTATTTAAACCAGATGCAATCATAGAGTTTGTATCTCAGTATATTACACTACAAGAGGGTGACATTATCTTTACCGGTACACCTGGTGGTGTTGTACTCGGTAAAAATGAAAAAAAATATGGTTGGTTAAAATCAGGAGATACCGTATCTATATCGATTAGTGGCATTGGTACCTTAGTAAATCAATTTAAATAGTCCCCCCTATATATACCAAAAGAGATTACCTATGATGTGTCTATCCATCATGGTAATCTCTTTCTTCTTTCTATAAGTCTATTTAAATATGATTTTACAATCTAATATGTACTATTTATGTTTCGCTTCAAAGATCTAGCATATATTTCTTTCGTTCAATACCACCCGCATATCCTGTCAATTTACCATTACTACCGATAACGCGATGACATGGAACGATAATAGATATAGGATTATGTCCTACAGCACCTCCTACAGCTTGAGCAGAAATGTTTCTTTGCCTTGTTTTTTCAGCAATCTTCTTACCTATTTCGCCATAAGTTGTCGTTTCACCATAAGAGATAGTTTGTAATATAGACCATACAGACTTACGGAATTCTGTTCCTTCTAATTGAATTGGTGGAGTAATAAATGGTTTTGACCTTTAAAATATTGGTCTAACCACATAATAGGTCACTTCAAATGGGCCTGTTAGTTGTTCAATATATTCCGCATCATCATAAGTAGGAGCATGGCTTTCATCTACAAAAAATAAATCTGTTAAATACGTTAATGTACCAAAACATAATCATAGTTCCTAATGGGCTTTCATAGGTGTATTTATAATTCATAGTACATTAACTCCTTATTAAACTAACAAATCTTCATAACCTTGTTGTATATCATTATTAAATGATACAGTATTTTCATGAATTTCAAAAGTAGTATATTATTTATCCCAATAATTTGTTGTAGATGTCATAATCTATATCCTTAAACACATTAAATACCACTTGTATTTTTACTATTTGTTTCTTTTAAATATGTTCATTACCGTATCTATGGCAATCTGTCTTGCTTCTTCATTGGGGAATCTAAACTCACCAGTAGAAATACAACAGAATGCAATGGGTGTAAGTTATAAGCATTAGCTAGTTTAAACAGTACCGATAACATGATACCCAGTTCATTTCTCTCCTTAGCTGTTACCTTCTCATTAAATAATAGGTCCAACCGTGTGAATTACATGTTTTGCCGGGCAAATTATACCCATAGGTCATACGAGCTACACCTGTTTTCTCTGGCATTTCCATATACTCAGTCATTCTAGCACATTCCATACGAAGTTCAATACCAGCAAAGGTGTGAATGGCATTATCGATACATTTATGATTTGGAACAAAACATCCTAATAATTGATTATTAGGCTGCATTTACAATAGCGTCTACAGATAATCGAGTAATGTCTCATACTTGCCACAGATAAATCTGAGTCTCTCGCTCTTCCATATCATTAATGGTTTACGATGCCCTTTTCATGGGCCAATATATTTAAATATTCACCTCTATCTTCATCCATTCAAGAGGCATTCCACCAGCAGGGCGAATATTACATAGAGATCTAAAAGAGAGTAAAATTGCTCTTCTTCATTCACAGGGATCTCTATATGTTCGTTATGCTTCTCACTTTGTATTCTGCTACTAAGCCTTCCACCAAATAGCGTAACCGTTTTTGCTGTGTCATATGTAACCCCTTTTAGTATAAATTATACTTTTACCTATTATAAAACAAAAAAACTGCCCAAAAAAATGTATATGCTAGCAGTAACTTTACTTTAAATATATCTTATTCAGTTTTTGGTCTTACAAACACTTGACCCCCATGGTTAACGAGGATATCCCCATCTAAAACCTTTGTAGTAACGTTTTGTAGACTACCTTGGATTTGACTCATCATGAAACGATATCCTGGACTATTTACATGTTTATTGAAAGCTGATTCATCGCTATAAATTTGAATAACATACCAGTGAGTTTTATTATTTCTTTCACGTAATACATAACCTGCCTTATAACCCGCATCATCACGAACGGCACGGTCAATATCTAGTTGATATTGTTTTTGTACTGTATCAACTTCATTACCGTCTACTGTAAAATCTGTTAAGGTCACAACAGATTGACCGTCATTAATCAAAAGATAACGCATTTGGTTTTTCAATCAATAACAAAGGCTGTACATCATACAATTTTACGATTTGTCAGTTTAGAACCAACCTTGTTAATATAGTTTTGAAATGCTCGGATTTGCGATGTGTTTCTAAGGCAGCCGTATCTTTATATACCTCCACTACGTATGATTCAGATGGATTACCTTTTACATGAGCCACATTCATAGATAATGTATTAGGCTCGTTAGCCATAGAGGCTGTTAAATTCTGAACACCTGCAGTATTATACGCACCTTGTAATTCGTTCGGTACTTGGAAACGATACAAACCTACAATAGGGGCTGTATCTACTTGTTCTTGTTTATCAAATGTGAATGCTTTGCAAATGATGTGCTAACACCTAATATGGCAATAGCAGAAGTTAGCAAAATTCGTTTTATATATCGCTTACTCATCAGTGACTCCTTTACATATATCTTGATAATTTCTCGGCCCACAAACCAATACGTTTATAAGTTAAAAGTTCACATACTTTTGATGTAAAATGGCCAAATCTACGATAAAAATTAAAGGTTAAATAGGCTGGTATCGTTCCGATAGTCTTAGGCATACGACGGAATATATTTCTTATGGAATATAACTCTTGATATATCCAAAGATATCCTTCTTCTAATTCCTCTTTAGACATACCAACGGCGTCACAACTACGTGAGACGTATTGTATTTAGATAAATCATGATCAAAAATTCTATTTTGAGCTTCCATTCTCTTGTAGAATTCAGTCCCAGGATACGGTGTAACAATATGTGATGTAATCGTATCAATTTTCTGGCTAATAATCCAATCTAATGTATTTTTAAAATGTCTCTGGCGTGTCTCCATCTAGACCAAATACAAAGCTAGCATTGACCATAATGCCACGCTTATGTAATTCACTAATAAGTCTTTCAAATTCTTCACGATTGTTTTGCATTTTATGAACACTAGATAAAGACTGAGGACTGATACTTTCAAAACCAATAAATAAACTCTGACAACCAGTTTCTTTCATCAAATCCATTAATTCAGGGTATTGTCCTATTTTCATAGTAACCGCTGCATTCCAGTTTAATTTTAAAGGTTTAATACGCTCTAAAAACTGTTTAGTCAAGAAATATTACCAATAAAATTATCATCAATAAACATAATATGCTTTGTGCCTAAACTTTTTATCTGCTAACACATCATCTATATTACGATTTATATATTGATGAGTTCCAGAACTATTATAGCAAAAATCGCATTTATGAGGGCAACTGCGACTTGTAGAAACAACGTTATACCATAAATAATCGGTCTTATCTATCATGTCATATGCAGGCGCTACAATATCATTCCCAGATGTTAAAGGCTTAGATACATATTCAGATTGTAATCTATTATGTTTCATGTCCTCTATAATTTGAGGCCATGTATTTTCTGCAAAACCAATACATAAGCTATCAAATGCATCCTTTGGCACAGAACTAGATGCAGTGGTAATATGTATACCACCAGCAATCCACCTTAACACCTTTTTTGTCTATATATAGATGCAATTTCAATAGCTCTAGGTAAAAACATCTACAGTAACTGCTATGCCTACCAAGTCAGGCATCATCAAAATCAATGGGTCTAATATTTTCATTTTCAATTGTAACTTCACAATCATGTCGAATAATATTAGCCACCGTCAACAAACCTAAATGAGGGGACATGCGTATTTTTAAATCTGTATCCATAGGACGTTTTAACATGCAGTTGTTAATCAATTTAACTTTCATGTAAAACCTCTTATGTTACATCTATATTGTTATATATTCAAATATTGTACCATGCTCCTCTATAAGCTTAACAAGGTCTTTTCCCTTTGTAACCATTAATGGTCGCATCATTTTGATTTGGATGGATACCAATGAATTATCCTTATAATCCCGCATCAATGTAGTAATGCACCTTACGCTCCTCATCGTGGAGTAAAAGCAGAATGGTGATACATGACCTGGTTTAATTTTCAAAATCTCCCATAACTCTTCTTCAGAACCAAAAGGAAATCTTTTAAGCTTGTGGTCCCTTACGGAATTGTTTTAAATCTACACGCTTTGAACCGCGAACGGTAATTAAATAGTAATGCCCCGCTTATGGTCTCGGATAAATAAATTCTTCGCATCCCATTCTGGATATGGCAGTTCTACATCTGGTTTTATCGTCCATACTAAATAGCGGTGCGTGATCCGTAACTTCAAAATCGATATGATGGTCACGCAAACAATCATAAACGCCTTGTTTATCTAACATGTCCTCTAATACATATATTGTTGAGTAAGTAGCATATATGCTAAATTGTATTCTGGAACTTTATAGGTCCCATCAAATACAAACAATTCAGGATGTTCATGTACGAATGTGTCTTCATAGATTCCATCATATTCATATACTACATCATCTTTTTTTATCGGAAATCGAACAGTTCATCCCTCATTTTCCCAATCTTTTAAAATGTTCCATCGTTCTTCTCCCTATCAAATGGAACGGAACCACCAAAATAATCGGATGACAGTTTGTAAATTATCTGCTAGTATATCCATCTTAAAGAACGTAAACCTTCTAGAGCATCTTCCCATACAATACCGGTAGAGTTATAGAAGAATTGATGATGACCACCATTATTAACCTCTGCGAAGTACCAAGATATAGCATTAAGATAGGCGTTGCTCTAAGGTGAAAGGTTTTGCGGATTTCTATATAATCATCATAAGATCCATATATATTGATGGTCCATACATAGGTTCATTAATGGTCCATACATCATCTGTAGCTGTATCTCTTCGACAGTGATAGTCCGATGACGAGGTACACCTTTTACGTTTCTTCTTTTTCTCTGCTACATATTCATTATAAGCAGAACACAAGTCCAGGATAATCAGCTTCACATGTTTCAAAATCCATTTGCAAATAGCTTTATGTCAATAACTTCAAAACAATACGATTTTATATCATCTAGTTTAGCTTCCGTAGCTAAACGTACACCTTTATCTACTAATCTTAGCATCTGTTGCATAGTATTCGATGTGTACCCGTCACTATTATCCAAGACAAAGGGCTCCATACGCATAGGCACAGCGATAATACCACAATCGCATCACGATACTCTTCATCAATAGATTCTAATACCTTAATACCTCTTTTTTCATTGCTATTATTGTTATAAGCTCTACCAAGCTCACCCAATAGAGGTACGGATAAATTTCCATGCCCACATCAGTTAATATATATTAATAATAGTTTCTACATTCCCAGAATTATTAAGCTCTTTAATGTTTGTAATTGTCTGGCATCAGAAAATGCTTTAAATTGTTCAACTGTTAATCCCATTATGTCACATCCTATCATATTTCATAGTCTTAAAATAAACATTATCTAGAAGCTAGCTACCAAACAATATAAAATACAGGTATACCGTCTTCGTTATCTATGAGACCATACCCTTCACATTCATGTCCTTCGTATTCGATGCCTTCAAAGAATACGTGATCGCTAAGTTCTTATTAGCCATTAAATTATGCAATTTAAAGAGTAATTCTTCTAGTAAAATATGTACCATTATCCGCAACAAGATAAGCCATAATCTCCTGCCCCACATACCATCTTCTTTATCTTCTTTCCAACAATTCTTCGTCAGTAACACGTTCATTATCCAAAAGTTGGTCCTAAACTTTCAATCCAAGCTTTCATAGGTTACTAGAATTTCAGGTTCTTC
>VOFH01003981.1_pt1 | contig 62407 bp, 81 predicted proteins | sample 5384091 | NCBI WGS metagenome assembly VOFH01 (sample SAMN12384727, study PRJNA508395) | human gut metagenome | isolation source: healthy gut G | host: Homo sapiens | reverse complement strand
TTTATAACACTTTTATCTCCTTCCAGGAGTTATGTATGTCACTTCGTTTTTACCTTTATGCCCAGCTAACCCCGTCATATCGGCTAATATCTGCTATCAAACACTGCATCACATATGGTGGGAACAGTGCCAAAGCCCATTAACGGCCTGTTTGCGTCGTGTTATCCAGATAATCGCCGGACATATACCAGAGTGCTCATACCCTAATAGATTAATTATTATTTATAAATTTCCCTAAATAAAACGTCTGTATTAGATATAAAAAGGGATTTACAGCATACTTCTGCAAAGTATTACTTTATTACAATAACAAGTGCATTCAGGAGCGGATTTATTCCTAATAGATGCAATTGTATAACCGTCGTATTGGAAGCAATAAAAGAAACAACCCTGTGAGAATCGGTCCACAGCGCTGTAACATATATTTAAGCAATGTATATCATCCACCACTAATGGCAAACGATAAAAGAAATATGTAATTCACAGAAGGTACTGTCGAGACAATACACCAACTTTGTGGAGGATTGTAACAAAAAGTATATGGATTAAAGACAAAATGTGTTGATAACTGTATTTTTCTCCATATATGGTATTTTATTAATAAGTTATCCTATCTGGAAATTTGTGTTCCTTGGCCCAGCCATCCTCCGACACCTTCAACCAGTTTCCAAGTTCCTTTTTCAGTAACTTTGTCTGAATTGACGGAATTTCCTCTATTTTCAGAGAATGTATCTGATAAGGATCCTTCAGATTATCAAAAAGTTGATAATTTCCATCCCCTGTCACCAAATACGAGTAGCGGTCAGTGCGTACACCTTTCTCTTTCTGCTGATAGAAAAACTGAGAAACAGGTTTCTTTACCTTCCTATATTTACCCGTAAGAATACCTTGTGAATAATCCTTTCCCTTCACCGTTTCAGGAAGTTGGTCTCAAGGTTCATCATACCCAGCAAAGTAGGCATAATATCTGTAGCGCCCAACATCAGATCGTTCACTCCTGGTTTCAGTTGACCGGGATAACGTATAAAGAACGGAATAGAAAAAGACTCATCATAAATCACACTCTTTGCCATACGACCGTGGCTACCCATCATTTCCCCATGATCGGCAGTGAATATCAAGATGGTATTATCAGTCAATCCTTCTTCATCCAAAACTTTCAACACCCGACCTATCTCATCGTCCACACTCTTCACCAAAGAGAAATAAATTTTTGCCTGAAGTGTCAGTTGTTCCAAGTTTTTCACTTGTGTACCCTCACCAAATTTCACATTAGGACGTAGCAATACTTCTTCCGGTTTCAAATCTTTATAATATTGATTAAACACCTCTTCCTTACAATCCGTAAGTCTATGATAAGGGGTATGAGGTGGATTCAAACTCCAGAATAAACTGAAAGGCTTGGAAGCGTCTCGTTGTCCTTGCTTATTTCGCAGATAACCTATCACTACATCCGCTTCAACCTCCAAGGTAAGCCGACGATAACGGAACGGCTCACCATCTTTCTTTCCACCCACCAATTCAGGACGATTGGAATAGGCAGTAGCATTAAAATGATTGTCTTTCAATTGCTGAAACCAGTACTTATTACTCTTGCGCCCTCTTCCTTCAGGAATATACGTATCGTATGGATACACACAATGTCCGCCAGGTGCTTCAGTTGTACCTACATAATTATTCTCCTTGTCAAACGGGGCTTCCGTACGATGCCAATGCGTTTTTCCCACATAAGCCGTTTCATAACCAGCTCCCGCAAGTACATCAGTGAAACAAACCAAGCTGTCGGGAATACCGTTTTGATTGTTCACATGGCAATTGCCCGGTACTCCATTCTTCTCAGGGAATGCACCTGTCATCAACATAGCACGATGAGGACTACTTAACGGACAAGTACTGCACGCCCGATTAAAAATCACACTCTGTTTTGCCAGTCTATCCAAATTAGGGGTATGAACCGGATCACCTACCGTATTCAGAACATTACGATATGCCACATCATTCCATATACTCAATGCATTCAACCTATATTGATCAGGAAAAATATAGACCAAGTTCGGGCGTTGTTCCTGTCCAAAGACCTGTGTACCTGTTCCGGCAAAAAAAGAGTTACAGGAAGACTACAAATAAGTTTGTATAAAATTGGTTTCATTTCTATTTTAATTTAAAACAAAGGCTACTTTACATTACTCACTTTACTTCAGGCGTACTCTGCGAAGAACATTCTATAATTTAAAAACCTTATCGGGGTATTAAGAAGCAACATTTTCTTTTTCCGTCACTTTATTCATTTCATAAAGTTGAGGAACACTTAAATTAACATGAGTTCGATGTAAATAGAAATATATCGGTCTCTATATCAATAATATATCAGCAAAATATTAGATTTATAGTGTCCAATTATAACATTTAGACAAATACCGTTAAACTCTCAGAGGCTAAAGTTACAGGAGAACTTTACCGAAGCTACGAATTATCACTTGATTCGGCAGAGGACATCTAATCTTGCTTTTATAATAATGCAATATAAACAATTATTTTACAATAAATGTATTAAAAGAGTGCGCCTGTAAAGTTACATTTAAATACTTCTCCCCCTAATTGTACCGTCATTTGCTGCGCAACATCACCATAATTACCTGCTACTATCAAATATTTACCTTCTGGAGTCAAAGAAAGCAATAACAGACAAATTATCCTCCCCCTTCTCTTTATATTGTAAAACCCTTGTACCTGAAACAACCTGATTACAAAAAATGCTTCACCGCATAATATTCTGGTGTATACGTAATAGTCGGTTTTAGAATCTACACGAATCAAAGCATTTTGTTTCCATCCCCAGCTACTTTTTCCTTCGTCAGATAAAATCACATTCCAAAAGTATACTCCTCACAACCATTACCTATATAATGATTGATCAACCTAAATGTATGTTCTGCCGCTTTCCAATCAAACGTTCCTGAACCACATTCACTCTCTGTCTGCATATACTTATAATACGGATATTTCTTGCGGATAGCAGGCAAAATCTGTCCTCCCCACCATTGAAATCCTAATCCTTCCACTGCATCTTTCATACGAGAATCTGACAGAATCTTATCTACAACATCAAAACGATTGGTATTGAGTGTTCCAAGAAAAAGTGAAACCTCCGGGTGTTGTTTCTTTAACTCCGGCGCCAAATATTCGACATTAAATCTTATAATCCCCTCAGGCGTCCATGCACAACCCGGATAAATGGTATATGCCCATGGTTCATTCTGAAACATCACTCTTGATATGGAAATATTCTCTTCCCGATAGGCAGAAACAAACCTACAGAAATAATTGGCATAAGTTTTCAAATAACGAGAATCCTGAATAAAATAATCATTCACAGCCAATTGCTTTGGATAATATGCAGCATCCTTCCCCGTAGTATTTTCATATAGAACAACATCAGACAAAGGAGACATTTTATTCTGTCCATTCCAACTACGTACTGAATAATAATGGTTAACCTTCATCCAGGACGGCGGTGACCAAGGAGATGCCCAAAAGATTACATCAGGATTACAGTGCAGAACTCTTTTACAGAAAGGTATAATTGTCTTCTTATCACGTTCTATAGAAAAGTACTTTAACTGAAAATCACCGGACACTTCATCACAACTATACCAGTCCGTGCATAATCATTGGCATTCATCGGTATACGCCCCATGGAAAAAAGTAAAAGCGCCTTCTTTCGAAAAAAGATTACTTAATACTTCCTTCTGTTGTTCAAAGGGCAACAAATTCAAAGCATCCATCCCAGTTCGTTGAGACAAGTTCCCCATCTTTTGAATACCTGAATGCTTTCTGTTGTATCCACCTTTAAAGCGGGTTCCTTATCAGGCTTTAATTGTAATCTGATTTTCGATTCTTTCCACATATTTCCTTCCGTGCTGTAGATCCATGTGCAGGACTGGGCAAATACACTTTCCACCCCCATCAACAAAACTATAAATATAAAAGTTATTCTTTTCATTTTCTCCTTTTTTAGAATATTTCAATTAACTAAAAATCAGATAAATCTATCCGAGATACCCCCTCGATACCTGGCAACATAATCCCATCAGCCTGTTGAACTTTTATGACGATAATATGTTCCTCCGCGGTCTGATATACATGTGACGGAGTGTTTTTTCCTGCAAACATCTCAGATTTATCATCTCCCCATTGAATATTACCAGACAGTTTACTGCCTGTAAATTCAAGAAAACCAAATGATTTCCCGCTATGCTCTATTGTTACAAGGCAATAGTCCTTAAAAGGGTCTTCTTCCGGTCCCTCCTGCAAAATATCCTCTCCACCGCTACATGAATATACCATGAAAAAAATTAAAGTCAGTCCAATATATTTCAATATCTCCTTCATATTCTCCTATTTCTTATTTTGATTACCTATTGCAAAACGTATTCTTTTTTCTTCATACTCGTCTTCATCCTCTATTTTCTTCCGGAGCACAATGACATACTCTCTGTCAATCAACTCACTTGTATCAATCCGAATCTCCGGGTTATCATCATTAGTAATTCCTGAAAATACCACGTTATTAGTTAGTGAGAGCACCTGATACTCTACCTGGGGACAAGTCTTCAGACTAATCTTCTTATTTTTCTTATCATAAGCAAAACTGGTCATTTTTTCCAAAGGCATATCTTCCTCCTTGAGAATAATTTCAGATTTCAATAGTGAGCCACCCCGCAAATATTCCCAATCCTCTGAATATTTACCCTTGTAATATACTCTAATCCGATCTCCGGCCTTTATTGGTAGGGTTATTTTACAGAAACAGTCTGTTTCACTATGGTAAGAGTCTGCCGGATACTTAACAGGGATTTCCTCGGATATATATTCTTTTATAGTTCCGTTCTTGCCTACTAAAGCTATTCTCAGGTTTCCGTCAAAAGCTGACCGTCCGATGTTGTTAACAGCTCCTATACTTATTTTAAATTCTTGTTCTGGCTGAATATTAACAGCATCCATTACAAGTCCTTCATAATAGACACCATTCACTTCCTTCCTAATAAGAACCAAATTATCTGTAAAAGCAGAGGTGCCATCCTTATCTGGTATCAAGTTAAAAAAAAAGCAGCTTGCTCTTGAGTGTATCCACCGCTAGAACTGCCGGAACCCGGATTTGACGGATCCATAACAGTCAATAAGTAATAACCATTCGAACTTCCACTCCACCCCCAATTAACATGATAATAATTTTCCTGGGTATAGCCATCTATTACAAACATATGCCCTCCACCGGATTTAGTAGAAGCTGTATATAGAATCGGCCTTTTTGCATCAAGTTCTTTCCTTAACATCTGATGCCATTCACTCATAACACGGGTAGCCCGATTCTGCATATGAGTCCCTTATTATATTTCATATACTTTATCATACCTTCCAGTGCATTCTCGTAATATGCCCACGTAGACTTCCTGCCAAACTGTGACTTTGAAATAATGCCACAATCATATATAAGAGTTGCAACCTCATCCTTTATATCAGTATCCGAATTCTTATCAACTTTTTACCGGCATCTTGCTCCAAACATAAGGACGATCAAAAGTTTTGCTTGGTATCTGGGTATTCTTATCAGCTTGTAGAGTATAAGCAGGTACAGTTCCTACACCCTGATCCGGCCATTGATAATATTGCATAATAATCGCCATTGCAGTAGCTACACAGCCGGTAATTGACTTTCCGTCACTGGTTGTCGGAGATAGTCTGTTGAAAGGCGCTTGCTGGTCCCACAAGGCTGTGGTTAATTTCACTATTGGCGTACCAATAGCGTCTGATGCCCGCGTCCAAGCTTTCGAAATATAAGAAGTGCCCACAACATGTTCCTCCCGGACCGCATTAATCTGATTGCGTAATTCATCCATCCAATCAAGCAAGTTGGGAGGCATATTTTCAACTACAAAATGATTCGAGCAAGAGTATCCTAATATCGGCATGGTAACATCATCTCCCGAGATAATCACAAACCCATCACTATCCATACGGTTAAACACATAAAATGCGGGAGATGATCCACCTCTCGTAGTAGTACTTTCACCATCCCAGACGAGCTGAAGTCTGGGAATTCCACCACGGGATCGTATCGTTTCACAAAAAAACTCATAGCCACTTTTCTAGCCTGCTCCATTGTAATTTCATTAGCAAGAAGAATATGCTTTGAGGAAAATAATATAAGAAAGAAAAGAATATATTTCATAAAAAAAGTATCAGATCACATTGCTGTAGTTAAGAACAGGATATTGGAGTATTCTCTCCTGCCGGGGAGACACTCCAATATTATTTTATAATTACCATCCAGGATTCTGTCCCAAATTCGGATTTTTAAAGCGTTCTGTATTGGGTATAGGATAAAAATACATATTATCAGTTACCGCACGGGTTTCGAGTAAGAATTTCTCATAACTGATTACCTCATTATTCTTCGTTATTTTTACTCCATATATATTGGCCGTCTGTCCCAGTTCCTTCCAGCGACGTACATCCCAAAAACGATGACCTTCAAAAGCTAACTCAACACGACGCTCATTCTTCAGGCGTTTAACGAAATCTTTTTCTGTAATATCCGACGGAAAACCGGGCAACGAAATATTTGTACGACCACGAATCTGATTTACCGCTTCACGCGCACTCATATTGTAAACAGCATCTTTATAGTTGGGATCATGAAAAGCATTAATCATAGCTTCTGCATAATTAAGCAAAATCTCACCATAACGGAACAATACCCAATTATGCTGTTTTTTCGTAACAGTGCTGCCAGCCTCGAAACTAATCGTGTTATTTACATACTTTTTCAAATAGTATCCTGTAGTAGTGGCATTCTGCAATGGCAATCCGTTAGTTCCTCCTTCCCATATTTCCACAGGGTCTACAGGCCATTTCATTTCATTGCAAACAATCGTATATTTCATACGAGGATCACGATTATCGTATGGATTTGACTGATTATTCCATACAAAAGGAGTACCATCCTTCATATCATACGCTTCCATCAAGTTTTGTGTCGGACAGGTAGATGTCTTTCCACCCTCCACTCCAATAGGAAAATTAGCCTTCTCAAAGTCACCGCTCTCACCTGTCGGACGATACAATATCACCTCAGCTTTCTGATTATTAACGTCATTAAATATTTGAGGATAAGGAACCAAGTCCAAGCCTAAATCTGTTTTCTGTTTAATAATATCATAAGCAGCTTCTGCGGCTTGTTTCCATTTATCTTCACTATCTTCTGAAAATAAAGGGCTGGCCATATACAACGTAACACGCGATTTTAATGCCATAGCAGCTGCCCGCGTAACACGTCCTTTCTCTTTTTTGTACTGAAATTATCATAATTCACAGGCAAAATCTGTGCAAGATCCGAACATTCATCCACGATGAATTTAGCAATCTTCTCATAAGATTCAGGATTTACCCCGTTAGCTTCATTCTGTGCCAAGACATCTAGTACAAAAGGAATATTGCGATAACGCTTGATTAATTCAAAATAGAAATATGCTCTAAGGAAACGGACTTCATATTGATAATTAGTAAACTCTTTCATTATAGCCTCATAATCATCCGAATATTTCCATTCATCAAATGTCAGTCCGGCAGTTTCCTTCAAATAGAGTTGGCTGCCCGAATTCCTTCGTAATAATGTCCCCATACATTATCCACCAAATTATTGGCAGACCATGTACCATCCACAAACCGCTGGATATTGGAAGACTTGTAAATATGGACGGCATCATCCGTAGCCGCATCCAGCATGGCCCCATCTATAGAACAAAAGTCCGCTTTTAAGAAACCATATACATTGGTTGCCAGTTGCTTCACACGATTATAGCTATCAAGCACCTCTTGTTTGGTAAAGTTATCAGACTCATCACAATCCATAAAATCACATCCTGTCATCATCAATAAAGATAGAAGCAGTACTATATTTTTAATCTTTATTTTTTTATCATTGTCTCTCAATTTAGAATTGTAAATTAAAACCAAATGTATATTGTTTCATCGCAGGATGAGTAACTCCCAACGCCTCCGGATCAGCAATATCAATGCCATCCAGACATAACAGGTCGTGTCCGCGAACATAAAGTTTCACCGATTTCACAACATTCTGCCTACGTAGCCATTTATCAGGTAATTGATAATAAACTTCTAATGTTCGTAATTTCAAAAACGAAGCATCTGTCACCCATAATGAGTTATTATTATAATTATTCGCTGATCCTAATGTAGTTAGCCTGGGTAATGTCCCATTCGGATTATTCTCGCTCCAACGATTTTCCCAATAATATCTGGAAATTGTATTATTGTTAATCAATGGTCGGTACACACTTCGTGTATCCAGCACCTGGCTATAATTGGCCACTCCCTGAAATTGCGCCAAAACTCCCAAGCCCTTGTATTCAGCACCTAAATTGAAACCATAATAAATCTCCGGACAGGTAGCGTTATATCCCATGGCAACTTGATCATATTGATCGATACGTTTATCACCATTCTGATCTTTGAGTTTTTAGATCACCGGGACGTACCTCCGACAAATATTGTTTTACCTCACGTTGGTTTATTTCTTCCTGATTCTTATAGATTCCCTCTACTTCATAACCAAATATTTCACCGACACGACACCCTGTACGCTCCAAATAATCATACGGACGATATTCTTCATTCATATTGATAATTTTACTCCGATTGAAGGAGAATTGCCCGTTTATCTGATAACTGAACTCACCTATCCGGTCATTCCAACCTGCCATTAATTCCACTCCATAGTTATTGACAACACCATCATTACGCTTGGGAACGGTCATTCCGAACACAGAAGAAATCGCATTACCACCATCTACCAGAATATCAGTCCGATGATCATAATATCCATCAATAGTTAATGACAACTTCTTCCATACCATGAAATCCATACCAACATTCAACTTATGCGACTTTTTCATAAGTAAGCCCGTCTACAGCAATTTGCTTTTCAGTCATACCACTTTGGCTGGCCGGAGTATCCTTGAAGTAATAACTATTACCACTTCCCATATAATACTTATACAGATTTACCCCAAAATCCGCCCTTCCAACTATACCATAAGATGCTCTCAATTTTAAGAAATCAACCGATTTTCCTTTCATCCAGCTTTCTTCTGAAAGAATCCAACCAGCACCTATTGACGGAAATATTCCCCAACGATGATTCGGTTCCAAAACACTGGATGCCGAACCCGATAAAGCAAAAATCAAGTAAATAACGGTTTTTATAGCTATAATGCGCTTGTCCAACCATATCCATATATGCCCGGGAAGCATTCTGTCCATCACGATCCATCCGGTCCATAGCATAAAGTAAAAACTGTATTCAGCCGATGTAATCCCCAATTTCTATCATAATTTAATTGGGCATTAAAGTTAAAGCGGCGGACAATTTCTCCTGTACTGCTGCTAAAACTCAAAGCAGATTCATTACGCAAGTTTTTATATTGGTCTTCTTCTCCATCCCATCCTTTCACTGAAGACTCATAAGCAAAGTTACAGTATTGGAATCCCAGTAACTAGCATCGCTGTCAAGCCCCACTCGGACTGAAGCAGATAGACCGGGAGTAAGAGTACTCAAATCCTGTTGAATATTCATATCGGCATACAAAGCACGATTTTGTGAACGCATATCCCTTACCTGAAATGAGAGCAATAGGATTATTGGAATAAATAGTAGAACCTCCCCATACCTCATTCTTTGTTTTTTAACAGGAAACACTCCTGAAGGAACCTGGTACAAAGCTGTGAAGATATCATCTAGCTGTGCACCCGGACGATTGTGTTCTGAGAAATTACCTAGCATACTCAATTGCACTTTCGTGGTTTTGGTAGCCTGTATATCAAGATTAGTCCGTATATTCAACTTTGAGAATTTAAGCTGGGTGGAATAATCTTCATTGTCATTGGTCGGCTTCAGAATTCCCTGATCATTCAGATAATTCAACTGTGCATAATATTGTACCTTATCACCCCCTCCCTGAATGGAAAAGTTTGCATTCTGACCAAGGCTATGATTCCGCAAAGCCTCTCCCCACCAATCTACGTCCGGATAAAAGTCTGGGTAAGTACGATCTCTAAACGCGTCTAGTTCACGTTGAGTATAACGGGGCTAAGATGATCATTTTTCAACCCTTCATTCAAAGCTTGGGCATAAGTATATCCATCTACCATTTCCGGTAAACGGACCGGAGTCCCCATATTAAACTCATAATTGAAATTAATTACCGGCTTGCCAGTCTTTCCACGTTTCGTGGTAACATAAACGACCCCATTAGCTCCTCGTATTCCATACAGTGCCAAAGCTACGGCATCTTTCAAGACAACCACAGATTCTATTTCTTGCACTGTCAGGTCTGATATGGAACGTACAAAGCCATCAACCAATATCAGCGGGCTTTTGCTGTTTGTAGTCCCCAAACCACGTACATACATAGTAGCACCATCTGCCCAGGAACTGCCGGCATTCTGTAACACATATAGTCCTGGAACAGAACCAAATAATGAGTTAGAAGGATTAACACTCGTTTTATGGGATAATTGCCCTGCTGTCACCATTCCTCCCGCAGTAGTAGATTCTTTCCAGTCAACCGAAATACCTCGACCGTACTGCTGTATGCTGTCCGTTTCCTGTGCCAGCATATTTGCCGACACCAGCAAACCTGTCATTACTAATTTTATAGCTTTATTCATAGTATTCTTTTATTTCTTTATTCATTGAATGATTTTCATGATCACCATCCCGGGTTCTGTACTAACCCGTAGCCTTTATTCACTTCCTTATCAGGAAATGCACTCAGATACCATTTTGCAGAAAATCCTCCCGGCTTTTGCCATGCTCTTTCCGGCAACTGCGGAAAATCAAATTTATATTCTTTGGTAGTTTTATGGCGATACACATTAATTCCATGCAAATGTTTTGTAAAATCAGATTCACGTTTCCAACGTATCAAATCAAAGAAACGGTTTTCTTCCCATACAAATTCACAAGCGCGTTCTCGAAGTACTGCTTCGCGAAACTCTGTTTTCTCATCCAGTTTTCCTTTCAATACCAGCCCTGGCAAACCAACGCGTGCTCTAACTGCATTGATATACTGATATGCCTCACTGGTACGCCCACATTCATTCAATGCCTCTGCATAAGCAAGATATACTTCAGCCAAACGTAAATAAGGCCAATGAATTACACGGTTATTGTACTCCCCCTTTCCGGTCAAGAGCGAATTTACGTCCGGCAATCCCTGTTGACAAACTCTTACTATCCAAATTGTTCTTATTCCAATCCGCACCTTTGGGATAATTCTTTTTATCATTAGCATCTTCCTTGAATACCTCAGCCTTTCTACCTTGAAAATCGTCACCATCCAATAAGATTGTTTCACACAACCGAGGATCACGATTTATAAAAAGGATTTTTCTTATGAACAGGATTATCCCAATCAAAATCATCACCATTCGCCATCGGGAACAAGTCAAAACATTCTTTTGTCGGACACCATGCGCCCCAACGTAAACTTTGCAGCAACGTACTGATACCATTTGTCCTAAAATGCCTGCGTACAGAAATTAGGCTCTCTGTAGTACCCCTGGTATAATATGCATCCTGAAATGCCTGACGAATTGTATTTTTAGTTGCCGTTTCTTTTTGTACCAATTCATAAAACCACCTTGTTTCCAAGATTTGAAAAAATCTTCCCCCGCTTTTGCCGCATCTTTCCAGCGTTGTTCACTATACCCGCCAAACCAAGTCATCAATTTATCAGAGGCTTCCCCGGAAAATAAGGCTCGTCAGAATTGAACAACGGACTGGCTACGAACAACAGTACTCTTAGCTTTAATCCCATGGCAGCCGCCCCTGTCATACGTCCACTCATTACTCAGATCATCTTCCGGCAAAGCCCAAGGTAATTCTTTTTGCATGCAATAGCCTCATCCAACAACCGGGTTATGAAATCCACAGTCTGTTGCAAAGTGGCACGCTCCGGTAACCCCATTTCTTCCGGCATAATAGCATGGTCAACAATAGGTAAGGCTCCATAATGACGCAACATTTCAGAATACTGCACAGCAATGGTAATTTTGGCCTCCGCCTTCAAACGCAACTTCTCTTCCGCCGTCATATCCGGTACTCGGTCCACATTATTAATAAAGACCCATGCATGGCGAATCCCTTTCCAAGGATCACGTGCGTACATATTGTATTTAGTTGCATGATCCTCTCCACCTGATTCGTCTTCACTTCCGGCATTATAAAGTCCCGGATAATACAACTTATCCGCTCCTGCATAACCAACATATGACTGTGCCAGATCAGTCAACGATTCTATTGAACCCACACGCATCGAAGTCGAATTATTATAACCGGTAGAAAAGCCATAAGGCAATTTCGAATAAGCATACCATAATACTCTCCGGGCATACTCTGCCGTCGAAAAAATAGTGTCGATAGTAACATCCCCGCTAGGAGGTTTCTGAAGAAATTTCTCCCCTAAAGCAAAATCCTCGCATGATGTAAAAGAAACATATGAGAAGATCAGTAACAGATAAATATATTTTCTTATCTTTTTCATGACTAACTTTATTTTTATAAATTAAAATCCTACTTTCAAGCCCATATTTATCACCATTACTACCGGATACATTGCATTACCGTTGGGACGAGATTCCGGATCTACAATTTTCAATTTATCTAATGTCAACAAGTTATAACCTGTTGCAAAAACTCAGACTTCAATATTGATTTTGCTCAATATTTTTTTAGGAAAATTATAACCAATCTCCACATTTTTCAAACGCAAGTAGGAAGCATCACGTAACCATAAATCCGAGTCTCTGTAATTATTTACTTTATTCGTAAACGAGATGGCAGGAGCTTTAGCTGAATTTCCTTTTTCCGGCGTCCACATGTCATCTATCATATATTTCATTAACGAACGAGAATCTGTGGCTCCAAACGGTTCACGAAAAATATCATCCAATAAGCGGGAAACTTTTGTTGCGCCGGACCATGTCATACTGAAATCGAATCCTTTATAGGAAAATCCCAAATTTATTCCTCCTGTAAGAAGTGGGTAAACTGGATAACCGATAGCGGCAACATCGTACTGGTCTATCTTATGGTCATTATTTAAATCCTTATATTTCACATCACCCGGCTTAGGAATATACCCTGTTCCATGATCCGGTATTGATTTACCACGTTCGGTCTCATACTTTGCCACATCTTCTTCCGAAAAGAATCCATCGTATTTATACCCCATCTGTTGCCCAACCGGCTTACCGGTCTTTCTCATATAATCGTAAGGATAGGGAACTTCATCTTGAAAGACGATCTTATTTTAGCATAAGCCAGATTGAAACCTATATGATATCTAAAATCATGAATTCTATCTCTCCAGTTTACACTCAGTTCATATCCTTTATTATCAACTTTGCCAATATTGGCAATAGGCAAATTTGCTGCTAAATAAGTTGGCAGAACCTTACGATTTGTGAGAATATCCTTACGACGCTCAATAAAATAATCAAAATTAACTTTTAGTTTGCTGTTAATGAAATAAGCATCCACCCCATAATTCTGCTTTGCAGCCGTTTCCCAAGTTACGTCGGGATTACCAATCTTACTTTCCACTGCACCTTGCCATGCTGTAGATATGGAATTTCCAAAATAATAACTACCTGTCGACGGATTATAAGAATCCGGCAGATAAAGAAAAACGATAGTTACCACTCACACGATCATTCCCCACTACACCATAGGAAGCACGAAGTTTAAAATAACTCAACCACGGTTTTAAAGGTTGCATAAAGTTTTCCTCTGTCAGAACCCAACCTGCTGATACTGCGGGAAAAAGACCAAACCGCTTACCTGGAGCAAAATTCTCAGAACCATTATACCCCACGTTCATTTCAACCATATAACGTGTTTTATAGTCATAAGTAGCACGCCCAACTAAACCGATATAGCTTCGGGGAATAGATTTAAATTCATCCGGATTACTATCCGGATAATATTTCATTGTTTGATTGTACATAGCCAAGGCTGAAACATGATGATCACCAAAATCACGCTTATAATTCATGCCGACCTCCATATACCAGTCTCGTGCTCCGGCTTGTACTTCCGAATATTGAAGATTGGTCTGATCTCCCACTTTACGCAAATTCACTGTACCATCTTCATTTACTATCGTCTCATAATGAGGATAAGAAGAACTGGCTATTTTTCAAAGTCACACCGCTATTATAAGATGCTTTTACATGTGCCTTCAAACCTTTAGTGATGAAGTTCAATTTCTGCTCCAATATAAAATCAAAATTCAACACATTTGTTGTTGTAGAACGGAAGCCTTTCCCATAATAAGGATAAAGTCCGTCTCTCCAGTAAATGGCAGACTAAATCAGCTTTTGTATCAGGCCATATCCATTTTCCATCCACAATGCCTACCCCCCGACAAAGGCATAGCCCAATAAATATCACGGAACAATAATCCGATATCACTACTTCCTTCATAATTCGGCGTACGCTTATCATTAACACGCCCACCAAATTCATAGAAATCAATGTGGTTTTAGTCGCATCCAAATCCAGATTTATACGATAATTGTAACGGTTATATTTGAAATTACCATCATACTCTTTCTCAAACGACTTGAATAGACCATCTTGCGTCAACACACCCAAGGAAGCAAAATAACGGACTCCTCTTGTTCCTCCGGAAATAGAAAAATTATGTTGCGTTTGCAAAGCCACGTCCTTTATTAACATATCCACCCAATCCGTATCTGGATAAGCTAAAGGATTGCTGTGTGTCCGAGGCTTCAATCGCTTCATCCGTAAAAGCAAAGTTACTCTCTATTCCATCCCGACGCTGGGCATTGACATATGTACTTGCATACTCATAACTGTTGGCAAATTCCGGCATACGCGTTGGCATTTGTAAAGAATAAGAAGTAGATACATTTATTTTAGGTTTTCCTTCTTGTCCCCTTTTCAGTTGTTACCAAAATAACACCATTAGCACCACGAACACCAAACACAGCCGTTGACGAAGCATCCTTCAAAATAGAAATATCTTCAATTTCATTAGGATCAAGTTGGTTGAACGAACGTTCTACTCCATCTACCAAAACAAGTGGTGACGATAATCCTTCTGTCAACGAACCGACACCACGGACATACATTGTTGCATCATCAGCTCCCCGGCTGCCCAGTCTGCTGCACAGTAGACAACCCCGGTAATTTGCCGGTCAATGCATTGATATACTTGAGACTGGTGATTTAAGAATTTCTTCTGTACCCACAGATGAAATAGCACCCGTCACTGTCACTTTCTTCGTTACGCCATACGCTACAACTTGTACTTCCTGCAACTGCAAAACATCTTCAGATAATTCAACTTTTAAAGTAGACTCGCCCTTATAAACAATTTCTTTACTATCATATCCGACATAAGATATGACAATTGTCGCACCAACAGGAACATCCAGTTTAAAATTCCCATCCATATCTGTTATAACACCTTTACCGGCATTCTTCACCACGACACTGGCACCTATTATAGGCTCGCCATTATCAGTTACCGTACCAACAACCGTCTTACTTTTCTGCTGCATAATATCTGCCGAAACAGCTATACTTTCCGTCACATAGTTCTCTGAAGAAAATGCCTGTTGTCCAAACACAAAAGACATCGCTAGCAGACATACCCATTTTTGGGGTATCTTCATTGGAGTGAAAAAGTCTTTCATTGCATTTAAATTTAAGTTACTAGAATGATTAAAAATTCATCAAATTGACTAAAAAAAAACGACCTGACAAAAATGTTTATTCACACTGCGAATATAGTTAGAAAACCAAAAAAAAAAAACCAAAACGTACATAAGAAGTATAAAAAATTATCCTCCCAAGTTCTCTATTAATCATTGTACAAAAAACACCCTTTTAGTACAAAAAAAATCACCATTACAGCACTACTTCTGCACTGATTTACTCTTAGCTTCAATGTCGCAATCCCTTTTCCGCTTCAATGCTTCCAGAAAATAATAATCTGCATAAATCAAAGGGACATCTATTTCGTTTCCATGCGGATAACTTCCAACAGAATGCATCAATAAGAAATTGTGATTTTCACCAATCTTACTCCGATAATCCGATGATGACAAAGAATGCATTACCTTATCTGCCGTCTCTTTATACTTTGCTTTATTCGAATACATGCTCAATTCATACAAGGCGGCAGCCATAATAGCAGCAGCGGAAGCATCTCTTAATTCATGGGGAATATTCACTGCATCAAAATCCCAATAAGGAATCAAATCTTCAGGAAGATTGGGATGTGTACATACGAATTCATAGGCAGCTTCTGCCTGCTCAAGATATTTTAATTGACGTGTATACCTATAACACATTGTATATCCATAAATACCCCAGGCTTGCCCACGTGCCCAAGCTGATTCGTCGGAATATCCCTGAGCTGTGCAACGACTTCGCACCTTACCTGTTCTCATATCATAATCAACTACATGATAAGAGCTCCCATCCATACGAAAATGATTCTTTAAAGTCATATCTGCATGTGAAACCGCCATATTGTAAAAAGTAGAATCACCGGAAAGAGAAGTTGCCTCAAAAAAGAATTTCCAAATTCATCATATTATCAATAATAACAGGACACTCCCAGCCTCTTTGTGCCTGCCATCCTGTACGGGTATTCCATGATTGGATAACCCGGCTCCAGAACGAAACCGAGTGGAAAGGGACTTGGCCGCTTGCACGATAATTGTATCATATGCCTCCTGCCCCATACGCATACCATTTAAATAACTACATCCTATAATAAAGCCGATATCATGATGAGAAGTTATATATTGTTGTTGTTTCAGAGCTTCCGTATACTTTTTTCGCCAATGTTTTCCATTTCTCATCTCCCGTAAGATTATACAAATACCAAAGGCTTCCCGCGAAAAGCCCGAAGTCCAGTCCCATACGTTACGGGCATATACTATATTTCCTTTAGTATCTACCGTACGAGGTGCCCAAGGTTTACCATTTTTTTCCAGTTTTTCTATCAACAAATCATATTGCGCCGCTGCATACTCAACGTTTTCTGAAAGATAATTTTCCTCTACCCTTTCACAAGCACACACAAAAGTGAAAAACAAGGCTATACAATTGAAATAATAGTTTTCATAAATAATTCATATTATTTTGAGAAAACAAAAATACGCATGCTAATCACAAAAAAGGGATAATATATGTACAGAAAGAGGATGTCAAATATATACAATGAGACAAAAAGCAGCGATGTACAATAAACGACCTAAAATGTACAATAAACGACAAAAAAGAAAATACACACATACTCTTTATTTAATAAAAACGATATATTTGTAATCTGTATAATAAGATCTAGAATATGAAAAGCAGGATTATAATCATTTTTTATTTTACTAATATACACATTATCAGGAAAAGCACAAAGCATATCATTTCTTCATCTGACAACCGACGATGGCCTACCTAATAATTCCATTTCTTCCATTTATCAGGATGAACGTGAATTCATGTGGTTCGGTACTCGCAATGGAATCGGCGTATATAACGGAAAAAAATTAAAATCTATCAAAAGGAGAAAGATATTTCCAACAGCATTTTATACAATGATATATATCATATTACCGGTGACCGGAACGGACACGTTTTTATTATGACCATCAGAGGTATCTCCGTTTATGATATAGAAAAAGATTTATTTAGTACGATAACCAGAAATAATATGAAAGCGCAGTTCTTCTCCGGTTATTTATACGCTGCAACATCCAAACAAATATTTAAATACAACGGCAACAAGCTGGAGCCTTTCTATAAATTTCCGGATAACGAAGGATATATCAGAAAATTATATATACATAATGATTCCATACTCATCGGAAGTGACCGGGGAGTATATATACTAACTCCCCAAAAAGAACTAACCCATCCTATTACAGCAGGGAATATTTCTGATATTTTCAGAGATAGTAACGGAGAGTATTGGATAACCGCAAGTTCCGGTCATGGGCTGTACCGCATTCAAGGCGAACAAATTGACAGGTTTCAGTGTAAAGAGGAAGATCCGACGACAATCAGTTCCAATTTTACTCACAGGTGTTGCGAAGATACAGAAGGCAACATATGGATAGGAACTTTAACGGGTTGAACAAATATGATAAAAATACAGGAGAATTTTACAGATATTTTAAACAGGAACATAACAAAAGTTTAAGCCATTCCTCTATTTGGGGATTATACTGTGACAAACAAGGAACTATCTGGATAGGAACCTATTCCGGCGGCATCAATTATTTCAATCCACAAAAACAGATTTATCGCGAATATCAGGCCTCTTCCAAAGAGGAGGAAGGATTAAGTTCTCCCATTATCGGACGTATGCTAGAAGATTGCGAAGGAAACTTATGGATATGTACTGAACGGGGAGGAATCAATAAATATAATCCTGCTACCCGGACTTACAAACGTTATCTAAGCAAAAGTAGTTCCTGTAATCTACCACATGATAATGTGAGGGCTGTCTACTATGATTCTCTGCAACAAGTATTATGGCTTGGTATACATCTAAAAGGACTGAACAGACTAGATATGAAGACTGGGCATTTCACTCAATATAAAAATAAAAAAGGAGATAGCAGTTCTCTTCCGTCCAATCTTGTGGAGGATATTATTCCTTATCAGAAACAATTGATATTGGCCACAGCAAATGGAGTCACGCTATTTAACCCACAAACAGGCAAATGCAAATTGTTATTTCAGGATAAGAATGCGCTTTATAATACGATATCCACTATAGGGCTGACTTTAGACCACGAAGGTACATTATGGATAGCCAACAATAACAGCGGAGCGTGTGCTTATCATTTTGACAGTCAAAAATTCTCCATTTACAAACATAAGAACAGTAATAAACACAGTCTCAGTAGCAATAGCATTAATTCCATTTACGAGGACAGTCAAAAAAGGCTCTGGTTTTGTACAAACGAAAATGGACTAGATTTATATAGAAAAGAGACTGATGATTTTATCAATTTCGATAAACGTAAAACGGGCTTGCCAGCAATGTAATATATAATATTTGCGAACTATCACCTGAAAAATTGTTAGTGACAACGGATAAAGGATTCTCAATATTAGATTATCAACATAAAGAATTCAGGAACTATGATGAATTGCCCTTAAGCTGTATAAGTGAAAATGCGCTCTATAAAAGCCGGAAAGGAGAAATATTTATTGGTGGAACCACCGGAATGATTTCTTTCCAGGAAAAAGATTTGGAACAGGCGCCACGATCTTATCGCATACTTCCATATCGTCTAACAGTGAACGGAGAAAATATTCAGACTGGAGACCAAAGTGGAATATTACACCGGAATATTACATATACCCCAAAAAATAACCCTAAAATCTATTCAGAACATTTTCAATATCGAATACACAACTACAGATTACATACCTTTCAATAAGAATAAAATTGTTTATCGATTGGAAGGTTTCTCAGACACATGGAATGTATTGGAGCAAAACACTATTACTTATACTAATCTTGCTCCCGGCAATTATACATTAATTGTAAAAGCAGAAAACGTAAACGAAAAGCTAGTTCCCCTAGTCGATTACAAATAGAAATATTACCTCCCTTTTATCGTACAATATGGGCCTATTTAGCATACATTATAAGTATCATCATACTTACATATTATATCATACATACATATCATCATCGCCTAAAATTACAGGAATCTCTTAAATACGAAAAAGACATATCGAAGATATCGAAAAACTAAATCAGGCAAAACTACGTTTTTTCACCAACATATCCCACGAGTTCCGAACACCGTTGACACTTATTATCGGCCAAATGGAAATGCTACTGCAAGTACGTTCTTTTCAACCCCAATGTGTACAATAAGATTTTGGGAGTTTACAAAAAGTTGCCTGCAGTTAAGAGAACTTATAACCGAATTACTGGATTTCCGGAAACAAGAACAAGGACATATGACCATCAAAGTCTGCGAACACAATATGGTTCATTTTATATATGAACACTACCTGCTGTTTCTGGAATACGCGGCACAACGCCAAATCACTTTTAATTTTGAAAAAAGCAGTAATAATATCAGTGTATGGTTTGATGCCAAACAAATGCAAAAAGCTATTAATAATCTTATTTCTAATGCATTCAAATATACCAAAGCAGGGGGAACAATGTCTATCGCAGTCAGGAAGAGAAATCAGGAAGTGTTAATTGAAATAACAGATAATGGTTCAGGCATTGCTGAAAAAGATATTGATAAGATCTTCAATCGTTTTTATCAAGCAGACATAGATTCCCCATCACATACAGGTACTGGTATTGGTCTGGCTCTCACTAAGGGTATCATCGAATTGCATCATGGAAATATTGATGTGTCCAGCGAGCTTGGAGAGGGAACAACTTTCCGCATCCACCTAATGACAGGAAAAGAGCATTTCAAACGACCAAATTTGTACAAATTCCAATACTTCTTGTTCAAATGAAGTCACTAATTTGAATTTAGTCTATCAACAGCCTCTAGAGCAGGAAAAAGGAAAATATAGATAACGAAAGTATACCAAAAGAAGGAAAATACAAAATACTAATTGTAGAAGACAATGACTCGCTTAGAGAAATGTTAGTCAACATTTTCAAATCACTTTATACAGTAATTACTGCTGTTAATGGTAAAGAAGGGTTGGAAAAAACGTGTTCGGAAATGCCTCATATTGTTATCAGTGACATCATTATGCCTGAAATGTCAGGTACAGAACTTTGCCTGGCTATCAAACAGAATTTCGATACTTGCCATATTCCCGTCGTTCTGTTAACTGCCAAAACTACAATTGAACACAATCTGGAAGGTTTGAAAATGGGAGCAGACGATTATATCGCCAAACCATTTAATATCAATATTTTATTATCAAGATGCAATAATCTCGTTAATAATCGAATTATGTTACAGGAGAAATTCAGTAAACAACCGCAAATAAATACTCTAATTCTGACCAATAATATCCTGGATAAAAAGTTTATGGATAAAGTCACAGAAATTATTGAAAATGAAATTGATAATGTGAATTTTAGTGTAGACCAACTTGTTGCCCAAATGGGAATTGCCAGAACTAAATTATTCACCAAACTAAAAAGCAATAACAGGACAGACTCCAAGTGACCTCATTATGACTATCCGTTTGAAACGAGCTGCATATTTGCTAAAGAATAATCCTGAATTAAATATATCCGAAATATCTGACCGAACAGGATTCAGCTTTCCAAAATATTTTAGTAAATGTTTCAAAAAAAAAAAATATCATGTAACTCCACAAGCTTATAGAAAAGAAGAGATTCAGATATAGAACTTCAGAACACTAGCAGAAAATTATTCGAATTATATTCTTATTTCACATTAGGGATATTCTCAAAATAAATCGGAATATTCCTAAAATAATAAAATGTAAGACAACTAATTCATCGCGAGTTAATAACTTTTTGCATCTTTAAGTATTTCTTGTGACAAAAGTCGCACAAGTAATTGTTCAACATTGCGTCTGAACTCATTGTTCCGTCAATAGTAGCCTAAAAAAGCGTGCATTACCAATAATGGTTTAGTGCGAAGCTCTCTTTTGACAATATGGTTCTATACAAAAGATCCAATGTATAGACTGTTAAACTGACCGATATGAGTAACATATAGGAACCGCCATACCACCCGTAATAAAGAAATAACGGACGGATATTGAGAAGCTATAACCAAAAAGTCAAACAGGCAGGATAGTGTTATAAAATATTCTTCAAAAAAACACTTTTCTTTATACATTTTACCTCAATCTGCACAACTTTTTATAACACTTTGTCTCCTCCCAGGAGTTATGTAGATTACCACTCACTTCGTTTACTGACTATTTGCCTCCAGCTAACTCGATGATAAAATCTAGGCTGTTTACTTTGAATGCTGTCTTCTTAAAGCATAATGAATTCAAAAAAGAGTGAACATAAATGAATTTCTACAAATAAAACGTTTCTTTCATAGAGAAATTCATCCCTTGAATAAAAACTGTGGCTATTTTATTTAGCGCATCATAAAAAACAATATTATATCTTGCCGTTTTTCTCATAGGACCATATCAACCTCTAAATTATTAGATAACCTGAAACATCATTGGCATTACCTAAAACACGAAAAGAGCCCCATAACCCTCCGCTGAAGTAGAAGCCCTTTCTTAATACAAAAACTTAACTTTGACTTTACTAACTATTCCATTTATTGAGTTTCACAACCCACATGTTTACGTCCTGCAAAATTATAATGGAAATTTATATATCGCAAATTATTAACACAAAAAACATCATATACATCTCAAATTCTGAAGTATACCGCTCAATAAAACATCATTAATATTTTATGGAGTATTTATTGAACCAAAGAAAAAATAAAGCGACAAGAATCCGCTGACTCTCATCGCACAATAAAACACGACAAATACTGGAACGCTTTTCACAAAGGGTACAATATTTAGAGATTCTAAAAACAATAGACAAATCTCTTATTTCTAAAATAAACAAAAACAAAGTCCGTTGGTTTACTTAAAAATCATTATTTACAGAAAGCCTTAATTTTAAGCAATAGATAACCACAAAGACATTATCAAACAAATCAATCTGCAAATTTCTCCACTATATTATTCCTCTTCATATAGACAACCTCTCCTCTTGAAAATAATTACTATTCAAATAAGAGAAAATAAATAAAGCGATGATAATCCAACGACTAACACCGCTTGTAAACAATTTAATGCATGAGACCCTTTTTCACAAAGAGCATGCTACAGAAAGAAAATGAATCACTTTCCATTTTATTTTTAGGACAAGCAAAAATACAACTTCTTCCTGAATTTAAGAAACAACATAAACTTTATCCTACTCAAAAATCCAATGGAATAAATCTATTTATGTATGAATCATTTGCAAATAATTAAAATATTGAATATTTTTGTTACAGAATATCTTAAATCACAATACTCTCATGGAAACCATTTTACTTTTCGGCATTACCATTGTAGCTGTCATATGGATTATACGAAAAGAAAACAAGAAACTCAAGAACACCAGCAGACTGCACAGATCCAATAAAAACTTTCAGCGAAGAATGTGTCAAGCTACTTAAGTATGAAAATACGGATGCTACAAACTTACCGATGCAATACAAATGCCTGAAGCAGGCTGATTATGGAATACATCACGGGTATGCAATAGCAGAAGGAAACAATCAATATGACAATGCCGTTATAATAAAGAGGAAAGACAATGGGAAGATTATAGCTTGTGTGGAAAATGATGTAAACAGGCAACTACATGATTTTATCATTCAAAACGAAGGAAAGGTACATGCACTATATTACATCTGGAAATATGGTAAAAATAGAATCTACGGATGTGCTTACATTAGAATAGGGACGAACATCGATAATTGATATTCTTTATGGTTGAGTATTATTTCGTGCTACTAAGCCGTGAAACTTGTGAAAGGCAATACGACTTTTCAAAAGAATCCAATATAATAACAAAGCGATGAAAGTTCTTTAGGGAGCTCACATCGCTTTAACATAAAAATACTAGTGTGCAATGATCACCTTCTCACAAAGATGTATTATTGCAATATACAACAATTAAAATTGCACAATTAATAAACAAAGCATTTGTATTGGATAACAGTGATATGATATACAGAAAAACTGTCGTAGACATAATTCTTCTTTAATTACTCATCAGGCACAATACCAAGTGGAACGGGACGATTGCTATATCATTAAAACATAATACCACCGTAAACAACAAACAAAGCGATGAAAGTATTAACTCACACCGCTTAAAAAAACTATAACAAGCCGTAACTCTTTTCACAAAGAGTAGCTACGACGGAAGATTCACACTGATACTAAACTGAGAACAAAAAATAATTATTCCCCAGGTATCTACAAAGAAATAACGCCCTAAAAATGCGACTTATAACAAGCTGCTATCAAAAACAGAATCAGAAGAATATCTCATCACTAACTATCAAACATAAAATATCCCCACCACAGATAAAATAATGCACCTCCGAAGAACAATATTAGAAATAAATTGCTATTTTTGTCACGATCAATAGTACGAAAAACACACCCTAATGCCATTCATGACATCCTCGGAATAAGTACTAATCTGATATATGATACTGCACTGTATGAAATCTAAAGAATCAGCCCCGGTATCATCCACCAAAAAACAAACAATCTGTGAATTGGAATACAAAGAAGAGAATCAACCCCAATACGAAAGCATGATTGTCCTCAGATCTATTTCAGTAGCAGAACTTATTAGAAATACTTTAATCATTTAGATAAATAGACAATTCTAGTTTATAAGTACTTGCTTTAAATTCTACATTCCTCTAATGAAAAACATAATACCCCCTGTCAGTCACGATAGGGGTTTTGTATTTTATAACATTGAAGACACAATGCTTAAAAATGACATTTATTAAGATCAAATAAGAAGAAAAGAATCAACTATTAACAATCAAGAGCATGTAAACAATTCAGATTATCAAATTAGCAAGGGCAAGATTTTCTCCATTCTCGTTTATTTTGATGAAAGGATGACAGGTAGCGCTTTACATGTCATACTTTCTTCAGGGATATCTACTGTTATCCGTCACTTCCGATTTTAAACATAGAAACTTTTTATTCAATATAACCCAAAAAAGAGAGTTTGTAATAACCGGTAATAAGAAAGGTATGCCTGTTAACCGAATTACCAAGCCTCAAACAATCAACAATATGCCAAAAGAAAAAAATTAAAAAACGGAATAGAAAAGACCAAAGCACTCATAACAAGATTAGAAAAATTCAGAACAGACTCTGAAGCAGGAATGAAAACGAGACTAACAGTTATTTCAGTTGGAGCAATAATAACAGAGAACGTACAAAACATTCGATCATCAGCAAGTGACTAAGAAGAACTAATTAAAGAATTGCAGAATCACGCGAATATATAAAAAATATCTACAAATATCTATATGTGATTAAATTTGTAAAAGAACTTCCAAAAAGTATCAGTGACAAGATTTGCCGTATAGAGACTCGCCACAATGATAAGAAAGCAAAGACATCTTCAATCTTTCACCATCCATCACTCTTATATACTAAAAAATCAAATATAGTATACAAGATCTTTTTTATGTAAACTACTCATCCTAAAAAAATCACGAGAAATCACAAAAACACACTTTAAAATGCATAAAATTTCAAATTATAATATAATTTTGCTAATACAAAAATACATTTAGTGTTTAATAATGAATACAAAATGAAAAGAATTTGGATAATAGAGAATTAAATATTATAAACCGCTTTCTTCATGGAGATCATGAAGCATATTCTCTATTATATAAAGAGCATGTCCAAGAACTTTTTCTCTTATGGGAAAGCCTTAACAAGTAACGATGAACGACTAAAAGACGCAATTCAAGATGTATTTTATAAAATATTATCCAATCCTTCCTCATTAAAAATGTACAAAACTTAAAATATTTTCTTTTTAAATCATTAAAAACAGGCTTATTGATATACTTAAATCAGAAATCAACAAAGAAGCAGTATATGAACGGATTGACTTCACTGTAAATGACGTCACAATATTGGACTCTTGATTGAAGAAGAAGAACGCTTTGAACTAAGCCAAAAAATCAAATTATTATTGGAACAATTGACATTCCGGCAACGAGAAGCCGTATGCTTGCGATATATATATAATATGGAATACGAAGAAATTGCGGATTTGCTGAATATGAATAACTCCAAATCTGCAAGAAACCTGGTATCTCGGGCACTTGAACATATACGCAATGAAGAATCAGGCATTTTCATTTTACTCTTTCTATACAATCAGCCAAATTTTGCAGCCGACATACTTATATTATAAGTCAATATCCTCCAGCATTTATTATACAATTGCCCTCAAAAATAGTTCTCAAAAAAAAAAATGAAAAAAATATCTCTTTTTAATGGCAAAAAATCTGGGTATCGTCTTTATTATAAACAAGTCCGAAACTTGTTTATTGTTAACTTGATTAAAAGTGAAAATAAACTATGCCTGTCAATACCAAATACAAAAATTACTCTGTCAAGGATTTCTTGAAAGATGATTTATTTCTCCAGTGGCAATTGTTGTCTACAGAAACATTAGACAACTATTGGAAACAGGTACTACAAGAAAATCCACATCAAGAGGCTAATATTACCAATGCTATCCAAACGTTACATTCAATAGCTATTAATCGCTCAGCGCTTTCCTGCCAAAAAGAAGATGAAATTCTCAAGAATATATATGCACGTTACCACCGTCATAAAATTCGCAGATTCATTTATTGACTACCAGTGTAGCAGCAGGCCTGATATTACTATTTTTTTCAGTATCTCCATTAACAAACATAACAGAAGAAAATATCAATGTAATGCTATCGGATGTTCAGTCCGTAAGGTTGGATACAATTCAGGATGTAAGATTAATAATAGGTAACAAGAAAACAATAACAATGGCAGAAGATGCCGATATCAGCTGGTCGAAGAAAGACGAAATTGAAGTAAATGGACGTTCATCAAATTCTAGCTACAAATCACAAATAGATGCAGACGTCGAATACAGCACTTTGCTGGTACCTTATGGCAAGCGTTCTTTTCTAACATTACGTGATGGCACGAAAATATGGATAAATTCCGGTACCGAGCTCCGGTTTCCAGCAAATATGGAGAAAAAGGACGCGGCATCTACGTCAATGGTGAAATATACATTGAAGTCGCAAAAGACGAAACATCTCCTTTCTATGTACGCACATCCGAATTTGACGTAAGGGTATATGGAACTAAGTTTAATGTCACATCCTACAAGGCAGATCTGAATAAGTCAGTCGTGTTGGTGGAAGGTAGCGTGTCAGTATTGACGAAAGAAAAAGAAGCTGAAGAAATATTCCTTCATCCGAACCAAATGTACAAAACTGATCAACCCGGGAACAAAGTCACTGATGTGAATGCATTTCAATATATTACATGGAAAGACGGAATATGGCAATTTACGAGTGAACGGTTGGAAAACATTGTTCTTCGGCTGTCACGCTATTATGGCATAAAAATACATTGTGATAAAATATCAGCAGCAAAATCATGTACCGGTAAATTAGTACTGTTTGACGACATAAATGAAACATTGCAAATAATTGAGGAAATATTCGGCGTGAAATATACCCCAATCAGAATGAGATAACAATTAGTATAAACCCTTAAAAACAGTGTAGCCTATGGTAAAATAAACGAAATAAAAAACCGGATAATACGGCAATACTATCCGGCGTAATTTAGCTTACTAATAAAATATTAAAAGCAATTCTAAAAACAATCAAATGTATGAGAAAAATGGCTCATTTGAAATTAATGAATATTTATTTATATAAAAGGATGTTGAATGTTCAACGCATAGTTTTACTCCTTTTATATGTAACTTTCACTGTTCCATCGCTGGCAGAAGTCGCTACGATGCAGTTACCGCAGCTTTCGCTGAATTTAAATAACGTAACGAGACGTGAGGTATTTAACACTATTGAAAAAAATACCAAATACGTATTTATCTATTCGGACGAGTTACTTACAGAATTAAACGAAAAAGTTAGTATCCATGTCAATAAGCAAACACTGGACAAAATATTAGATAAAGTTTTACATTTAACGAGTTTGGGTTATAAGATAACTAATAGACAAATAACAGTAAGCAAGAAGGCTCAAACGGTCATCCTGAAAACTCCATTAAAGATTACAGGACACGTAACCGATGAAAAAGGAGAAGCTTTAATTGGAGTAAACATACAAGAAGAAGGAACCAACAATGTAGTTATTACAGATATGGATGGAAATTTCTCAATTTACAATGTGTCAGGTCCTTCCTCCGTCTTACAGTTTACTTATATAGGTTTTGTTCCATTAAAAATTGTAGTAGGAAAACAAACGAATATGTCCGTAAAGCTGGACCCTGATATAAAAGGATTAGAGGAAGTAGTTGTAGTGGGATACGGATCACAAAAAGAGAGAAAGTGTAATTGGAGCTATTACCACCATGAAACCTGCCGCTTTACAAGTGAATCAAAGCCGTTCTGTTACAAATGCCCTCGCCGGACAAGTAGCTGGTGTTATTGCTGTGCAACGAAGCGGCGAGCCTGGGAATGATACTTCTGATTTTTGGATTCGTGGCATCTCCTCTTTTGGTGCGGGAACAACTCCGTTAGTCTTGGTTGACGGAATCGAGCGTAGCCTGAGCAATATCTCTCCAGAAGAAATTGAATCTTTTCTGTTTTAAAAGATGCCACTGCAACAGCAGTCTATGGTGTTAGAGGAGCTAACGGTGTGATTCTGGTACAAACCAAACGCGGTCAGATTGGTAAGCCTCGCATTCAGATAAAGGCTGACTATGGTTTCTCTGCTCCGACCATGCTTCCCGAATTTGTAGACGGAGCCAAATATATGGAGGTTATGAATGTGGCGAGTCAGTTTTCCTCTGGAAAGGATATGTATACACAAGCAGCAATCGATGCCACTCGCAATGGTACCGATCCAGATTTATATCCTAACGTAAACTGGTTGAAAACAATAACCAAAGACCATGTACCCAATGGACGTGTCTCTTTAGACATCAATGGAGGTACTGAGCGATTACGCTATAGTATGGTATTGGCTTATCACGGAGAGACCGGTATGACAGTAACAGATCCGGGAGTGGAATATAATACATCCAATAATCTGTCACGTTATAATATACGTACCAATTTGGATATGAATCTAACCCCTTCCACTGAAATTAACGTAAGCTTGGGAGGATACATCATGAACCAGCGCACACCCGGCTTCTCGACAAATGCCGCTCCTTTTACGGACATCATCTATCTGGCCTTTAAAAATACTCCGATTGTCCATCCCACCGTTTACCTCTAACGGACAGATTCCAGCCAACACATCACAAACTAATCCGTGGGCAGCCGCTACACATTCAGGATTTATTTCAAGCTACAAGAGCAGTTTGCAATCTGTATTTGCCGTAACACAGGATATCGGCAAGTTGTGGCATCCACTGAAAGGATTGAAAGCGAAAGCCACTTTCTCATTCGATACCTATGCTTGGAACTCATTTTTGAGAAGAAAAACACAAACTACTTATATGGCAACCGGACGTGACGAAGAAGGGAATTTATTGACCAGTATCACGAACCAGGGAGATGATTACTTTGCAGTATGCAAAAGAAGCCGGCGGCAATCGCACCATGTACCTGGAAGGTCAGCTGTCTTACAGCCGTCTGCTCGCAGATAATCACCAAATAGACGGACTATTGTTGTATAATATGCGGGATTATGTAAATGCAGACGCAGCTTCAGCCATTTATTCACTACCGTATCGTACACAAGGTATCGCTGCTCGTTTGTCATATAGCTATAAAGGCAGATATTTCATCGAAGGAAACTTCGGGTATAACGGTTCAGAGAACTTTAGTAAAGGGAACAAATGGGGATTCTTTCCCTCCGTAGCCGGTGGCTGGCTTGTGACCAACGAAAAATTCATGGAGAATGCCCTCTCCGTATTATCTAAATTGAAATTTCGTGGCTCATACGGTTTGGTAGGCAACGACCAGTTTGCAGGACCACGTTTGTCTTTGCTATCTACGATAAACAGTGGAAATGGATTTACTTACGGACTTACAGGCAACCAAGGTATAGGTGGAAAATTCGAAGGAGACTTCGGGGTTGAAGATTTATCGTGGAAACCGTAAAGAAAACAGATATCGGGGTTGAAATCGGCCTATGGGACTGCGTCAATATACAAGCCGATTATTTCCATGAAAAAAGGGAAGATATCTTTATGCAAAGAAAGACCATACCGGAAACAGCAGGATTCAATACAAATCCATGGGCAAACTTCGGTATCGTAAAAATCAGGGATTTGATGCCAGTCTGGAAGTAAACAAGAGTTTTGGAAAAGATTTCTTTTTATCATTACGAGGTAATTTCACTTTCAGTCGTAATGAAATTGTAGAATATGACGAATCCGAGACTATGAAACAAACAACCCGTGCACGTACTGGAAATCCATTGAACACATATTACGGACTGAAAGCTATCGGTCTGTTTCAGGAAGAGGATTTTAAAGCAGACGGGACATTAGTGAACGGAATCCCCGACCATACATTCGAACCGGTAAAACCCGGTGATATTCGTTATGAAGATACCAATCATGATGGTAAAGTGGATGCCTATGATTATCAACCTATCGGTCGTCCTTCTGTTCCGGAGATTGTATATGGATTCGGATTCAGTGCACGTTGGAAGAGTTTTGATCTCAGCGCATTCTTCCAAGGTTCTACAAATGTATCCAATATGATTCAAGGAGATTTACTGATTCCCGGCAGTGGCGGTGGTGGATTGGGCAATATTTATGCCAACTGCGATGACCGTTGGGATCCGAGGATCCGTATAGACAGGTATTCTGGCCTCGTTTGTCCACCAATAAAAGTTCTAACAACATGCAATATTCTACATGGTGGTTAAAAAGATGTTTCTTATTTGCGTTTGAAAAATCTTGAAGTAGGCTATACTTTCCCAAAAAAATGGCAGAAAGCGGCGATGATGCGTGACGCACGTATTTTCTTCAGAGGAAGCAATCTGTTAACATGGGCTGCATTTGATATGGGGACCCGAAATCAATTCCAGTGACGGAATGAAATATCCTTTAATGAAGGTATATTCATTTGGTTTTCAAGTAACATTTTAATCTTACGTACAATGAAAAAATATACATATAAAAATATATCCAAACAATGATGCTGGCTGTTGCCGTCATCCCGTTTTTCTCTTCTTGCGATTACTTGGATAAAGAACCGGATGATATGCTGACTATAGATGCTGTATTTGATAATGCAGATTATACAAAGCAATGGTTGGCAGGTGTTTATAATCTTGTACCCGATCCCTTGTGGGAATACATGAATTTTGCCGGATATGGCTATTACATGATGAGTGATGAGACACAAATGGCTTCGTCACTGGGACAGTTTGGTTGGGGAAATCTGATGAATGTACAACAAGGAAGTTGGACACCTACACAAATTATTCCAGGAAAAATCTGTGGAAAGAGACCTATCAAAAAGTGCGTTCAGGACTTATTTTCCTGGAAAGAGTAAAAGAGATTCCAGACCAGAGACAAACAGTCGAACTAGTAGAACGATATAAGAATGAAGTTCGGTTCCTAATTGCTTACTATTACTCAAGAATGCTGGAGGTGTACGGACCGTTCCCATTGATTACTTCATTAATGGACGTAAATGATTCGGGTGAGGTACTGAAAAAGAGCGCACTCCCTATGATGAAATCGTAAACTACTTGGACAATGAATTTATGGAACTTTCCAAGATACTACCTTCTTCCTATGATAATGTAAACATCGGACGTCCCACTTCCGGTGCATGTCTGGCATTGCGCGCCCGTATGCTAATGTTTGCAGCCAGCCCATTATTTAACGGGAATGAAGATTTCAAGGATGTCGTCAATAAAGACGGAACTCCACTTTTTAGTCAAAGCAAAGATAACAAAAAGTGGGAGAAAGCAGCAGTAGCAGCCAAGTTGGTTATTGATCTTCCTGAATATGATTTGTACAAAAGAGTACCTGGAAGACGGTTCCATTGATGCATTAATGTCCTGTACCAATTTATATCTGACTACTACTGAACAGAACCCGAAATTATAATGGCCTTCCCAGGAAAAAACAAGTTCATTATATGAATACCATTTAATGCCTCGCAAATCCGGTTTTGCAGGTTGTATCAGTGCCACACAGAACATCGTGGATGCTTTCCTTTTATGAAAAAATGGCTTAAGCATCGATGAATTAGGTTCAGGATATGTAGAAGAAGGATTCTCTACTGAAGATACATATTATCCTACGAAATATACCTATGGTAGTGCGGATAAGAAAGAAGGATTGGTGACACCGAAAGGTACATATAATATGTACGTTAATCGAGAACCCCGTTTTTATGCCAACATTCGTTTTCATGGCAAATATTGTTCGTTCGATGATGACAAGAGGCAACACAACTTTTTGAACGGAGGGCAAGATGGTAAACCTTCGCATGATAGTCCAATAGCTGGTTATCAAATTAATAAGGCCATTCATCCTGCCACCCGTTCAGGGTCTTATCCTTTATAAACCGGGGATCATTGTTCGTTTAGAGAGATGTATCTGAATTATGCAGAAGCACTAAATGAATATAATCCAGGACATACAGATATTACAAAGTATGTAAATCTAATTCGTGAACGTGCCGGACTGCCTGCTTTAAAATCCGGTTTGTCACAATCGGAAATGCGTGAAGCGATTCACCATGAACGCAGAGTAAATTTGCATTTGAAGGAGGAATGCGTTATATGGATATCCGTCGTTGGAAAGAAGCGGAAAAAGTTTTTGAAACCCCGATTTCTGGTATGAATACGGATGCTAAAACCAATAATGATTTCTTCAAACGAACAGAAATACAGAAACGAATATTCTTGAAGAAAAATGTATTTATGGCCTATTTACCAGACTTACTTGGATAACAATGAAAAAATGGTTCAAAACAAATATTGGTAATAAGAAAATGATTATGAAAATGAACCTCTATTGTATTTTATGTCTATTTCTAACAGTTTTTTCATCAGCTTGTGGTAATGAAAAAATTGATGGAAATAAAACTAAACAGGTGACATTGACTATTACTCCTTCCGGACGAGATAATTGTAGAAGGTAAAGGGGGCAGTGTCTCGTTTACTGTCACACCAAGTGACCCTACAGTAGCACTAAAATATGTACCTAGTGTAGAGTGGGTGAAAGCAACTAGCGGCACCAAAGAGACTCTTTGGAACATAGCGACAAATACTTCCAAACTAAGCAGAGAAGGATATATTTATATTCTGGATAACGCTTCATTGGTTCAGTTAGGTAAAATCACTATCATTCAAAAAAATCGACAGACGGTGAAATTCAGGAGAATCCGACAGTATCGTTTAACGAAGCGGATGTACCGATTTTTATTCCTTTGCCGGAAACTCGTATATGACTACTCCTCCAGCTTCTTCCGAAATAGACCTCTATACCGGTAAATTCAAGGATACATGGATGGACAAAACAATTGTTAGCAGCACCTACTTCCATGTGGGCGAAACTGGTAATATGAATTTGGCAGTCGTTGGAAGCAATGAAACCGGAAATAGTGTCGTACGCTTCAAGATACGGGACAAAACGTATGATGTTACTATCAGTGGTCCTACTTCTAAAATATACGGTATTGCTACAATTCCGATAAAAAATCGGGATATATCCGGGTGGATATGCAGGGCAGTATCAAGAAGCGGTAAATCTTTCGGTGATGTCACTGGTTTCCGGATAGGTGGACAGGCGACAATGGGCGACAATCATTTTGTAACAGAAGAAAAAATGGCTGAAGATAAGTTGAATTGTTACTTCTTTCGTAGAGGAGCTTCCGTGCATTGGGGGTATACAATGCCCGAAGCTAATGTTGAGTATTTCTATAATGAAGTTTTGGTCACAGAAGAAAATGTCCGAAATAGTTCATACTATATGATGAACGGGTTCTCCGAAGGCTATATGGGTATTCAACAAACGAGTTCCGGTGAGCACACTATTTTGTTCTCTGTCTGGAGCCCTTATTCTACTGACAATCCTAGTGACATACCAGAGGACAAAAGAGTGAAGCTATTACGCAAAGGTAAGAATGTCACTGTCGGAGAGTTTGGAAATGAAGGAAGCGGTTGACAAAGTTGGTTACATTGCGGTTGGAAAGCGGGCACGGTGTACAAAGCGCTTGTTCAGGTGAAACCGGACGGAAACGGAAACACCATTTATACAGCCTATTTTTATGCAGACAATGAATGGAAGCGAATCGCATCTTTCTTACGTCCGGACACAAATACATGGTATCAGGGAGCTCATTCATTCCTAGAGAACTTCGATCCGGTAAACTCAATCTATACCCGTTCCGTACTCTACAAAAACCAGTGGGTACGGCTTGCGTCAGGCGACTGGAAAGAGATTACGACAGCTAAATTCACCTGTGACAATACGGGAATACAGGGTTTGAGATACGACTATTCCGGCTCGGTCGATGAGAAGAATTGTGGTTTCGTTCTAAAGAGTTTCGGCTTCTCGGATGATCATACGGAATATGGAAAGATGTTTACCCGTCCTTCCAGTGGAACAGCTCCAGACATTGACTTTAACAGATTAGAGAATATTCCATCTGTTGAATCAATAATTCAAAATAATGAAAAAGATAAAATTTATATATGCCACGATGTTGCTTGTCCTCGCATTAGCAATGAATGCATGCGACGATTATTATTCGGTAACTGTCAACGGTGATCCAGGCATTACACCAACAGTATTGATAACACCGGAAGAGAGCATTACTTTGCCGGCCAAAGAAGCAGCAGGAGAAATAGAGATTATATCCAACATGGATAACTCGACAATTTCTTTCCACGTTCCTTCCGATGCAGAAAGATGGTGCAGCGTAACACTCGAAGGAAATAGGATATCGCTTGCATTGGAAGATAATCCACGAATGATTGCACGTTCTACGATTCTAACTATAAAGGTTTTTCAGTTACTCGAAAGATTGAAGTAGTGCAGGAAGCAAAAGCAGCAGAACCTATTTATCCGATAGAGAAAGTCTATAAATTCAAAATTCCTTCTGTCGAGAATTTTGATATAAGCAAGATTTATAAGGTGATGGATGATAAATTAAAAGTTGCGGAAATCTGTCTGGAGTATCTAAAAAATGATCATATTGCTTCAAAGGCTGTCGTTGTTTATACCGGTCAAGGTGGAGCGGCTGATTATACCAGAGGGTTGGTCGCATATTTGGTAGACGATGACGGCAATGTGTCCGACATCGACAAAAACGGAGGAACAGTAGCATTCAACTATAACGAAAATACACTTGATTATGTAGCCGGCAATTCTAATGCTGTTCAAACAGTTTATCTTTCTGCTTTCGGTATTACAACAGAGGAACAAGAAAATGCTGTTGAAGTTGTGGCTGAGCCGTATTTAGTAGCGGATATATCAGGCAATTCATATCCAACTGTCAAAATAGGTAGTGAAGTATGGTTGGGGACTAACCTCCGTACAACAAAATTTGGTGATGGCTCGGAGATACCATTTAGTGCTATGAATTCTTTGAATCAACAAGTTGCATCTTATACATACCCAGGTGGTGACTCTGATGTTGATGCTTCCCTTATATGGTTATTTATACACAAGTAAAGTAGTGGCAGATGAAGACTTATTAGCCGGCAGCATTGTGGATGGTCTGTGGCGTATCTCTACCGGAGGAGGAAATAATAGTAACGGATTAATGGGTAATGTAACTGACTGGCAACGCTTGTTTAAGTATATCGGACAGGACCAACTGGGAACATTATTGGCACCGGGATACAATTGGAACAACGGCGGCAATGGTGCGTTTGATATTAATACAGTATCCGATTTAACAGGTTTAAGTATAGTGCCTGCCGGACAAATATATAGCAACGGAGCTTTTGCCTTAGGTTATTTAGGGCAAGCGTTTTTTCTTCTATGGAAATGCAGGTCAAGGATATAACTTAGCAGAGAGAGACGGCAAAGCGGCCGATCAAGCCGGAGTACGCCAATGGAATCATGTCACGGATGCTTGTTCCATTCGTCTTGTCCGAATCGACAATCATCAATAACAATCCATTTTACAGAGTTTTCTATATCAACAATCATACTATTGGCAGAAAAATCCGTCGATAGTATGATTGGAAAAAGAACAAATATGTCACATTGTTAATATAATTAATAATTTTAAATTTTGAAACGAATGAGAAATAGGACTTTGTTTGGAACCGTTGTAAGTGCTATGCTTACCACCATGGCATCCTGTGTGTCAGCTCCTCAACACAACACTTTGACCAAAGCGGAAATAGCTGACGGTTGGCAACTATTATTTGATGGAAACACACTCAATGGCTGGCGTGACTATAATGGAGATTCACTCACACAACCTTGGCATGTAGTAGATGGATGTATTCAAGCAAATGGTGACGGAAGTGACCTTTCAGGTTATATCGTAACCGATCGGGAATTTGACAATTTTATTCTTGACTGGGATTGGAAACTTTCGTACGGTGGCAATAGCGGCATGCTTTATCACGTAGTAGAAGATCCTTATTTTAAAGTTCCGTATGTAACCGGCCCTGAATATCAGTTGATTGATGTAGAAGGTTGGGAAAAGACAAACGCTCCCACCAAATTGGAAGAATGGCAGAAACTGGGAGTAGACTATGCAATGCATCTTCCAGACCCAGACTCCATGTTCGTAAATCCACAAGGCAAATGGAATAACTCACGCATCGTGTTCGATAATGAGCATGTAGAACATTACTTAAACGGACATAAAATTTTTGGAATTCGAGGCATGGACCGACGATTGGTTTCAACGCAAAGAAAGCGGTAAATGGGAAATGTCTCCTGAATATGGTTTGGGGCGCAAGGGAGTTCTCTGTTTACAGGATCATGGCTATCCTGCTTCCTTCCGCAACATCAAAATAAAGGAATTATCCAAGAAGATACCTGCTAAAACGGAGTTCCTGTTTAACGGAAAGGACTTGAACGGCTGGAAAGTGTACGGAACCGAATTGTGGTATGTGGATAAAGAAGGCTGTTTGGTATGTGAAAGTGGAAAAGACAAACAATACGGTTATTTGACTACCCGCGATTATTACAACGATTTTGACTTGAATCTGGAATTTAAGCAATTAGCTAATGGCAATTCCGGTGTCTTCTTCCGTTCATTCATCGAGCCACCGGTCAAGATTCACGGCTGGCAATGCGAAGTGGCTCCGACGGGCAACGATACCGGTGGCATTTATGAATCTTACGGGCGCGGTTGGCTGGTACAAATTCCAGATGAAAAAAGAAAATATCCTGAAACAGGGAGACTGGAATACTTTACGCATCCGCGTGGAAGGTGCGCATGTACAAACATGGCTGAACGGTGAACTGATGGCAGATTTGACAGACAAAAAGATTGGTGCCACACAAGGACGTATCGCATTACAGATTCACGACGGGGCGGTATCAAGGTGCAGTGGCGCAATATCCGTTTGACAAGACTGTAAGACAGTATTAAAACATATACAACAATAACTTATGTACAAAATATGGGAATTGACAGAAGAAAATTTTTTAAAAGGCATGGGCAGCCTCGCTTTGTTCTCTATCGTGCCAAGCAAAGTATTGGGTGGGCCCAACCATATTGCTCCAAGCGATCAATTGACAAAAGGTATCATTGAGTAGGCGGAATTAGCAGAAGTAGCTACCATTTCACAAGTAATGAACAGTGTCGCCTTGTTTCTGTGTGTGTGATGTTGACAAGAACCACCTACAAAAAGCAGTAGACCTGGGCAAGAAGAAATTCAATGAAACATTGCAGACATATCACGACGTTCGCGACCTAATTAAAGATTCGAATGTAGACATCGTACATATCGCTACTCCACCTCACTGGCACGGTCTGATGGCCATCGAGGCAGCCAAAGCAGGAAAGGACATCTGGTGTGAAAACCGATGACACGTACTATCGGTGAAGGTAAACGTTTGATGGAAGCCGTGAAACAGAATAATCGTATATTTCGACTGAACACATGGTTTCGCTTTAAAAGATAATTTCTACGGACTGGGTACTACTGTTGAACCATTAAAAAAAACTGGTAGACAGCGGATTGCTTGGCTGGCCATTAAAAGTAATCATCTCGGGTGCTACCGGTTTCACATGGAAATTCTTTTGGGTAGGAAAGGAAAATCTTGCTCCGGAACCAGTCCCGGCAGAATTGACTATGACATGTGGCTGGGACCGGCTCAATACAAGCCTTTACAATTCTCATCGCGTTCATTCCACATTCCGGGGATATTGGGATTACGACGGAGGTGGCCTGGGGATATGGGACAGCATTATATTGACCCGGTACAATACATATTGGGAAAAGATAATACCAATCCTATCAAAGTCGAAGTAGATGCTCCGCAGCAACATCCGGATGCCGCCGGTATTTGGCGTAAGATTACTTATACTTACCTAGACGGATGCCAGATAGTATTGGAAGGTGAAGGGTTTGAAAGTGGCAATAAGGTACCGTATATGAAGGTCCAAAAGGTAAAGTCTATAAAGGTTTTGAATGTGAATTAAACGGTAAGCCTGCTCCGGACATAATGAACATCATTGCTGAACTGCCTGATCCGGAACCGCAGAACACGGATTTTATCAAATGTGTCAAAAATAGGGAACTGTTCGCCTTGAATGAAATGAACGGGCACCGCAGCTGCAACATCGTAAATATGGCCCTTTGCGCCCTTCGTCTGAACCGTACACTACATTTTGACCCAGTAGCGCAGCAGTTCATCAACGACGATGCCGCCAATCAATTGATTGACCAGCCGATGAGAAATCCCTGGAAACTTTAATCTACTAATACTGAAAAATGAAAGATATGAAAAAGATATTTTGGGCATTAACTTTTGCAGCTTTATTGCCGTGGAGTATTGCGGCACAGGATGCCCGCCAGCGTACTATTGCCACTATTATAGCTGATGCGTTAGACCAGCTTCCTGCTGCCCAAACAACAAGACTACAACAACATAATGAATGAACTGATGTCCACCGGTACTGCCGGCATAGTTCTGTTGGGAGAAATGCTTGTTCCGGCAGACAAAGGTAAGAACGCTTCCATTGAGCATGCTTTGTATGGTGTAGTTTCTTATGTTACCGCCCGGATAAAGCAGACAAAAGGGCTGAAGTGAGAAAAGGTTTAGCAAAAGCCATTGAAAAGTGTACTGACAATCCAAACCGAGCATTCCTAATGAGCCAGTTGCAACGTTGTGCAACAGTTGAGGACATCCCTGTTTTTGTAAAATACCTGCATGATGCTTATCTGGCAGAATGGGCTATCAACGGACTGGCACATACTGAAGGGGCAAACGAGGCACTTCTTGATCTCATTAAGAAAGAGGTTGCTCCTCGAGAGAAACTGGCCTATGCTGTCGGCGTAAAAAGACTGAAAACGGCCGAACCTATACTGTTGGAATGGTTGAAGAATGCAGACGCTCCAACTCAAAAAGCAATCTATCACGCATTGAGTATTTGCGGTTCATCCGCCTCCCTTTCTACATTGGAGAAAGCCGCCAAAGCAGCGAAGTATGAGTGGATACCGGAAACAGATGTTACTGCTTGCTATTTGCGACTACTCAAGACAATGGTTGTCAACGACGAGGGACATATCGCAGCTAATGCAGCAAAAAAACTGCTAAAAAGATACTGACAAGGCTTATGTACGTGGTGCTGCTCTCGATGTAATTATTGAAGCAGAGGGCAAAAAGCTGTCTCTTACATCCTTGCCGCTTTGAAGGACAGTAATCGTGAATATAGAGTGAACGCTTTACGCCTATCTGAAAACATTGCTGATGAAACCTTATATGCAAACCTGGCAAAGACATTAAAGGCAAAGAACAATAAGAAAGTAAAGGCTGACATATTAAATTGGTTCGGTACTAATCATGTAGTTTCACAGATTGATGCCGTAATAACCAATATGGACTCCGACGACGAGGAGATTGCCATTGCTGCCATTACTGCTGCCGGAAAGATTGGCGGCGATACAGCATTGGAAGCTCTAATTGCAAAACTGAATAGTAATCATGCCGATGCTGCAACCAAAGCATTGCTCTCATTTAACGGTAAAATCAACAACAATATCATGAAAGCGTTGGATGCGGACAAAGCCATTCGGATTGCCGCACTAAATCTTGCTTCTACACGCAGTATGGACGAAGCGACCGATAAAGTGTTTAATATGCTGACTTCACCAGAAAACGATGTACGCACTGCTGCCTATAAGGCTCTTGAGGGTGTAGTAGGTCCGTCAGATCTTGAACGTCTCAGCCGATTGATTGAAAAAGAGAGAGTGGCAAGAACATTCCTCAAATTCAGAAAGCGATGCGGAACGCAGTTCTGCCTTTGCCTAAAGATAAACAATATGCTACCGTAATTCCATATGTCAACAAATCCTGTAATCCTTCCTTGTACTATCCGGTTCTTGCGCAAGCGGGTAATCCTGAATCCATTGTTGAGATTCTAAAAGGATACAATGGCAATTACAAACAGGAAGCATTCGCGTCATTGGTGAATATTGACAATATAAAAATGATCGAGGTTCTCTATAACATTGCAGTTAATGACAAAACGAATGCTCAAGCTGCATTAAACCGCTACACAAGTTTGGTTGCCAAGTCTGCCCATACATCGATACGAAAATACCAATTGTATCGCAGGGCATTGGAAATTGCTTCCGATGTGAAAGTACAGAATCGCCTTATTAACCTGTTGGGTGAAACTCATACTTATCAGGCTTTGATGTTGGTTGAAAAATACATGGATAATAAGGCTACGGCTGAAGCTGCTGCCGAGGCAGTAAGAACTATCGCTTCAAAGAACTCTGAAAATTTCGGCGGTGAACCGGTACGCAAAGCTTTGGAAAAAAGCAATTGCATGTTTTAAGGAAGCTGGTCATGCGGATGCCGGTTATGCCATCGATGACATTAATGCCATATTGCAAAGACTTCCGCAGGCAGCCTACATTCCGATATTCGGTAATGCCGAATGGACAGTAATTGCGTTGAATCCGGCTCAGAAGGCTTCAATGAATCCCAAGAAAATCAAAAACACGAAGCATTGACTGCCACAACTAGCGATCTTTGAAGATTACAGAAAATGGAATAGCTTATACCGGTGGTAAAAAATGCCATTCTGGGTACTGGCAATTATGAGAACTTTGAACTATGGTTTGAATGGAAAGGCACAGGCAAGGCAGGTTTGGGCGTGCGTTCTATTCGGCAAATAGACTTAGGCGGTGATAAATCCGGGGCTTTGTCCGGCAACATAAAAACAAAAATACACCGGAAAAAGTAGCCGATAATATAGCAGGTGAATGGAATACAGTTTATGTAAAGGTATTGAACGACCGGGTGACTGTCAGTGTGAACGGTGTGGTGACCGCCACCAATGTTATCCTTGAAAACTCCTGCGATCGTAATATTCCGGCTTATGAAAGGTCAGTTGATGCTGATAGGAGAAGGCACACCTGTAGAATACCGAGAGATGTACATCCGCGAACTTCCTTCTACTCCGAAATTCAACCTTCCTGCAGAAGAAGCAAAGGAGGGATTTGAGATATTATTCGATGGTACTTCCATGCACAAGTGGACAGGAAATACAACCGACTATGTACCTGTAGACGGAACTATCTACGTGACTGCACAATACGGTGGTAGCGGAAACCTCTATACAGTAAAAGAATACAGCGATTTTGTATTTCGCTTTGAGTTTGCATTTATGCGTGAAGGTGTCAACAATGGCGTAGGCATTCGCACTGATGGGAGTGGACGCAGCATATGAAGGTATGGAAATTCAAATACTAGATCATGACGCTCCTATTTATAAAGGATTACGTGAATATCAACAACATGGGTCAGTATACGGTATCATTCCTGCCAAACGAGTGAAGTTCCCTGCATTAGGTGAATGGAATACCGAGGAAATCCGTGCAGTAGGAGATCGTATTACCGTAACTGTAAACGGTGAAATTATACTGGATGGAAACATTCGTGAAGCATGCCAGGGACACAACGTATCGGAAGACGGTTCTACAAAGAACCCACATACTGTAGACAGGAAGAATCATCCCGGACTCTTCAACAAGTCGGGACATATCGGATTTCTAGGACATGGTGCAGGAGTGAAATTCCGTAATATCCGTATCAAGGATTTGAGCAAATAAAAAACTAATAAGATAGCTTTCATACTTCTTTATGAATATCAAGGCAAATGATGCCCGCAGACCGGTCTCCATCGTAGTGATAGGAGCCGGTAACCGGGCTAACAAATATCTGAATATGCAAAAATAAACCCTGACAAGGTACAGCTTGTCGGAGTTGTGGAGTTAAATGACATCCGGCGTAATAAAGTAGCGGAACGCTTTGGATTGGACGCTTCGCAGTGTTACTCCGATTATAAGACTTTTTTCACAATCCTGTCAAGTCGGATGCCATCCTGATATGTACACCCGAAAACATGCATTTTGAGCCAAGCATGATGGCCATCCGCAAAGGGTTTCATGTTTTGTTGGAAAAGCCTATAGCCCAGACACTGGAAGAATGCATTGCCATTGGCAAGGCTGCAAAAGAAAAAGGGGTTATCGTTGCAGTTTGCCATGTATTACGATATCATCCGTATTTCATGAAGATCAAAGAGCTGATTGACACTGAAGAATTAGGTAGAATTATTTCAATAAATCATCGTTCATCAGTAGGAATAGACCGTTCTACACATGGGTTTGTGAGAGGCATGTGGCGTAAAGAGGAAATAACCAATCCGATGCTTATCTCCAAATGTTGTCATGACATCGATTTTCTGTTATGGCTTACACGCACCCGTTGCCATAAGTTAACCTCGTTCGGTTCTCTGCGTTGGTTTCACAGTGCGAATGCCCCAATTCTGTTTTCAAACATAAGCATAAATTGATTCATAATCAAGCCCCAGTTTGAAATAGGCATTGTCCATTTCTTTTCAATCTCCATAAGCGAAAGATATACGGTCTTTTTTACAGCATCGTCCGAAGGAAATGAAAGTTTTGATTTCGTGTACTTTCTGATTTTTCCATTCAGGTTCTCAATGAGATTGGTTGTGCAGATTATTTTTCTGATTTCCAGCGGGAATTGGAAGAAAACAGTCAAATCATCCCAGTTGTTTCTCCATGAAAGTATAGCATAAGGATACTTTCCTCCCCATTTCTTTTCCAGATTGTCAAGTTCTGTGGCTGCAACCTCTTTGTTGGGTGCATTATAGATATTCTTCATATCCGCTGTAAACTCTTTCTTATCCTTATAAACGACATATTTACAGGAATTTCTGATCTGATGTACCACACAGACTTGAGTGGATGACTGAGGGAATACACTGCGGATAGTATCCGTAAATCCATTCAGATTATCGGCATAGGTAATCAGTATATCCTGCACTCCACGAGCCTTTAAGTCGGTCAGAACGCCGATCCAGAAAGAAGAACTTTCCGATTTGCCGACCCACATGCCAAGAACTTCTTTCAGGCCGTTCTGTTTCAGACCGACACAAAGATAGACGGTCTTGTTTATAATCCTGCCGTTATCCCGTACCTTGACGACAATACCGTCCATCCGGACTATCAGGCAAACAGGATCAAGGGGACGGTTCTGCCACTCCTGGGCAGCCTGATTGACTTTGTTGGTAATGATGGAAATGGCCGATGTAGAGAACTCTATTTCATAAATCTCACGCATCTCTTCCTCTATGTCAGAAACGCTCATTCCTTTGGCGTATAGGGAGATAACGAGCTTTTCTATAGAAAGTCCACGACTTTCATGTTTGGGCACTGCTATCGGCTCAAACTGGCCGTTACGGTCACGTGGAATAGAAATGACAGATTCTCCATGTTCGGTCTGGATTTTCTTCGGATAACTGCCATTCCGAGAGTTGCCGGTGTTGTTTCCTGCCATGGAATTTTTCTCATACCCTAAATGGTCATCCATTTCACCTTCAAGCATTTTCTCCAGCACCTGGGCATGCAACTGTTTCAGAAACTTGCTCACATCCGCTTCTGTCTTGATCAGGTTGATTGATGTATGATTCATTAATTTGCTCTTTAATCTTTTGAACTTCCATTTCTAAGGAAAGATAAAATTCTTCAAGCCGTTCGTGCTTTCGCTTAGCTTGAATTGCATCTATATCTGACCAAACAGAAGTTAAAGTACCTCCTAGTACAGGTATCATTGCTGTGATGCCTTTAATCGCCACCATTCCTTTTTTCAATAACATTTTCTTTCTTCATATCTATATCTATGCCCCCGATTGAGGCCTTTATCTACTTTTTTACAATGCTTTTATTCCGAGAGCAACTGAGTAAATTCATGAAGGCGAAAACGATAACTGTTGAAGTAAAACTTACGTAAAAGTCTAAATCTTCAGATTTCATATCAAACCTGTTGACTCCTCCTTTGTATCCTCCCAACGTTCTTTTTAAATAGCAATTCCTGTCGGAACTTTAATTTCTCTATCCCTCACTCAGACCCTGAAATATATTGAATATTTATCATTTCGCTTCACCGGATCCCTCCTCTAATTCAAATTATAATAAAATATTCTACCATAATATACGATTTAATTTATATTTTCCATGTACTAAAATAGTTACTTTATCAATGCAAGCAAAATTTCGCCAGAGAAACTTTATTTTATGAGTTCATCAATCGGAAAATTTCACTATCTTTGATAAGTTATTTACTGTAAACCATAATTTTTAAACAAGGATATAAAAATGAATTCATCTTACTATCAAAATCAGATAAATCGGTTAGAAAAAGATATTGCAGATTTGCAGAAGAAAATTGCTGATGAAAACAAAAAGAAATTGATAAGAATAAACAGATAGACTCGGTGCATAGAACTATCAATAAAAAATACTTCTATTTCTACTCTTAACTCAAAGCAACGGCAAATAGATGGATATCAAAAGGATATTCTTAATTGCAGAACCAAAATTGCGAGCTATCAAAAAAGTATTGCAACAAAGTCAGCAGAACTGGGGAAAAAAAAGGCAAGAGTTGCTAAAAGCACAACAAAGCGAACAAAAGAAACTACAAGATGACCAATTAAAGTTCCAAAAGAAGTTACAAAGTGAAATTGAAATTCAAAAAGACATTTGGAGACTCTTATCGCCCAAAATTATTCAACACAAAATAATAAATTGGTTTCGACAGAGGATATTCCGGAGCCGACTAAACAATATGACTTTTTCATCTCACATGCTTCAGAAGATAAAGATGATATTGTTAGAGATTTAGCCGAAGCATTAAGGAATAATGGTTTTGAAGTTTGGTATGATGAGTTTGAACTAAAAATCGGAGATAGTCTCCGAAAGAAAATAGATTATGGTTTATCCAATGCTAATTATGGAATTGTCATAATCTCCCCTTCCTTTGTCAAGAAGAATTGGACGGAATATGAATTGAATGGCATGGTTGCCAGAGAAATGAATGGGCACAAGGTTATTTTACCAATTTGGCATAAAATAACGAAAGATGAAGTTTTAAGATTTAGTCCATCATTAGCTGATAAGCTTGCACTAAACACTTCAATTCATACAATTGATGACATCGTCGAAAACCTGAAGAATTTATAAATATCTGATTACAAGAGCGTATATAGAAGCGTAAAAGATGCAATAATATGATTTTCTTTAAACTTTGATTTGAAATCGAGATTTTGTATCTTAGCAATACTGAGATTTATATAATTACAAATAAAGTCATAAGAAATCAAAGTGAACTTCACCTAAGACCTTGAAAGGATTCTTTCCGAAATAGAAACCATTGCAAAAAATGGAATAAAAAAAGGTGCTGTTCATATTGGACAGTATCACAGTGGCGGCAACAGGAAGTGTCACGGCCAGAGTTGCAAAGGAGCTGATGAAAAGGCTGAAATTAATCTGTGGACGCTATAACGTAACAGTGATAACGCTGATGCATACAAGAAAGCGGGACAAATCCAAACCTATTGAGATGCAGGACCTGGCCGGTTCCGCCAAACTGACTGACTTGGCGGATAATGTGCTTGCAATAGCCAAATGTAATGCTACTGAGGTGTATGTCAAGGTTCTCAAGTCACGCAGCAATGCCATTCCTGACAAAGTACGGCATTTTGAGATTCGCAGTGACGGCTATCTCCATTTGGAATTCATTCGGGAATGTGAGGAAGAGGATCTGCTGGCACAGGGTAAAAAGCAAGCTTACACCAGAGGTGGAACAGGAGATTCTCACCCTGCGTGGAAAAGGATACTCCGTCAGGAAAATAGCAGATCATATGAAGCTGTCAAAATCTGCTGTTGACCGTGTGGTTCAACAGCATAAGGACAGTGAAGAATCCAGCGCGGATGCTATTAAGGATGCACAATTCCCCGACAACGCAGCCTGATAAAAGACCATATCCTGTAAGACTTTACGTAATCATACAATGAAGACTGGAATTCAATAATGAGTTTCAGTCTTTTTGTTTATCTGAAGCTTCTTAAGCCCCCTTGAGTTATCCACTGTCCCTTTGTCCCGGAACTGACGATCCCACTGTCCCGGATATCACATTTTTCAGCATTTTAGGCATGAAATTTATATAAAATACCCTCCAAAATTATGTTTTTTATCATTCGTAAACAAGCATAATTACAGACATGATATAGTAAGTATTTGTATAGTTACAAACATTATCAATAGATTACACAAAACATCTATTTCGTATTATTTACATCACATGGGTAAAGTTCCAAAATGTACATATTTTCTGGGACACCTTCCCGGGACAGACGGATAAAAAGAGATTCAGGGTTAGCCCGACCATTTCTTTTCCTTCAAAAAAATATCTGTTTTGCCGTTCAAATCCCTCGAAAGCTTGATATATGTATGAAAACATATATAATATTGTCAAGATAAGAACGATAGCTCTATACTAGACCGTCAGGTAAGGGATTGTCCTGATGTCAGCGAAAAAACAGTTCCACAGAGAATACCCAGAAGATACAAAGAGGATATCAAGAGATTACAAGAAAAATACGATCTGCATGAAGGGCTGGTCATTAATGTGTCCCTCAAAGAATTCAGGGGCATATGTGAAAGGGATTATCCAAAGATCGAAGCCTACCTGGGATTAAAGAAATACCTGTTACGCACTTTCGAGTAACCCCTGAATATACATTCACAAAAGACTAAGGGGATTTCGATAAAAATACAGATGAACCATAAATTTTGTATAACCGGGGTTGGCTGGAGGCAAAGAGTAAAGGAACGTAGTGAAGTGACATACATAACTCCCTGAAGGGAGATAAAGGTGGAATAAAAAAAGTTTGCAAATAGAGGTAAAATGTATAAAGAAGAGTGTGTTTTGAAGAATAAAATATTCCACCCTTCGGTTATGTATTACATACTCTCTACTATCGTATACCCTCTGTCTCCGACTTACCCCATTAATCTTAAAAAAAACAATGCATAAAATTACATTAAATGTCCCTGAGGGGATCAGATACCTTTCGGGGTGGTACGACATATGGAATACCCTGCTGCCTGAAGGACAACATTACATTCTAAACAAACGTATATGCCGATGCGGAGCTACTGAAGCTTATCTAAGATCAGACAGGAAAGTCATATTAGCCAGCCCCAGAAAACATCTGCTCTATAACAAGTATTCCCAGCATCTCTCCGACAACCTGCACCTGTACCGGTATCAGGGGGATAAGAAGAGGTATTTTGAAAGCAGACTTATTTCCCCGACCGACATGCTTGCTTTCAATGAAAACCTGACCGGATATATCGGGGCCGGAGGAACAAGATACTGACCACCTACGATTCACTCAGGAAAATCATGGAAGTCCTGATCAGTTCAGGGAGGAGATATCTGAATGGCTGGTAGTGATAGACGAGTTCCAGGCCATATTTTACGATTGCCAGTACAAGGCCACTACGGAATATGAGCTATGCCAGGTACTCGGAAATTCTCCACTGTCATCTATTTGTCGGCTACGCCCTATCTGGAATCCTATTTGGATATGACGTAACAATTAGGAATATGACCATTTATGAACTTCTCTGGCCGAAGGAGATGACACAAACTCCCAATGTCGAAGTTGTGAAATCTAAGAAACCCGTCCTGGAACTGTGTTCTGACCTGATCGGGAAATACCGGGAAGGCAACGGCAAGTCAACCGTTGTGAATGGAGAAGGTTTTACCGCCAGGGAGGCCGTGTTTTATATCAACAGCGTTTCTGAAATCAAGAAGATTATCAAAAAGAACGGGCTCACACCGGAAGAAACTGCCATTATCTGTTCAGCCAAGACTGAGAATCTTCGGAAACTGGATAATCTTTCCAGAGAAACGGGTATGAAATTCAAAATCGGTGATATCCCCACAAAAGAGGAGAACCACATAAAATATTCACTTTCTGTACCTCAACTGTATATATAGGTGCCGATTTCTATTCGACCAACGCCTATTCATATATCTTCGCCAATCCACAAGTCAGTTGCATGGCAGTGGATGTATCGGTGGACCTGCAACAAATAATAGGGCGCCAGAGACTTGAGGAGAACCCTTTCCGGAATTCAGCCACACTTTTATTTCAACACCAAAGAAGCCAAAGCGACAACCTTAGATTTGCAGCATCAAAATATTTATCTTTGAATTGATATTGAAAGGAAAGCAAAAGGAAAACCATCAGCGGCAATAGAAGTCAAGTCTAAGTCCCTATTCGGTCCTTTTGCTCCTTCCGTGAACTCAAACCCATATAAAATTTCAGTAAACCTGTTTAAGGTTATTAGGTCAAGTTCAGGTCCTTTCTTTTTTGTTTAATGTTCAAAAACAAAAGTATGAAAGTTTTTTATTTAGAGTTGATGTGAGTAAGAAAAAATTGGATTTATGTTTAAGGAGTAACAGTAAGGACATCCTTTATGATGTTATTCCTAATGATCTATCCTCTATTAAATCTTGGTTAACAAGAACGTTTGAGAAATTTTTCCTCTCTGAGGACAGTTTGGTTGTCTGTGCGGAACATACAGGGCAATATACCTATCCTTTGGTCTGTGCAACAAAAAGTATAGGAGTCTACTTATGTTTGGAAGATGCAGCTAAAATAAAATATTGTCATGGAATACCTCGTGGCAAAAATGATAAAATAGATGCCTGCCGAATAGCAATGTATGCAGAAAGATATAATGATTGCCTACAACCGTATAAGAGCTTATAATACAAAACTCAAAAACTTATCAACAGAACTTGTTGCAGATAGGGCTAAATATTAATCATAGCTAAAAGATCAGGTGGACTATATGGAACACTCAATATATATTGTTAAATGCAATAGAGTTGAAGGGATTATCAATACATTTACGGATTACATAGCACAAATAGACCTTGAAATAAAAGAACTTATAAATCAGGCACCTGTCATTGCTCATCAAATGGATTTACTCATGTCTGTGGATGGAGTTGGGGAACGTGTTGCACTGAAGATGATCATGGAAACAGATGCTTTCACTTCTTTTACTGATCCCAGGAAGTTTTGCTGTCATGCAGGAGTTGTTCCGTTCGTCTATGTGTCAGGAAGTAGCCAACGTTCTAAAAATAGAGTATCTAATAGGGCTGACAAGAGCATCAAGCATTTGTTACATATGGCGGCACTATCTGTTTCACAAGTGAAAAATAGTCCATTGAAGAAATATTATGACAGAAAGGTCGAAGAGGGAAAAAAATAAGATGTCGGTTCTGAATGCAGTTAGAGCGAAATTAGTTACGATTATGTTCGCTGTAATTAGGACGGATGCTTTTTTTCGAGAAATTATCAAAATTCGCTTGCGTAATCCATAAGAATAGGGATGAACTGGAGAATTCCGTCCAGGAGAAGAATGAGGGAACTCTGCGTCAGATAGAGAACTACAATGCCGTACCCAACAAAGACGAACAATTGCGGCTGATGGAGGATAACATAAGAACGGAAGGTCACAAGAAGCATTATTGCTGCATTGTCAGAGATAGTAATGGCAGAGTAGGTGTCGTCAAGAATGAAATTCTGGAGATAGCAGACAGGAGGGCCTGGGAAGTATCCGACCGAATCTACAACAATGACTTCTCCATGTACCGTGCATTGAAGGCCAGGGGTGAATGTAACAAAAAGCTGCCGACAGCAATAATCCGGAGATACAAAGGATCTTCACCGAATGGAACATGGACAACCGGTTCGACAGAAAGGCCAGGATGTATTGTGACCTGCATGAAAATGCCCCGCTGCTTCTGGAAGAATGCAACTTTATCGAAAGGAAATACAAGGATTACTATGATGCTCTGGGAAGGAGGGCTTTGAGAGCTCATACTGGCGGGAGGATTATATAAGACAAGCCCTTGCCCCGGTTCCCATGAAGTTATTACCCAGGAATGAAATCGCCGGTCGACTGATGAATGTCTTGAAAGTAGGCGGTGAATATACCAAATCGGAAGTAAAGGAAATCCTTCGGGGAATCTATCATGATCTGGGAATACAGGGTAAACCGAGCGCATCCGATATTACCGGCTATCTGACTTGTGAAGAGAAGACTATTAGGATAAACGGTAAAAAAACAGCAATGTTCAGGATTATCTCACATACACGGAAGAAAGTCTCCCTGTTTCCCAGAATCACCGATGTAAACCAACCGCAGGAATATGACGTGGACAAACTTTTGGAAATTATCCGGGATGACACCTACTATCATCTGAAAACTAAAGTGGAAGCCGTCAGGAGTGCTGGAACCCAAGATGAGAAAAATAAGAAGAAAGCCCTTCTCCCCGTAGTTACATGGAATGGAACCTTCAAGTCCAGACATAAGAATGAATGCACAGTCTACTCCTCCTATACGGCTCTCGATTTTGACCATATCGGGGTGGATGATATGCCGGATTTTGTCAGGTGGCTGCAAGGATTTCCATGTGTCTATGCCTGTTTTGTCACTCCAGGTGGAACGGGGTATAAAGCGATCATCCTGCATGATAACTGTGAACCGCTTTATCACTATGACCTGTACGGGCAATTACTAAAGATGTTTGATTGTCCCTGGATAGACAAGAGAGCACCACCGACCTGGCCAGAGGGAATTATCTCTCCTATGATCCGGACTTATGGAAAAATCCAAATCCTGTTCCCTTTCACTTTGTACCGGGAACACCGGAACCTGTCATACCCAATACGATGACAGAAACAGTTATCAGGGATGTGCAAGGAGAACCAGTTCTGGTACGGGATGAATCCTGGGTGGAAGGTTTCCTGAACCGATTGAACAGGCAGGTGATATCTGATGACAGCATTATCCGGATATTGAGAAAAACATGGAACGGGAACTCGCTGAGTAACGGCAGGAATAATACGGCCATGGCTTATGCCGGTATCTTATGCAAGGCCGGGGTTGAGCCGGGTAAGGCAAAGGCATTCATAGAGGAACTTATTCCCGGTTTTGATATAACGGAAATAATCAAATACGCTTACGCCAATAATATATTCGGGTGTGAACGTATGCGGTACAGAAATAGAAAATGAGAATATTTAACGAACTTAAAAAAAGAATTATGGCACTGAATAAAAAGTACCGGGAACATGTATGCTTTCGTTTCACATACATATAACCCGATGAAAGGCGAATGTGAGCACTCCTGTGCGTATTGTTTTATGAAACGTAAACGTCTCCTGCCTCCCTTGCGTCTGGAGCTGAAGGAATTGAAAGTGAACCTGGGTGAAGGCAACTTTATCTTTGTAGGCAGCAGTACGGATGAATGGGCGGCTAATGTCCCGTCGGAGTGGATTGAGCAGGTACTGGACTATTGTGACGGTTTTGATAACAGGTATCTCTTCCAATCCAAGAATCCCGCCCGTTTTTTGGAATATCTGGATCATCCGGTCATGAGAAAGTCCGTCCTTTGTACTACCATTGAGACGAACCGTTTTTATCCGGATATAATGAGGAACGCTCCCCTGCCCCGGGAACGTGCGGTTGCTATGCAGGAGATTGCCAACTATGGAATCCCAACCTATGTAACCTGTGAGCCCCTGATGCAATTTGACCTGGCAGAACTGGTGGAACTGGTCGGTATGTGTTCGCCACAGCAGGTGAATATCGGTCGTAACTCACGGTATGATATCACCCTCCCTGAACCGACTGCGGATGAAGTGAAGATGTTGAAGGCGGAACTGGAGAAGTTTACCAAAGTGGAGGTTAAGGCGAATGCTTATTGCTGGATGAGATAAATACGAGGGAATAAATATAAGCCGTCCCCAATCACCCCATAGCCTTATCCATGAAGAAATAATACTCACACAAAAAGAGTACCTGAAACCAAAAGTATCCTGCTACAACTTGAACGAACACAGATCAAGAAGCAAAGGAAATACAACGGTGGAAGGTACTCTTTATTTTTTTCTTCTCAATTAAAGTCGTACCCAATATCAGACAGAAGAGAATGTATGAAAAATAAGAAATCGTTTTCTCTGTTTTAATGCCATTTTCCATGTATCTTTACGCCTAGAAAGCTCCTATTCTCTTATGTATGAAGAAAGAATACTCATATAAGAGCGTTACATTGAACAAAAATACGTATATTTGCAAAGGCTGACCGGAGAAATGGTCAGAGATATAGAAAGCGTTTTTTGCTTTATCCTAAGATCAAAGTCTGGACAATTTTGGTACTTAGAAGGATGAGGACAATGTAACGCTCATTCTGTTTTGTATATGTACCTGATACAGCCAATGTTGTATCTATACATAACATCATGGCGTGAGTATTGTTTCTTCATATTCATTTCTAAGTAGGTATTCCAGACACCAGATCTTGATGAATAACAGAACAAGTCCTCACGCTTTTCTTGTATACCAATGTTTAATCAAACTAACAGCTGAATTAGGGGACTTATAAGCGTATAGGAGAATGAAGCCCCATGAAAGACCCCAAAGAATCAGCTACCCCTATCGATAGTCATATTATAGATCCTGTCGGAGCTATTAAAATCACGCAGAATATAGAATTTGAGACCCAGCTAATGAAGGCACATACAAAAGGAGGATTGGGATTCATGGCTGAAGATGCCAATTCACTTCACGATCGTTGGCAGCATAAAAAGGTAGAAGACATAGGACGGAACAACGAAAAGAATGGTGCGGACCGAATCGTGGATGGAGTATATATCCAAACTAAATATTATGATACGGCAGCTAAAACCATAAATTCTGCATTTGATGTGGAGACTGGAATGTATCGCTATTATCAAAAGACAGACGGTAAACCGATGCTCTTAGAAGTTCCCAAAGATCAGTATGAGCAAGCAGTAAACCTAATGAGAGAAAAGAATTAAAGAAGGGAAAGTTGCCGGAGGTCACCGATCCGGAGGAAGCTCAAACATTAGTAAAAGCAGGATGTGTAACATTTAAACAGGCAAGAAATATAGCCAAAGCAGGCAATATAGATTCATTGCTGTTTGATGCCAAACAATCAGTGGTATCTGCCGCATCATCATTAGGCATTTCTTTCATTATCAACTTTGCAATACTTAAATACAAGGAGATAGATACAGGGGACGCTTTAAAGATTTCTTTTGTAGAAAGCATTAAAACCGGAGGTTCTGTTTTTTTATTAGTAGCGTGTTAGTACGTCAGTTTTTTAAAACAGCTATGGGACGAGGATTATTAACCACATCCACCCAAGCGTCAAAATCAGCTGTTAATTCGGTATACAACTATGCTTTAGGGAAGGACACGATCCATAAGTTTGCAGCGGTAATTTGTGAGAAACATGTAACAGGAGCTGCCGCCAAGAATGTAGTAATAAAATTTTTCAGAACAAATATCATAGTGAATACCACACTTATATTGATCAATACTGTGCCTGATTTCATTAAATTCATGGATAACAGAATGTCATGGAAAGAGTTAACAGCCTCCATCACCAGATCGATGGTCGGATTTGCCGCATTTACAGCAGGATTCAGTGTAGCATCCAGATTTCCGCTGCCTGTACCCATGAAGATGATTATCCCTGCTCTCACAGGAATCTTGTCCTCCCTTGCTGCCAGTGATATTGTTTTCCGATTACTTAAAACTGATAAAGAAAAGAAAGAATACAATATTATACAAAGAAGCAATACAGGATCTATGCAATGACTACATGATAATTGACGAAGATGAATTTGACGCCTGTATGGAAGAGATTCAAAAAAGCGGGATATTATTAACGAGGACTTTATCACACATATCAAGGCTAGAGAAACAGATAAAATACAGAAATGCTTATGTGTATACACGATTAAAAGGTTGCTTCCTCTATGTTATCAATAAAAGAGAACAGATTATTGTGCCAACCGAAAAGCAACTTATGCATGAACTTGATCGGATAGATATGTCAGAAGAGGATATGAATCAAATATTTATTAACACCATAAAATAATTCAATTATGTTTGGAAAGAAATTTTTGAAGGACAAAGATTTGGAATTCTTAGAAGAATGCTCCAATGAAGATTTAAAAGTACTGGCTGATTTACTGGTATATGACAAGGACAATAATCCGAGATATTCGGAAACATTATCCAGAACACGCCTGTATAAAGAGTCATACCCTAGCCAATTACAGAAAGCATGGACAGAGATTGCACATGAATTTCAACTCTATGGCGGGGATAGTTTTGCTAACTTCTTTCGGGGATATGGAGTGCCATATCGTGAAATCCTGATGGATGTTTGCGATAAGAAGAAAGTCAATTATAACAAGAACTCATCTACGGAACGGATTGAGATGTACCTGATTCAAAAGTTAATGGATGATGTACTAGAGGAAATGGATGATGAGCAATTGCAGGAATTAGTTAAGGATTTGCAATTGGATGCCAATACATATCAAAGCAAGGATGCTATGAAAAACGCAGTCCTGATGGCTTGCATGTCCCCGGCATTCGTTTCACAGATTCTGACATTGTTAACAAGCGTGCTGGTGCCCAGAGTGGCACTAGATATAGCGGTGGGATTGGGACTGGTAAGCAGAATTGGAGGAATACTTGTTCCTGCCATAAATATCATTATGGGAGCATGGTTGTTAAAAGACCTGACGGGAGCAGCATATAGGGTAACGATTCCGGGAGTAGTACTAATAATCTATATGCGACGTAAGATGCAGACTGAAAAACAAAATATATAGACCGGAAAAGATCTCACCCCATGAAAAAGGAGAGAAATAATACGATAATTACAGAGTATTGTTATGAAAAGACAAATTACAATCTATATCAATCATGCTTAAAGGAAAAAGTATTTTCAGATGTACCGAATGTGGCAAAATTTTCATTGGAAAGAACATTGAGTATCATGCTACCATCTATTCTTGTCCTCAGCCTTGTAAACGTTGTAGTGGAATAAGAACTTTGCCGGTTTTGCATACCATATTCATTTCTGTTTATAAAAAGATATGGAAGACATATGGAAAAAAAAGAATTAGATACGCATTCTTGAGATATTCATAAGCCGTAAACAAAAAAGAAACAATGGTCAGAAAAAAAACGATTTATAAGGTAATTAAATATGTCATGATTATTATTGCATGCATTATTGCGTTTAAAACAATATTTCATGATTTTAAACCGGAATATCTTATATCCTGGAATGCTTTCAGCAACTGGTGGATAGACACGTATGTCGGTCTTTTTAAAATGATACTCTCTATTATTTTAGGTATAACTCTCATTTGGGGTATTGGATGGCTTATATTTGTTCTATGTCCACGTGGAAGATCTAGAGCAGACAGATATGGAAAACTCCAAGAATATCTGAAAGAGAATTATCACATTACCTTAATTATTAAATCACAAAAAACTAAGTAACATGAAAGTAAAAAAGATTTTCAACAGCCAGAGATGAAGAGTTGAAATGTACTGATTCCGAAAGCTATATTGATGAGAACGGTATTTTATACTCCCGGCTAGCAAAGATGCCAATACAGGACTTGTCTTTGATAGCCAATTTTAGAGTGGAAACAATGAAGCGTTATTATACAGGAGATATACGGGAAGTAGATTACCCCATAGTCGAGCTTCTAATGGATGGGCTCTCTGATATTCCGGTAAGACACAGAATCAGTTGTTTTGAGAATGCAGTATTCATCCAAATAAAATATCCCTCCTCAATTATATGGGACTGATGATGCTAATTATGTCCATATAGAACTGGCTGCTCATATATTCAGTTTGACTACTTCTGATATGACAGATATAGCGGATGAGGACAGGGAATTATATGAAGATGAAGATGGGCATTCATTGGTTAGCCTACAATGGCTAATAGATACATATGAGGATCGGTTATGCCAACTTGTTAATTACGAGAAACTAAGTTTCAAAACTGATGGACAAGGAGAAATATCAATAATAATAGAAAGAAAACTAGAATAATATGAAAAGAAAGTATTTGTAATGGATAAGGTGTATGATTTGGGTACACTAGAGTCAATGAAGTAGAAAATGAAGTTCAGGCGGATCTGGATAAGGTCTTTAATGCTGGTGGAGTCAAATTCCTATTGAGAGAAGTATCGGGGAAAACATTGGAGTTGACATTCCTCCGTAAGTACAGAGAGGGGGGAAATAGACTGGCTGAATTATGATCCGAAAATGATCTATAATATTGATGCTAACATTATTACAGGCCACAGTTTTAATAGTTTTAGGGTACCGGATTACTGGGGAGGCGTTCCACATGGTTATCCTTTTTCATGCCGAAGAGAATTTATAGGGTGTTATAGAAATTCGGCTGTGATACTTGGGCGGATCAGATAGAGAGAGTTAAGATCACAGCAAAACCGGAGAAAATAGTTATGAGGTTGATGTATTAAAGCAAGAGAGAAGATAGTTAGAGATAGCTGTCTTCTCTATATTTTTGTTTTATAGAAGTACTAAGAAACGTAAAATCATTAACAAATATACCGTGGTAAATAGCAAACGCTTAAAAGTCATAGTGGCAGCTTTCATAACAGTTTATGACTAGAAATAAATCAAATCAACCTTAAATTCTCTTTATTGCAAATGAAATATTGCAAAATAGAAATTTAAACAATAAACTAGTAGAAATGAGTATTACAAATTTTTCTTAACTTCAATATATTTACTAACTTTGTATAGACTGTGAATATTATGTATACTGGTATATAGTGTTATGGAAAAATGCACAATAACAGGATACATCGTTTTTATGAACTTTATCCATGTAGGTATAACTTTGCAACATAATAAGGAACGTGAATATGACAGAAAAAAGAACTATTGGAAAACTTATCGAAAAAGAGGTTCGCAAGCAACAACTTTCAATTGTTGAATTTGCAGATAGAATTTGCTGTAAAAAGGAATAACGTGTATAATTTGTTCACTCGTAATAATATGGATATTCAACAACTTGCATTAATATCCAAAGTATTAGGACATAATTTTTCAAAGAAATTAGCTGAAGACTTAGAGCTTGCCAATGAGACGGATGAGTCAGAAGAAGATATTCAAAACAGAAAAGCCGTCTCTCAGTTTATGGAAGTAGCCCCAAAGAGTATTACGAAAATTGAATGCCTCCCCCATCATTGTATTTAGTGTCAGTGAGAATGGAAAATACGAAGGATGTCCCGTCCCAGACTTTATGCTTCCCCGATTATGCTATCTCTTTTACAATCGGAGAGACCTTTCAAGAACGTGCAAAAGATTTCTATCATCCAAGACTTATCTCTATTGAAAGTTTCCAAAACAAAGAAGGCATTGCAATTGAGATCTCGACAAATCATCTGCATGACTCCCGTATCATAAATATAAAGTTAGACTATAAATCAGAAGATGAATGGTATGATACTTTAAAATTCGCTCTTGAAGTCTATAATTCATTTAGAAAATAAAGTTAGAACCGTTATGAAAGTAGATATTGATATATACACAGAGGTCAAAGATTGTACCTATAAAGATGAACACTATTCTGTTCGTGATAATGGAGCAGTCTTTCGTCACGCCAAAAAATGGACACAAGCCAAGGAAACTGGATGAACAATGGCTCTTTGGTACTAAGAATGAAAAAACAGGATATATGACTATAGGAGGGCATCGAGTCCACATAATTGTTGCAACAGCGTTCCATGGTAGTCATGATTCAAAAAGAGACATAGTAGACCATATTGATACTAACAGATGTAACAACCGACCAGAAAATTTGAGATGGCTCACAAGGTTAGAGAATGCATTGAACAACCCCGCTACACGAAAAAAAAATAGAATACCTATGTGGCGGTGATATTCAAAAAATCATCGATAATCCAAGTTGCTTGAGAGATCTTACAGGTACAAATCAAGATGTAATGTGGATGAGAACGGTTACACAGGAAGAGGCCAAAGCAGCTTATGAACGGGTTATGAAATGGGCTGAAAAACCGAGCAAGCCGTATTCCAGTGCAGGTAATATGGGAGAATGGATATTTGCCCAACCTGATTCTCCGATAATTCAAGATACATATAGGCAAGTTCTGTTCCCCGCTCTTTCACCTGATACAGCCTTGCAACGTGAATGGAAAACACCCACTGAATTCCCACTTTGCCCTATCCAAATCAGTGAGACTCCACTTACTTCATATATTGATAACCTTTGTGTTGGGAAAGTTATAACGAGAAATCAATATACTACTCAAATTATAGATGATTTTGCTCTATGTAATGAAAATCTAATAATGGTAATATGTCATAGCCTGTCAGAGGATATAAAGAAATACACCTCTGTTTCTATAACTTTTGAGGATGGTAAATATATCCATGAAGGGCGTACATATTTTGAAGAACGTGGAGCACAAAAGGCTCTCACAATAGCCAAAGGCTTGGAGTGGGATGGACCGGACGGAATTGACGATTATTGCTAATATTTATTGTATACATTATGATTGTACCATCAATGACGGAGCAAGAAATCCGTGAAGAACTATTGAAAGATTTAGCAGACTTAGATAAACCAATGGAACGATTTCGTAAGAATTTCAGATCTAAAGTTTTGAAGTCTTATAAGTTTCCAGTAAAAACTTCGTATGACTGTAAGAGTGTCAAAAGAAAAAATCTTTTTTGTCGTAACTTTTACCGCTGATAAAAGAGGACAACATGATAATCCCAACATAAGTATGTACTGTATATATGAACGTAAGGAAGGGAAATACGCAGCTGTTTATCAACCTATGACACATAAAATAACAATATATGTCCCCCATTTCTTCAGAAGATACCAAGAGCGTATCCTTAAAGATTATAATTTACCAATGCTTGAAATTATCAAAGAATACTTCAGAAACTGTTGGGGATTAACCAGTGTTGAGATTGATGAGAATTTGGAAGCAACCTACCAATGTTTTGAAGGACATTACAATGATGAAGTGATTGATTTTGTATCAGTAACGGCAGGAGGTTACTGTTTTGGAGAGAAGCATGGAAACGTCTCTATTATAAAGACTATTATTTCGGAAGAGATGCTATCTGAAAAACAAAAGACATTCTTCTATGATTTAAAAAAACTATGTGATAATATTCAGATAGATTACAGTAGCAAAGAAATAAAGTATACAATATCTCCAATTGATAAATGAAATCACTATGGTTGGAAGGAGATAGTTGCAGTAGGTAATTCTATAAGTAACTGGACTTTAATAGAATACGTGCATAAAATCCCTATGCTTAGTGGTAGAGGATTATTTATTGGTACTAACATCATAAGATTTTGTGTAAATAGAAAACTAGAGGATTCGAGTTTTATACTTGAATCCTGTTTTCAAATATAGTTATAAATTGATTAAAAATCAATGCCCAATTCCAAATAGGTTGATACCATTTCTTTTCTATTTCTGTAATAGCCAGATACACAGACTTTTTCAAGGCATCATCATTTGGGAATGATAGCTTGTTTTTGGTGTACTTTCTAATTTTTCCGTTCAGATTCTCAATGAGATTCGTTGTATATATGATCTTTCTAATTTCAACCGGGAAGTCAAAGAATACGGTGAGTTCTTCCCAATTATTTCTCCATGAGCGTATCGCATATGGATATTTAATCCCCATTTTTGCTCAAAGTTCTCCAACTCCATCTTTGCGGCTTCTTTAGTAGGTGCATTATAGATATTCTTTAAATCAGAAGTAAACTCCTTTTTTTCTTTCCAGACCACATACCGACAGGAGTTTCTTATTTGATGCACTACGCATATTTGAGTGGTAGATGTTGGAAACACACCCTTGATAGTTTCTGTAAATCCATTCAGATTATCAGTAACCGTAATCAGTATATCTTCTACACCACGAGCTTTGAGATCCGTTAAAACGCCCATCCAGAAGGCAGCGCTCTCATTTTTACCAACCCACATACCCAATACCTCTTTCAAGCCTTCCTTATTTAGACCTACACATAAATAAACGGTCTTGTTGATGACCTTACCATTTTCCCTGACTTTAAATACGATACCATCCATCCAGACAATCATATATAAGCTCTCCAAAGGACGATTCTGCCACTCTGAAGCAGCCTGGCTGACTTTATTGGTAATAATAGAGATAGCGGAGGTGGAAAGATTGATACCGTATATTTCTTGCATTTCTGACTCAATGTCAGATACGCTCATGCCTTTGGCATAAAGAGATTACAAGACGTTCAATAGACAAGCCACGGGATTGATGCTTAGGGACTACAACTGGCTCAAATTCACTTTTTCTATCACGGGGAACCTGAATAACAGATTCTCCCATCTCTGTTTGAATCTGCTTCTTATAACTACCATTGCGGGAGTTGCCACTATGATCGCCTTGATTGGAGTGTTTCTCATAACCTAAGTGGTTATCAAGTTCAGCTTCCAACATTTGCTCATAGACACGAGTATGAAGCTCTTTCATGAAAGCGGTAACATCTTCACCTGTCTTAAACTGAGACAGGAACTCTTTACTTAAAAATTCTTTGGGGATGTCCATAAAATCTGCTTTTTTACAAAGTTAATATATAAATAAAAAAAACTACGAGAAGAATCCCGTAGTTTTCTATTTACACAATATTATGGAGAGTCCCTAAAAAATAGAATTCCTATTATCTTCATTTAATAGGAAAAGCAATCTTCTCAGTGTATATGAGTGAATATAAATAGTTCGCTGCTATATAAGCAGCATATGGCTTATATTTGTCGCTTTTTTTATTAGTCAAGTCCATGACAGATTTTATAACCATAGTATTTATATCTAATAGTTCACCAACTCTAAATATCCCATAGCTTTCCATATCTACAGAGCATAATTTCCTTTTTCCTATAAAAAGAAGCAATCTTGTTTAATTCTTCATCTTTGTCTATCACATAATCAGCACAAGCCATTGCATGATAATTTATTTTGGGAGGTTTTACTTCTAATGGAGGCTGACCAGCATCAATTAATAAATCAATATAACTTCTATAAATAGGATTTATTATTTCTGTAAACTTATTAGGTTTATGTATTTTCTTGGGTTTGGCAGATATGGCATCAACTGAAAAACTGTCTTCTGTCAATTTTCCTCTTTGATAAGCAATACTTTCTTCTGGTATTATTATATCTCCTATAGCAACTTCTGAGTCACGACCTCCACACACACCAATCATATATATATTTTTAATGTTTAATATTGTGGCCATAACTGTTGTAATTATAGAAGCATCTACAGATCCCATATAAGAAGAATATGCTGAAACAAAATGCAATTCAATATTGTTGATGGTAGTAATAATACATTTGTTAAATTGAATATTAGCAATTTCAAAATTATCAATAACATCTACTTTACTTAAAAAAAGGATCAAGTTCTTCTTTAAGTGCACACACTATTCCAAAAGCATATGGTGATTTATCTTTGTTGATCATAACATCAATTTTATTATGAATTGCATATTTATAATCCTCATTTGTACTTTCTGACGCATTCAATATTTCGTCCCATACAAAAAAGAACAAATATTATACCCTTCTTCAGTAGAGTTTTGTATAATAGGTGTCAATCTACCCTCTACCATTAATTGGTTATATGACCCACTTATAAATATTATTGGCTTAGATTTGCGTATTTCAACTAGAACATCATGTAATTGTAAAGGTTGATTATTTTTAGGGTTTGTAAAACTATCCAAATTTATATCGATAATATATATATCTACTTTATTACTAAAATATCATCAAAAATGAGTTTGGCATTTTCTGTAAAATTTACTACATGCTTATCTTGAAACACATTTAAATAATGCTTCTTTCTTGTCGAGAAATCATCATCTATAACAAGTATTTTTCTCATATCTATTATATTAATTTAAATTGTATATTTGTTAAAATTATATCTGAATTGTAATCTTTGTAGCTAACTTCAATTCCCAATTCTGCTACTAATCGATGTTTGCCCTCTCTTTGCTTGAATGATGTTTTTGCTGTATATCTTCAGCATTAGTACT